>PVMK01154918.1_pt1 | contig 12749 bp, 9 predicted proteins | sample 1853481 | NCBI WGS metagenome assembly PVMK01 (sample SAMN08533507, study PRJNA380276) | Marine sediment metagenome, whole genome shotgun sequencing project.
CAACAACCTAATTTCATAGTAGATTAGATCTACCAATCCTCATATTTCACAAAACATTATTCCTGGCACTGATAGCCGTAGTGCGCTGATTATCCCGGATAACCACAAAAAGGCTATGGTATCAAGGAACGCACCGTAAATATCGTTTTAGAGTTAGTTCAATTTTTTAATTATTTATAAAAATAGCAGCAAGTTGTGGATTTCAGTTTTGTTTTATTTGGTACCGGGGAACATAAAAAGATTAATAGCCTGACGAAACCTGACGAAGCTTCACGACTGCCTGAAAGGCAACAGGCGCGCTTTCAGGCAACCATGTCCTAACTACCCGTTATTAAACCTTATTCATTTTATGCGTTTTTGATTGGAGGATACGATGACTACGAGGTGGGCTAATAATATCAGTCACTTACAAATTGTGTTTTTTACAACAAATGCAAGTGGGCTAGACATAGGCTAGACAGAGGGCTTTTGGGCATGAAAAAAGCGATTTAGCTGTTTCGCTAAACCGCTTAAATCATTAGAATAAAATGGTCGGGGCGCCCAGATTTGAACTGGGGACTTCCTGCTCCCAAAGCAGGCGCGCTACCAGGCTGCGCTACGCCCCGATATGCGGGAAACTTTATAACACGCTTTATTGATTCCGGCAAGCACCCCCCTTTGTAATTGAATATTGTCGATTGAAGATTGACTATTTAGACTATTGTCGATTGAAAATTGACTATTTAAAGGACGTTCATGTTTTTATTGAATATTGAATAATTATGGATTTAAGTTTCATTCAAAATATACAGTTAGCAGAGAATACGCAAATAAAAGGTTGCACAAAAAAGGATAGAACACCTCCAATATTGATAATCTCGTAAAAAGTCAGAAAAGCGAACTTTTTACGAGTGTGTTTAGTATTTGGTGTTTAGGGTTTAGTATTCTAACATACCGATATAGCATCATCTATTTCATACCAAACACCAAACACGAAACACCAAACACTTGATGAATTCGACTTTTTACGAATTCATCAATACTCAATCGTCAATCGACAATAACCAATCCGCAAGGCCTACTTTTGTTTTTCTGCAAAAAAGGCATCAATTCCGCCGGTGATCGCCTTGGCGATGCGAGACAGAAACCGGGGATCACCCAGCGCTTTCTCTGTGTTTGCATTTGGCAGATTCCCGATTTCAATTACCACAGCCGCCATATCGGCGCCTTCAAGAACCAGCAGCGGAGCTCCCTGAACTTTAATATCCTGCGGCTGCCAGAGCGTCGTCAGGCGGGATTGTATCTGATTGGCCAGTTTTTCGCTGGTTATGCGATATTTTGCCTGGATCATGCCCCAGCTGACGTCCGGTTCGTTATCGTGAAGCAGTTTCGGTGCATGGGTTTCAGTCGTCAAGGCAGACTCCTGAAATGGCTGATAAAAATATACAGTCGATCCATTGATATTATGGATGAAACTGCTACCGGTGTGCAGGCTGATAAAAATTTGCGCTTTGGCGTGATTGGCCACCGCCGTGCGGCCTGAGTGGTCGAGCCCATAATCTCCATTTCGGGTTAAAACCACCCTGTATCGGGCTTTCAGTTGCTGTGCGAGCATGTGGGCCAGGTTCAGCGTTACGGTTTTTTCCAACGTATTGTTTGGGCCTTTCGCACCGGCGTCATTTCCGCCATGCCCCGGATCAATTACGACCAGCGGCATATCTTTTTCAAAGAGCGACTGTTTGGCATTCGCGTCCGGCAGTAAGATGCAAATGAGCAAAATGAAAAGAATTGCCGGCATCGCATACGGGCTCCAGAAAAATCGTTTTGCTGCGGGCGTAACTTGTTTGATTCCGAAAAGCATCTTATTCTTATATAAAATCCAATCTTTTTTTTCAACTCAGTTAGACGAGCTGTCACCAGATTTTACTTGACAGCCGATGAGATTGACATTATTTGTTTTGTCTTTTATACTGAAATTTAACGGATTTGGGTACTGAGTTCAGCCGTTATACCGCTTTCCATAATAATGTACCGAAATATGGAATAGGGGCATAAGTGGTTGTAGAAAAAACCGTTTGAATACCGCAACGTTTTTTTGACAACCACTATAAAGTCCAAAGAATCTTGAATGAAAATTTTATCCTCCAAGGATAGTCTGCCCAAATCACTTGTCCGGATTTCCTTTTTCTTAAGCAAAGGCGAGAGTGGCGGAATTGGTAGACGCACTGGACTTAGGATCCAGTTCTGGAGACAGAGTGGGAGTTCAAGTCTCCCCTCTCGCACCACTCTAGATTACACAGATTTTCACAGATTACATTAGGTTAAAAACGATACTTTAGCACTCAGAGTTTATATTATTTCGAACTTTTGGGCCCCTGTAATAATTATCATGGTTAGCTCTTAAAATTAATTTTTTAAATCTGCGGTAATCTGTGTAATCTGCGGATAAATAATATTTTTTGTTCTGCGTAATCTGCGGATAAATTTAGCTTTTGATTTTCTCTGTGTGCTCTGAGAACTTTGCGGTCAATATATTCTACAAGACACTTAAATTTTGTTGAACCGGGAACATTATGCAATTTAAAGTTGAAGATCTCAGCAGCGTCAAGAAAACGCTTCATATTGAAATTCCACAGGATGAAGTTGTGCGGGAGCTGGACAAAGCCTATAATCAATTAAAAAAAAGCGCCAAAATAAAGGGTTTCCGGCCGGGAAAGGTTCCACGGTCGGTTCTGGAACGGATGTTTAAAAAAGATGTGCATGCCGATGTATCTTCCAGGCTGATTCAAAGTTCATTTATCGATGCCATCAAGCAGACCGAGCTAAAAATCGTCGGGAACCCCGAACTGGACCCACCCGCGCTGGCAGCCGACCGTTCCTATAAATATGATGCCACCGTTGAGATCACTCCCGAAATTGATGATATCGATTTTAAAGGGCTGAAGCTGAAACGGACACTGCATGAAGCCGGCGACGACGAGGTGGACCTTCAGCTCAAATCGCTCCAGAAAGGAATGGCCCAGCGTCAAAAGATTTCTGAAGACCGGCCGGCCCAAAAAGAGGATTTTGTCTTGATCGATATCGCGGGCTCTCAGAATGGAAAGCCCGTGCCGGAATTTGCCGAGGCTCAAAATTTTAGTCTGCAAATCGGCAAAGCGATTATTTCCAAAGATTTTGACGACCAGCTTATCGGCATGAAGCCGGGAGATTCCAAAGCGTTTAGCATAAAATTTGATAAAGATTTTCCCAACGAAAAATTGGCCGGTCGGGAAATTGATTTTCAGGTGGTGCTGAACGAAATCCGGGAGGAGGTTTTGTTGCCGATTAATGATGTCCTGGCCAAAAAGGCAGGCCCCTATAAGACGCTGGACGAACTAAAAAAAGTGATTCTGGATAATTTAAAACAGGGTTACGAAAAACGTATCGAGCAGGAACTCAACGAGCAAATTTTCACCGGCTTAATTGCCAGAACGGAGTTTGCAGTACCGGATGCCATGGTCGAGATGGAGCTTCAAGGAATTATCGAGGAGACCGAGCGCTCTTTTGCTTACCGCAATACGACCTTGGAGGAAATGGGGCTTGCAAAGGAGACGATTGCTGAAAAATACCGCGACACGGCGCTGAAGCAGGTAAAACGCCATCTCATTTTGGGCAAAATTATCGATCAGGAAAAACTCAGCCTTGACGGCGAAGAACTGGAAGGCGGGCTGAAGGAGATGTCCGAAAACTTCAACCAGCCGCTGGAAGAAATCAAGAAATACTATGACCAGAATCAGGATAAGCTGGGGTATTTTAAGCATACATTACTTGAAAAAAAGGCGATCAAACTTATTATTGATAGTAGTACGATCAAAGATGTGAAGCCTGAAACGCCGGGAAAATCCGAGGCCAAAAAACAGGCTAAAAAGGCAAAGAAGTAAGGAACTAAACCGAATATCCAGTTAGGGGCTTCGCCCCAACTGGAATACTGGAATATTGGAATGCTGGAATAGTGGAATAATGGGTTTTGAAATATGGAATGAAAATGCCTTTTGATGCTTTTCATACCCAATCTTCCACCGTTCCATTATTCCATCATTCCACGTGGCTTAAATAAGAAAATTGCCACAAAAAGAACTCTAAATTCTATTAATAGTAACATATCCGAGACATTTAACTAGTGAAGGAGATAACCTGTGCCACTGGTACCGATAGTAATTGAGCAAAGCGGCCGGGGTGAGCGCGCCTATGATATCTATTCGCGCCTTCTCAAAGACCGCATCATTTTTCTCGGCACGGCCTTGAACGACGAGATTGCCAATCTCATTATTGCGCAACTGCTTTTTTTAGAGTCCGAAGAGCCCGACAAGGACATCAATTTTTATGTGAACTCCCCCGGGGGTCTGGTAACTGCCGGTTTGGCGGTGTATGACACCATGCAGTATATTAAACCGGACATTACCACCGTTTGCATCGGCCAGGCCGCCAGCATGGGTGCGTTATTGCTAGCTGCAGGAGCCCACGGAAAGCGTTACTCGCTGCCCAATTCAAGGATTTTGATCCATCAACCCATGGGGGGGTTTCAGGGCCAGGCATCTGATATTGAAATCCAGGCCAGGGAGATCCTGCGAATGAAAGATCGCTTAAATCAGATCCTGGTGGATCATACCGGCAAAAAAATGGAGGACATCCGAAAAGATACCGATCGAGACTTTTTCATGTCCGGTGAGGAGGCAAAGAAATACGGTATCGTTGACCATGTCATTGCCAACCGTGACGATCTTGACCACTTAGAAGAGGCGGGGAGCTAACATGCCAAAGAAAAAAGATGAAAACGACAACCTGTTTTGTTCTTTTTGCGGGAAAAATCAATCTGAAGTTCGAAAGCTGATTGCCGGCCCGGCGGTATATATTTGTGATGAGTGCATCCAGCTATGCAGTGAAATTATTGAGGAAGAAAGCGAAAAGGATTCCGGGGAGTCGGATCGTATCCTGGCGCCGAAAGAAATTAAGGAAAAGCTTGACGGCTATGTGATCGAACAGGAATTAGCCAAAAAGGTACTGGCGGTAGCGGTTTACAATCACTACAAACGCCTTGACTCTTTATTAAATTCCGGGGATGTTGAACTCCAGAAAAGCAACATCATGCTGATTGGCCCGACCGGCTGCGGAAAGACGCTGCTGGCACAAACCCTTGCCAGATTTTTGAACGTACCGTTTACCATAGCGGATGCGACCAGTCTGACCGAGGCCGGTTATGTCGGCGAGGATGTTGAAAACATCATTCTTTCCCTGCTTCAGAATGCGGATTACGATGTAGAAAAAGCCAAGCGCGGGATTGTCTACATCGATGAGATCGATAAAATTGCCAGTAAATCGGACAATCCCTCGATCACGCGTGATGTTTCGGGGGAAGGCGTTCAACAAGCGCTTTTGAAAATAATTGAAGGAACAACGGCCAGTGTGCCGCCAAAAGGCGGCCGAAAACATCCGCAACAGGATTTTGTTAAAGTAGACACCTCCAACATCCTGTTCATCTGCGGGGGGACTTTCAACGGTCTGGAAAATATTATTCAGCGCCGTCTCGGATCCAAACAAATGGGATTCGGAGCCAAGATCCTTCTGGAAACAGAGAAAACGATCGGTGAGATTCTAAAGGATGTTCAACCGGAAGATCTGATAAAATTCGGGCTGATCCCCGAGTTTTTAGGGCGCCTGCCGGTGGTTGCGACCCTTGATGAGCTCAATGAGAATGCACTGATCCGGATTTTGAAGGAACCCAAGAATGCCTTGCTCAGGCAATTTCAGACGCTCTTCGAAATGGAAAGCGTCAACCTGAGACTCACCGACAGCGCGCTGGCGGCGATTGCCAGAGAAGCCATGAAACGCAAATCCGGCGCGCGCGGGTTGCGGGCAATTATGGAAACCTGCATGCTTGACATCATGTATGATCTGCCGTCAATTGCCGATGTAAAAGAATGCGTCATTGGAGAGGATGTTGTCTTAAACAAGGAGGATCCCATCCTGCTTTATGAGCAGACGAAGAAGCAAGCCTAACCATGGATAATATACCGAAACTTTTTAAAGAAGAAGGAACTGAGGAATTAAAAATGTTCTTACCCCTTTTACCATTAAGAGATCTTGTCGTCTTTCCCCATATGGTGGCGCCGCTTTTTGTCGGGCGAACCAAATCGGTAAATGCGCTGGCTGATGCCATGAATAAAGATAAGCTCGTTTTTCTGTCAACTCAGAAAAAGGCCAATGTGGACAACCCCGGAGAAACGGACATTAACCAGGTTGGAACGATTGGTAAGGTGCTTCAGCTGCTGCGGCTTCCCGATGGAACCGTTAAAGCCCTGGTGGAAGGCAAAGCCAGGGCCCGAATTGAGCGCTTTTCAATTGAAGATGACTTCTTCAAGGTAGAGGTTGCCAAAATAATAGAACCTGTCATTGCTGAAGCGGAAGCCACGGCGCTTATTCGATCGGTCATTAAAGAGTTCGAGGAATATGCAGGCGCCAACAAAAACATATCAAAAGAACTGGTCACCAGCGCTTCGACTATTGTTGACCCATCGCAGCTGGCCGACACGGTGGCTTCGCATTTTTCGTTTAAAATAGAAGACAAACAAAAACTGTTGGAAACCGTTTCACCTACCGATCGGCTGGCTTTGCTCTTAGGCCTGATTAAATTGGAAATTGAAGTCTTCCAAATGGATCAGCGTATCAAAAATCGTGTAAAAGATCAGATGGAGCAGACTCAGAAAAATTACTATCTGAACGAACAGATGCGGGCGATCAAAAAGGAAATGGGCTCCGATGATGACCCGGTCGATGAGATCATCGATCTTGAAGAAAAAATTAAGAATAAAAAGATGTCCAAAGAGGGCACCGAAAAAGCTGAAGCTGAACTAAAAAAATTAAAAATGATGACACCCATGTCGGCCGAAGCTACGGTGGTGCGAAATTATATCGATTGGATCATCAGTTTGCCCTGGTTTGAAAAAACCGAAGTGGGTGATGACCTCGATGAGGCGGAAAAGATCCTCGATGAAGATCATTACGGCCTTGAAAAACCCAAAGAACGGATTTTAGAATATCTGGCGGTTCAGGCACTGGTGAAGAAAATTCGAGGCCCGATCCTTTGCTTCGTTGGCCCGCCGGGCGTTGGAAAAACCTCTCTGGCCAAATCCATCGCCAGGGCCACCGGGCGCAAATACGTGCGCCTCTCCCTCGGGGGGGTTAGAGATGAAGCTGAAATCCGCGGGCACCGGCGAACCTACATCGGGGCCCTGCCGGGTAAAATCCTGCAGTCACTGAAAAAGGCCGGTGTAAACAACCCGGTATTTTGCCTGGATGAAGTCGATAAGATGAGCATGGATTTCAGGGGCGATCCGTCGGCGGCGCTGCTGGAAGTTCTGGATCCCGAGCAAAACTTCAGCTTCAATGATCATTATCTGGATATGGATTATGATCTTTCAGATGTCCTTTTTATCACAACGGCCAACACCTTGCCGGATATCCCGCTGCCGCTGCAGGACCGAATGGAAATTATACGGCTCGCCGGTTACACCGAATATGAAAAATATCATATTGCTGAAGGCTTTTTGGTCCCCAAGCAGATTAAATTCAACGGCCTGGAGGGGAAAAATGTAATTTTTTCCAAAAATTCAGTACTGGCCGTTATTCGGCGCTATACCCGCGAAGCCGGGGTCAGAAATCTTGAGCGTGAAATTGCTTCAATTTGCCGTAAATTGGCCAGAGAAGCGGTCAAGAACAAGGATAAAATCGAATTCAGAGTTTCCGAAAAATCGATTGCCAAATATCTCGGGCCTTACCGGTTTCGGCAGGAACAGGTTGAAGAAAAAGATCAGGTCGGAATGGTCACCGGGCTGGCGTGGACCCAGGTGGGCGGCGAGTTGCTCTTTATCGAAACATTGGTTATGCCCGGAAAGGGCAAACTCACGGTTACCGGAAAACTGGGCGATGTCATGCAGGAATCGGCTCAGGCCGCGGTAAGTTACGTTCGATCCCGGGCGCATAATCTGGTGATCGATGAAAAATTTTACCGGAAATTTGATATTCACATTCATATCCCCGAAGGTGCTATCCCCAAAGACGGACCATCTGCGGGCATTTCCATGTGCACTTCGCTTGTCTCAGCCCTATCCAAATATCCGGTTCATCGTGATATGGCAATGACCGGTGAGATCACCCTGCGGGGTCGCGTGCTGCCGATCGGCGGTTTGAAGGAAAAAATCATTGCCGCTCACCGGGGCGGAATCAAAAAAATTCTGATTCCCCAAGAAAATGCAAAAGATCTAAGAGATGTGCCCAAGAGCATCTCCAAGCAGGTTGAAATTATCCTGGTGGAGCATATGGATGAAGTGCTTTCCCACGCACTCATCCTTGATGACGGCAACACGCTTTTTAGAAATGTTGACATTCCACTTGAAATCACGCCCGAAGAAGCGGAAAAACCGAAAAATTTGATATAAGGGAATATCAGCGTTTCCCGCCTACTTAAGCTTGACATTATCGGTTGAAATTGTTAGCAATGGTTTTTCCCGGATGCCCAATGGGCTGATAAATATGGGCGGGTAGCTCAGCTGGGAGAGCATCGGCCTTACAAGCCGGGGGTCACAGGTTCAAGCCCTGTTCCGCCTACCACCTCATCATGGAGTGGAGAGGCGAAAGCTATTCCGCAGCTAAAATAGATATTCGGGGGCGTAGTTCAGTTTGGTTTAGAACGCCGGCCTGTCACGCCGGAGGTCGCGAGTTCGAGTCTCGTCGCTCCCGCCATCTTTAAATAAGGCTTGTCATTATTTTAAACATGACAGGCCTTTTTTATGCCATGCCTTATTACGTATATATACTGGAAAGTCTGAAAGATAAAACTTACTACGTTGGATCCACCAATGATTTGCTGGATCGAGTAGAGCGTCATAATCAAGGCCGGGTGAATTACACAAAACCCCGTCGGCCCTGGAAATTAGTTTATGCCGAAGATCACCCGGACAGATCGAGTGCTGCCAAGCGCGAAAGTGAGATCAAAGCACACAAGCGCAGTGCCTTCATTGAAACCTTAATAAAGAGTTCTCAAAATTAGTTCAGTTTAATTTAGAACGTCCCGCATTTCATGCGGGAAGGTCGCGAGTTCGAGTCTCGTCGCTCCCGCCATTTTTAAAGGGGTTTGGTAATTACCAACCCCTTTTGTATTTCCCGCGTGAACCGGCCTATCTCGATATACAGTCATGCCTTATTACGTATACATTCTCGAAAGTGTGAAAGATAAAACTTACTACGTTGGATCTACCAATGATTTGCTGGATCGAGTCGAGCGCCATAATCAAGGCCGAGTGAATTACACCAAGCCCAAGCGGCCCTGGAAATTAGTTTATTCCGAAGAGCACCCGGACAGATCGAGTGCTGCAAAAAGAGAATACGAGATCAAAAAACACAAGCGCAGTGCCTTTATTGAAACCTTAATAAAGAGTTTTCAAAATTAGTTCAGTTTGGTTTAGAACGTCCCGCATTTCATGCGGGAAGATCGCGAGTTCGAGTCTCGTCGCTCCCGCCAATTTTAGAGGGGCTTGGTAATTACCGAGCCCCTTTTTTTCCTCTCCGGCGTTCCATGCCTTTGACCGATGCCTTATTTTACCTACATACTTGAAAGTCTCAAAGACAAAACCTACTACATTGGGTTCAACCCAAAACTTAGAATCAAGATTAAAGCGCCATAATGAGGGCAGGTAACGTATTGACATACCACCGAGTGGTATTATCGTTAAAACAGCATACCTTAATAACAAAAGCGGCATATCAAAACATCGTCGATAGAGGCTTGAATGAATCATATACAGACAAAACATAAAGACAGCCGGTTGTTGAGATTTTGTGTTGCGCTCGGCGTTTTGATTGTAGCCACCATGGTCAGCGGCTGTTTTGAAAATTATGGGCGCCTGAAACACAACGATGAAGTTACCCGGGCCTTTCAAACCTACCAGGTCGAGCCCGATTACAAATACTACTATTACGGCAGAACCAATATGCCCTATGCGATTGTGGGAATCGATCGCGCCTATTACATGCAATCTACAGTCTGGCGTGAAGTCGATCGTGATACCGAACAATTCAAAAAAATGATTTTTTGGGTTTGGGACGATGTCTATGTGCCTTTTTACCTCAGTGGCGCTCATATTACGGATCCCGGCGGCAAAAAGGTCGGTATCTGGTATTCGGGCATCTGGTATGCCGCGATCCGATTCGAGGAAGATAACCGCATTGTGGTCATGCCCGATATGCCTTTTCTGGGCGGTCCTACACGATAAGATCTCAGCCTAATTACTCCACCCTGAATATGCTATTTTTCAGGGCGGAGTAATTAGGCTCGAACGCAAATGCTATAAATTCAGTTGATGTGTGGCAGACAGGAATAATCCGGATCATTTTTGACTTTCGATTCGAGCTCTGGTAGGGTAGATGCACTAATTTGTAAATCTTTATTACTTGAGGCTACCTATGAATATAACAAGCAGATCATCCCAAGACAGTACGGCACTTAATTTTGCCCTTTGGGGACTTTGTTTTTTGATCACAGTCATGGTCAGCGGCTGCCTGGGTACCTATGGCAGGCTTCACTGGGATCCGCAAGTGGCCACACAGTTTAAGGCCTATGAAGCCCAGCGGGATTTTAACTACTATTATTACGGGGTCGGCAATCGGACTTTTGCCATGGCCGGAATTTCTCCCGAATATGTTATGAAATCAAGAATGTGGCGGGAAGTCCAGCCGGATACAGAAGAGTTTAAAAGCTTGATTTCCCGCGCCTGGGAGAATTCCTATTATCATCCCTATGACCCCCGGGGTGCCCATATCCTGAATCCGGAAGGAAAGCAGGTGGGAATCTGGTACTCCAGCCTGCGTTTCGTTACGGTGAAATTTGGTGATAATAATCGCATCATCCTCATGCCGGATACACCTTTTCTGGGCGGGCCCGAAGCGGACCGCGGAAGCGGTGGTTCCAGCGAGCGAATCTCGCGTGTTGAATCAAATCCCTATATCTCCTATCGGCTAAAAGCCTTTTTAGCCGGCAATTAAACGTCTCGGAATTTCTATAACTTAATGAAAATACGGGGTATTTTTTGAGGCCTGAGTTTTTGCCTCAATCATGGAATAATGGAACAGTGGAATGATGGAATAATGGTTTTTTAAAGGATATTATCCATTTTTAATTTTATCGTCAAGACGATTATTGCCATTAACCCAATAGTCCAGTATCCTCTCCGGGCCGTAGGTCAAAACCCATTTTTCCAATATTCCAGCATTCCAACATTCCAATTGGGGCGAAGCCCCTAACTTGGCCTTTTTGACCGGTTTGTTCGCCGGGTTTACCGCCTCAGAGACCGGTCAATCGGATATCCTTGAGACCCGGTTGACAACCCATTCCGTCGCATTTACCTTTAATTATGAGGCCCTATTCCATATTATTGCATTGGCTTAGAGCGTTTGTCATAATAACGTTCCGATACAGGCAGTTTTCTGAGTCTTTTTTGGGTTATTAAAAACGTCTAATATAGCGGTTGTCATGTTGATTATAATTTCAGGGGTCTACACCTTGCATTTTCGCCTGTTAGAATATCTGGCAAACGGAACATATTTATGACAACCGCAATAATCGGGCTTATTTTTCAAATCCGGATTGACATCGGATCCGGCGGTCGGATAACGCTTTGCCGGGAAAGAGGTTTATAATGAAAATCAGATACTTATTTCTTCAAAGGACAATTGCTAAAAAGATCTTTATGTTCAGTTTAGGCGTGTTGACGCTGGTATGGGTTGCCGGTTGTTCTCAAAATTTCGGTCGGATTCACTGGGATGAGAATGTTACCCAGGCCTTTGAAGCCAACCGGGTTGAGCCCGGTTATAATTTTTATCAATACACAGTCGGCAACCGGGTGTTTGCCATAGTCGGGTTCGACCCGAAACTGGAGCTGCAATCCCGAATATGGCGCGAGCTGGAAGCCGATACCGAGGATTTTAAAGTGGCGACATCCCGCATGTGGGATGATTACAGCCAGATACGCGAGTATCCGCGCGGTGCCGTTATCGTGGATCCTGACGGTGAAAAAGGCAGGTGTATATTTCTCAAGCATACGCTTTGTTTCTATAAATTTAAACCGGAAAATCAGGTGGTAGTGATGCTGGATACATCGGTTATTCTGGGAGGGCCGGATGACAGAAGGACACCCTAGCTAGGGTTGTGTCCCGCAAGTATATTGCAAAAGTCGGGCGGCATGTTTTAGTCTAGTCGCGTTCTTTAATTGAGAAAATTCCAAGCACCAAATAACCCAATGACAATGGTTTCAGGTTTCAGTGTTCAGGTGTCAGCGTTTTGGCCGCTGGCTTCTGGCTGCTGGCCGGAACAGCAAAAATTCATAGTCATGGCAGCCGTATCAGACAGTGCCGAGATTCATCTTTACTTGCACTGATGGCGGCTGCTTTTTTATACCCGCCTCAGCGCAATTTATGGTAACTTCAGCTTAGCGTCTGCCGGCTACAAATATTTGCAATCTTGGGATAAAAGCGATAAAGTTAATGCTTAATGTGCGCGTATTTATAGCGGTTGTCATAAATATGTTCCGTTTGCCAGATATTCTAACAGGCGAAAATGCAAGGTGTAGACCCTGAAATTTAATCAACGTGACAACCGCTATATTGACGTTATTAATAACCCAAAAAAGACTCAGAAAACTGCCTGTATCGGAACGTTATTATGACAAACGCTCTAAAAC
>PVMK01122371.1_pt1 | contig 12746 bp, 13 predicted proteins | sample 1853481 | NCBI WGS metagenome assembly PVMK01 (sample SAMN08533507, study PRJNA380276) | Marine sediment metagenome, whole genome shotgun sequencing project.
GTAATCGGCAATCCAAATGGGGATGCGCTCACCATTGACCGGATTAATGGCATAGCTGCCGTCAATGCCTATAAATTGCAAGCCTCCCGGCAAACGGACATTGAGCGTGAGTCGGTTGATAAAGAAAAGACGGGCGTTTTTTCCGGCAGTTATGCCATTAATCCGGTCAATGGTGAGCGCATCCCCATTTGGATTGCCGATTACGTGCTAATGACCTATGGCACCGGCGCCATTATGGCTGTGCCCGCGCACGACCAGCGTGACTTTGAGTTTGCGCGCAAGTATGATATCGAAGTTCGTGTTGTCATTCAACCTCCGGATCTGGATCCCCTCGATGGCGCCACCATGCCCGAGTCAGTGCCAGCTCACGGCGCCATGACCAACTCCGGATCTATGTCTGGTACACAGGCCGAGGATGCCTTCGACAAGATGATCGAATATCTGGAGAATCGCGGCACGGGTAAGAAAGCCATCAACTATCGTTTGCGCGATTGGTTGATCTCCCGCCAGCGCTATTGGGGCGCGCCCATTCCAATGATTCACTGCCAGGAATGCGGCTGGAACCCTGTTCCCGATGACCAGTTACCAGTTACCCTGCCCGATGATGTCGAGTGGCTGCCCACTGGTGAAAGCCCACTCAAACTACATCCAACCTGGAAGCAGACCAAATGCCCCGTCTGCGGCGCCACCGCGACCCGTGAAACCGACACCATGGATACCTTTATGTGCTCGTCGTGGTATCACCTGCGCTACCTATCTCCCGATTACCATCAGGGACCATTCGATCCCACGGAATATCAATACTGGATGCCGGTCGATACCTACACCGGTGGCATCGAACACGCTACCATGCATCTGATTTATACCCGCTTCTTCCATAAAGCCGGACGAGACATGGAAATAATGAACGGGCACGAGCCGATGACACAACTGCGCAATCAAGGTATGGTTTTGGGTGAAGATGGCGAAAAAATGTCCAAAAGCCGTGGCAATGTGGTTGCACCGGACGATTTAGTTGAGAAGTATGGCGCTGACACCATCCGTGCATATCTGATGTTTTTTGCACGCTGGGAATTAGGCGGACCCTGGGATTCGCAAGGCGTTGGTGGGCCTGCACGCTGGCTGAAGCGTGTCTGGTCCCTGTTTACAGCAGACACACCGACCATCGAAGGTGAAGCCTCTCAGAGTGTGCTGCGAGAGCTGCGCCGAAAGGTGCATCAAACTTTAGGCCGCATCACGTACGACTTTGAGAATTTTGAATTTAATACCATTGTTTCCAGTTTGATGGAATTACTCAATCACATGGTCAAAGCGCGCGAGCTGGGGGCTGCCGGCACACCAATTTGGGACGAGACAGTGGATATTTATTTGCGCATGATGGCGCCGGTTACACCGCATATCGCTGAGGAGCTGTGGAATTGCTTGGGTAAGGATTATTCCATTCATACGCAGTCCTGGCCAGAAGTTGATTTGGATGCTGCGGCCGATGATCAGATTGCCTTGGTCGTGCAGGTAAACGGCAAATTGCGTGATCGCATCATTGTAGCTGCCGATATCAGCGCAAGCGATGCCAAAGCTGCTGCCTTGGCCAGCGAAGCCGCGGGTCGCTTCATGGATGGCAAACAACCTCGCAAGGTGATCTACATCCCCGGGCGCTTGGTGAACATTGTTGTATGATCAATAGTACCGCCGAGAATCTTAAAAAATATCGCCGGTTTTCTACTTGGTTGTAGAACGGTTGCCCCTCACTGACCTCACCGTTTGAAAATATCAATGCGGATTAGAAAACTTGATCAGCAGGGCAGATTTCTGGTAAAACAAAAATTCGAGATGGTCCGAGTAAAGGTATTTAACCAAAGAATGTTCCTATCATGATGGTTTATGATTTGACCATCTGGCAATACAAAAAATTGAAATTGACCTATGCCAATCAATATTGACCCCGAAAAAAGGGAAACCCAAGCCCTTTTTTGAACTTTGCCCCGACTGGTCCGGAAAATCCGTCCTGGAGATCGGTTCTGGTAATGGCCGCCTGACTTGGCGTTATGCCGGGAGAGCGGCGCGCGTAATCACCATCGAACCAGACGAAAAGGCGTATGCCTTAGCGATGGAAAATTGTCCTCGCCAGATGGAGCACGTTGAGATGCTCAACCTTGGCTTTGATCAATTTATTCTCCAAAATAAAGAACGCTTTGACCTCGCTTTGCTTTCTTGGTCATTGTGATGAATGCTTCCCCAGAGCATGGTTCATGCTCTACAGCAAATTAGGACTTTACTTAAACGGGTTGGCTATTTGATCGATATTCGCCCCAACGGAGATTTGATTGAGTTTATTCGTCCGCTTGGCAATCGGGAGCATTTTATCGGATATTTGTATGAAACCGATGATTACATCGAATATTGGCAAGCACATGCAGCGGTCCAACAGGTTCTAGAGACAGGGGTGTTTCAGGTCGAGAGTGTAGGGCAGTTCGAGTTTCGCACGCATGCTGATTCCTTTACCGAGCTAAAAACCTTCCTCGACGAAACCTGGAGCGACTCGCTAATCACGGAAGATGTCATCGCCGAGGCCAACAGGCTGGACGATGACATGGGTGTGGGTCCTGTTTTACTGTACGAGCAAGTCCACATCGGATTGTTGAAGCCAGTATTCTAAGCCTCACTGTGCTATCGTTCTCTGGGTGCTCTGCCCAGCTATCGACTTCATGATTCTAGATGGAATATCGCATCTCTGTCATTGTGGATTGTGCCCGTCTTGACACCAATCTCCTGGCACGTTATCCTCGCGACCCAAATATTAATATGGAGACAGCACATGCGTTTTGAAGAATTAAATTGGTTTGATGTTGAAAACTATCTCGAAAATGATGATCGCATAATGCTGGTCTTCGGCGCTTGCGAACAGCATGGTTATCTCAGTTTGCTGACCGATAGCAAAATCCCTTTGGCAATGGCAGACGCGGCCAGTCAGAAAACAAGCGTGTTAGTGGGGCCTGCCCTTAATTTTGGCGCCTCTCCTTATTTTCTGGCTTATCCGGGGACCATCAGTCTGCGATTATCGACATTGCTGGATGTCGCTGAAGATCTGGTGCGTTCGCTTTATCAACAAGGTTTCGCACAGGATGCTGATCCTTAACGGACATGGTGGCAATGACCCGGTGCGCGGCCGTTTATATGAAGTTGCCAATCAGCTGCCCGACCTGCGTCTTACCTGGTACGCTTGGTGGGGTTCGCGTAGTGTAGAATCTATTGCCCAAGAGCACAACCTTAAGTCTTACCATGCAGGTTGGATTGAGGCATTTTCCTTTTGTCAGGTGGCGGAACTGCCTTCCGGTCAAAAGACTCCGCCGCATGTATCAGGTTTGTTGGGATCTGACCACGCTCGCAGTGTTTTTGGTGATGGTGTTTTTGGCGGTTTTTATCAAGTTGATGATGCCATCCTAAGCGAAATATTTGCTGCTGCTGTAGACGATGTTGTCCACATGCTGAAATTTAATGACTAGTGCCCGCCCTTTGGAGAAATAGTGGCAGTTATTGTCCCCAACGGTGCCGGTAATTTAATCTTGATTAGAGCTATCTCGGGCGTGCTGAAAGCAAGCGCAGGGGAGATAGACTATCAATATCAAAAATTTAACGCTTTATCCAATATGGAATGTGCCCGTATTTTAGGTGATGTGCCGCAGGCACAACTAACTGCGGGTGCATTTACCATTGAGTAGACCGTTTCTATCGGGCGCACAGTAAAGATGGATTGGTTAGGCATAGTCCGTGCAGAAGACTCCCGTATTTCTTTTGGATGAAACCACCAATCATCTCGATTTTCAGCATCTGGCCAATTTCCTCTTCTTGGAGTGTGATTTAGCTTGGAGAGAATATTTAGCGGTTTTAATGGCTTTGCAAGATCTTTATCGAGTCGCGATCTAAGCCGATCGTCCTTCTTTCTGGTAGATGGAAAACTTGTCACGCTCGTCACCCCTGTAGAAGTGCTGATATAAACCAACATTAAAATGGCTGAATATATAGGCGTACAGATCATCCACTCACCTGATAATTAACACCCGATCATCCCGCCATGGATATATTAAATTAAATTATTTTAACCCTGAATCAATCAGCCCCCCGAAATTCTGGGGAGCTGATAAGTCAATCCAATTTTTCATCGGCGAGCATTTGTGCTAGCGGATCCAGCGCCTCGTCTAGATTCAGGTCTTCTCGGCGCATCCCTGGGGTTGGCGATCCGCAATGAGGGCACAAATTCCAGGGTAAATCCATCAATTTTCCGCACTGGTGACAGTTCTTTTTTAGCTTGGTGTGGCAATGAGGGCAAACTTGCCAACTTTCTTTGGAGCGGTGTCCACATCCGGGGCAAATAGGTGTCTCCTCAATCGAGCGCAGCAGGGCTTCTTCTTCGAGGGTATGCTGGTAAGCATCGTCTAATGTGCGATGAGGTCGCAATATTAAATACACTACAATGCCAGGTAAAAAAAGCACGGCGACGACCAACACAGCTAGAATGCGCCCCAAGGGATCGCGGGCTCGAGCACGAATATCCCGGTAGGTCCACACGATCAGGCTTAACCACAACGCAGCAATAAAAGCGCCGCTCCAGGCTGTCAGGATGAGCATGAAATTACTTAGAGCGGATGGATTGAAGGCCATAGTTCTATCTCCGTAGTGAGGTGCTTATTATAGCCTATTTATACCGGAGCAACCTAGCCCTAAACAAGTTGCTCTAAAATTATGACCACCGCACATCAGGGCTTGCTTAGCGCAGGCCTAAGGCACGAAAAATCTTGCTATGTTTTCGTGTTGAGCTATGGATGAAGACTTATTTCTTCGCATTATTTCTTTAATGGCATATGTGGATGTAAATCGTTGGTTCAAAATGATTTTGCACAGCACTTGCACTTTTTTCAAGCTTGTTATATAAAGATTAAGGTATTGTTGTCTTAGTGTGAAGTTCTGAAATGTAGCTTGCGGGGTGAAAAATGCGCGACGAGTATAAAACATATCGGATAACAGATTTGGACATAAAAGAGCGGCCGCGTGAGCGGTTGGCTCGTCTTGGAGCACAAGTACTTTCGAATGCTGAGCTCTTAGCAATCTTATTGCGAGTGGGAGTACGGGGGGAAAACGCTGTTCAGGTTGGTGCCCGGCTATTGCACACGTTTGATGGGTTGCTTGGTTTGCAACGCGCTTCCTATGAAGATGTTTGTAGCCAGCATGGCATGGGTGCGGCTAAGTCGGCACAGATTATAGCCGCCATCGAATTGGGTCGCCGGTTGACCTTGGAATCCCCTGATGAGCGCCCTGTAATTAACAGCCCTGCTGATGCAGCTGCTTTGGTGAAATATGAGATGAGTGCGTTGGAACAGGAGCATTTGCGTGTTCTGCTGTTAGATACGCGCAACCATGTTCTCGCGATTGAGGAGATCTATCGCGGCTCATTAAATTCTTCTCAAGTTCGGGTGGGTGAAATATTTCGAGCAGCCATCCGGCGCAATGCAGCCGCATTGATTGTGGTTCACAACCATCCCAGTGGTGATCCAACACCCAGCCCAGATGACATTGCTATCACGCGAGCCATTGTTGAAGCTGGAGTGCTGTTGGATGTCAGTGTGCTCGATCACCTTGTGATTGGTCAGGGAAACTGGGTTTCACTCAAAGAGCGCGGCTTAGGTTTTGGTGGATTGAAATAGCCGAAAATTACCCTGTTTTGCGAACTCGGAAGCGCTTGAATTCCCCGCTTGCCGGCTCCCAAGAAACTTGCACATTCTGGCTTGTGTTAAGGTGTGGTCCGCGCTTTAAGGCCATGAGCATTTGTTCCAAAGATCGCTGCGTTCCCTCGGCGACCACTTCAACCTTGCCGTTCCATCGGTTGCGTACCCAGCCTGTTAGCTTCAAAGGTCCAGCGGTCCGCGTTACAAAATATCGAAATCCGACACCCTGAACACGTCCTTCGATATGGGCATGCAGACGGGTGAGTTTGGTGGTCATGAATTTTCCCTCTTTATACGACCGCCTAAATATAATATTAATGTTGGTGCGAGGATGGCTGCCAGCAGTACCAACCACGGCGCTGTTTCACTCAAAACTGCTAAAAAAGGATTCTCTTGAAATTCGTTTTGACGCCAATCTCGTTCTAACTGAGTTAAAGTAGCATCAAAAACTTGTGAAACGCCATGCTGGCAATCTAGACCATCAGCATAGGCTGCGAGCAGAGATTCCATTTTTTCATTGCCATACATGCCCTGCAAATACCAAGTAAAGGAGGCGGCCTGCGCATAGGCTAACTGAAAGTTGGCTGCATCGGAGGGGAATCGATCACAAAGCTGGGCTATCGGAAGCAAAACCTCGCGCTCGTACGCTCTATTCAGCAAGATGGGATAGTCTGGGTTGGGAAAAAGTTCTGCAGTAGAAGCCAACCCCTCGTTTAGCCATTGGGGAAGATTGGCATAACCATTGCCTAGCTTTCGAAAGAGCAGAACATGGGACAGCTCGTGGGGAATTTGACGTTTAATTTCTAATATTTGTGACGGTCCTGGAGGAATGGAGACTACGATCACACCTAGGATTGAGTTGGCGTGCCCTGCAATTTGATCTGCTGCTTGGCCACCGATAAGAAGCGTTTCTTGCATTTCGGCTGCGCTTGCATAAATGTAAAATGTAACCTTTTCAGGCTGGGGAACCTGCACGTATTCACGAATATGGTCTAGCCCATCATAGGCTAAAATTAAAACTTGTTTGCCAAAATCAAGATCACCTTGGTACCAGTATATTTCAAATTCATCTGTGCTTAGCGATTGCCATTCAAAACGGTTATCGATGTATTTAAAATGGAAAGTTTCACTGGTGATAAAATCGCCATTTTCTAACTCAAACTGAAACCAATAGTCAACTTGCGAAAATGCTTGTAAAGGATGTGCTCTCAAATCGAGCGTGTAGTGAATGGTATCGGGGGGATTGAACGTGGTTTTACCTATTGCGTTGGGAGGCTGTGAGTCGGGCTGCAGAAAAACCTGCACGGTCTTGATGTGGGTTTCAGTTGTAAATTGTGCCTCAATGTTGATTTGCTCGCCAAAGATCGATTCTACTTGCAGGGTAATAATCTCAATTTGCGACTGACTGCGCGCGGGGCTGCTAATTCCCAAGCACAAAGTGATCATCACAGAAATTATTAACAAGCGGCGCATATCAAGCTCCGAGATAGGCTAGAAGCGGTGTGAGCGTGAACGGGCTGAGAAGTGTTGTTGTAAACACAACGGTCGTGACCAGGGTTGGTTTAATATTGTACTCAGTGGCTAATACAATCGTTAATACAGCGGTTGGCATGGATGCTTCAGCGATACCAGCTTGGAAGGCTGTACCCTCCAATAAAAAAATAGAAGCGGTTATGAGGGCTATTAGCGGTGCTCCGATGAGTCGCATGCTGACGGCCAGAACCAATGCACCCCATTCCCAGGTGCGCTTCATTTTCTGAAGCTGTAAACCTAACAGCACCAACATAGCTGGTATGGTAGCATCAGAAAGCAGTGAAGTTGTGCGCTCAAGCGCTGTTGGTAACTGCCAATTTTGTGTAATAAATAGCACAGCTACTGCTGCAGCATAAATGGTGGGCACTTTGGTTAACTCACGCAAGGTTTGTTTGACAGGTGCAGTTCCCAGTGAGGCAATTGCAACCCCACCAGTATAGGCTATCAAGGCCATCGTGACAAAAAATATACTGGCATGGGCCAGTGCTTCTTGGCCAAAGGCAAAGGAATTTAGTGAGAGACCAAAATTCCCCGCGTTCATAAAAATTGTAGTGAGCAGCACGGCGGCTGTAGTTACCCGATCTAGTTTAAGTAAACGTGCGATCAACCAAACAATTAAGCCAATTACGATCATTTGGGCAGCAGTAAACCCCATAATCTGGAACATATCTCTACTGCTGAGCTGACTGTGTATGAGCAGATCAAAAAACAAAAAGGGGCTGAAAATATAAAAAACAACGCGCGAGAGTGGCCGTGGGTCAACGTTGAGCCAGTGCCCTAAGATATAGCCGCTGGCAGCAATGAGCAATATAGGGAGTAAGTTGTTGAGAAAGAGTGAGAGTAATGTGCTCAAGGACAGTGTGTCTCTTTCGAATGGTAAGCGTTATATTTAATCGAAGATATCGCTGTTGTCATCAAAGTCAACCAATCCGAAAAAATCATTATCTTCGTTGACGGCTAAATTATCGACGGCATCTTGAATGAAATCGGCTTCAAGATCATCTTGCGTTTGTTCTAGCAGCGTGTTCAAGGTTTCATTAATGCCTTCGCCACCTATTTGCGATAGCGCCTTAATAACAGCCAGTCGCATCTCTGGAATTCCATCATCGAGCAGCTCAAGCAGCCGTAATTTGGTGCTGCTAAGTGATAATTCACCGGCTGCGCGAGCAGCTTCTATTCGAATCAGGGGAGTGGGATTATCAAGCATGGTTTCAATTTGATCTGCCCAACGAGAATCACAAGAACGTCCCATAGCGCAGAGGGCGCTGGCCTGCCATCTAACATCCTTTGATTCAACAGCTTCTTGGATGATGGCCGGAATATTGATGTGCGTAATAAATCCTAAAGATTCTAGAGCTTGACGGCGGACGATATCTTCATCATCACCATTAAAAATATTAAGCAAACACGCCTGAACATCTTGTACAGTGTGCGCAGGAAGTTGATCCAATTCACCGAGGTAGGCAAACCGGCCCAGGCTGAATGCACAGGCTGCGCGCACATTGACGTCGCTGTCGTTTTCTACACGCTGAAGTAAATCAGGGATTAGCTCCGTAGTTTCGTAGATGGCTAATGATCGCACAGCTAAAAATCGCGCTTGGGGATCGTCGTCGTGAATAGCAATTTTGGAGATGCTCTCAAAACAAAGAATGTGGTTCTCTTCAACGAGCGCATCCATTTCTTCAAGCAGCGCCAAACGCCGTTCCAACGCAATCTGCGGCCACACTGCAACTACCTTTTGGTGTGACTCGCCTTCCAAATCTGAGAGCCGGCTGATGTGCTGCGCCTCGATTTTGATGCCCACATCAAGCAGGGCATCTAACACAGTCTCAAAGGGCGCGTAGGGTTGCGAGGATTGCAAATTCATTAGGGCAGGCTGATCGGGTTGATAAAATCGAGCAGGTTAATATAAACGAATAGCAGCAGCAGCGCAGTCATGCTGATGGCGTTGATTGCATTCTGCCAGGCCAACGGAATTCGACGGCGCAGTACTATTTCTGGCAGCGTGAAGAGAATACGCCCGCCATCTAAGGCTGGGATAGGCAGTAAGTTGATCACGCCCAGAGAAATGGTGATGGTTGCAAAAAATTGTAAAATATTCAGGTTGATAGTTGATTCAGGTATCGGCGATTCTAGCTCAACTACTTCTTGGTAAATATCATATATGCCCTTATAACCAACGGGTCGCGCCAACTCAGGTTCAATCGCACCTCGAATGATCTCTCCTGGCAGGGTTAAGAGCAGCATGGCATGGTTGTATGTGGCTCTGGCACCCAGTGGCAGGGCTTGTGTTACAGCTACCGGCTCAACGGGATTGCTCATAAATATCCCTATCGCACCTTCTCCAGATGGAGGAACTTCGCGCGGCGTCAAAGAGATTTGACTCGTTTCGTCTCCACGTTGGTAGGTTAATTCAACCGATTTACCGAGATGGGCATAAATCAAATCGTGTAATTTGTCGGTGTTGTCAATATTCTCTCCAGCGACAGACGTGATCAGATCTCCATTTTGCAGTCCGGCTTCTGCAGCAGGTGAGTTGGGCGAAATTTCAACGATCAGCACTTTGGAAAAATCGGGGGCGCCAATTTGTGCGATAATGACCGCATAAATTACAATCGCCGCTAAAAGGTTCATAATGGGGCCGGCGGCATATATGGCCAGGCGTGTCCACGGGCCGGCAGCGTGCAAGCTGCCCGGTTGATCGGATTCTTTAGGATTGGATTCCCCTTTGAGGCGTACAAACCCGCCCAAAGGTAGCCAGTTGAGTGAATATTTAGTTTTGCCCAACGTAAAGAGTGTTAGCATTCGGGGAGGGAATCCCAACCCAAATTCTTCAACCTCAACTTTAAAGAGGCGGGCGGCTAGAAAGTGGCCAAGTTCGTGCAGGATAATCAGTGCAGAAATCGCAATAATCAATTGTAGAATTGAGGACATAAGTTTGCCTTATTAATCATTATTTTATTGCTGAAATTATATCCTGACTTTAAGGTCTCTGGTAGCCAAGATTAAGTTCTAATAGGATTCTAACCCGCTAGGAAATGATCCGAGCTGGACCACCAGAAGTAGCTGTGAGCACTTCCATGACCCCAGGAATGTCTCGAAGCTGTGCGCATACTTGTTGCGAGTAGATTTGTTCTGTTATCACGTGCACGTTGGGGCCGGCATCGATCGTGTAGCATGTAGGCAGGCCGTTGTCTCGCCATGATTTGACGGCGTGCATAACTGCCAACGTAGCGGGCTGCCAATAGAGCAGGGGCGGTTCGGATGTCATCATCACGGCGTGCATGAGATTGCAATCGAGCTCTGTCACTTGGGCAAAGCACTCGAAATCGCGTCCTAAAACGGCATCGCGGCATAAATCTATGTGCTGTGGTGTACGCTCAATACGGATTGCTTGCACTGGGCTGGTTTGAGCTAGGGGGTGCCCATCTGACGAGCCCGTGGATTTGTGCTGTTCGCTAACAATGGCGATACAATCAACGAGTTTCCAATGATCTGCAGGAGCAATAGCGTAAGCGTAAGATTCTAGATCGCTGGGGCCGGTTTGCAAGATTACAAATCCGCCGGAACCGAACGGCTGGCCGAGCCTGAACCGCGGCGGGCTAAGCGGGAAATTTCAACCTCACTGAGATCAAGGCCAGCCGCGGTGCTGGCTGCCAAACTAAGCGCCGCGAATGCCGATGCCGAGGAAGCGATACCTGTTCCCATTGGAAAATTGTTTTCACTCTCTACATGGGCATATGCTTTCATGCCTGCTAATCGGCGAACAACGTCGAGGTGCTCGCTGATACGTTGTCGTGCAAATTCGTCTGCAGGTTTTCCGTTGATGTTGAGCGTGTCTACAGGCAGCTCATCATCAAAACTAACCTGTGTGCGCGTGATCAGGCCGTCCAAATTCATCGAGAGAGAATCTGTGGCCGGGATGCGTAATTCTTGGTCGCGATTGCCCCAATATTTGATAAAGGCGATGTTTGCACAAGCGATAGCTGTTGCTGTTCTTTTTTTCATTAGGTTTAAGCTGCCGTATTTTTCTGGGCGCTCACCCAGAGTGTACCATGTGGACCAATTTAAGTTATGCTTTACTAAAAGCTAGTAATTGCTGCCACCCAGTAATAAAGGCTTTTCAGCCTGCATCTTATAATGTGTCTAGCTTTGGGGAAACCACCAAATTGTGTTCTTCATCTGGTTGAACATAAGATGGTTTTTATTGAAAAGGATGTAGATTAATTGCCATTTTACCTTTTGACGAGCGGGTTACTTCCTGGTAGCGACGATATTGGATAGTGCTCCTGAGCGTTGCGATTGGGCCGTGGTCACTATGTACCCTTTTAGGCGTCCATTAAGTCTTCAGAGGGAAAGATAACTTGACAAATTAAATATCATCCATTTATGCATGGTTTATCGGAAGTCTGACAGCTGTAATGGTATTGACCCGCCTCCTTTTTAAACTGACCGTAATATTGCTTTTGGACAGATCTGGAGGGATAGATCTCACCCGGTAAGTGTTATTGAGATAAAAACTTATGATTTGCTTTTTAGAAAAACCCTGACAATTTAAATTCATTATCTCGGCATTCATTCGTTCGAAAATGTTGTATAATACAACTCAAGAATTAAGAACCTTATCAACTTAATCACAGTCAAGATACCTTTACCCCCGGATGGGAAGGTTTAATGGCGATACCGGTGACACTTTTTAAGTGAAGTCCGGTGCTGTCGCGCAACTGTAGGTTCCACCAAAAGGTTGGAACAAGCCAGGTCGCCCGTCTTGATTGGTTTCCACAAACCTCGCGGAAAGGAGGTGGAGCGTTTAAGATTCTTCTTCAAATTTAGCATCCATCCCCTGTCTCTACGGCAGGGGATTTTTTATTATCCTGAGCATGCGGCATCGGGTGCTCAATTTGAGCCATTAGTGTCGATACCGGTCAAATTAAAAAACAAATCTTTACTATACTTGGAGATTCTGATCATGAAATGCAAAGCAACCCAACTATTGATTACACCCTGCTAATCATTGGCGCACTGCTGGGCGCCTGTACACCGGAGACGTCCCCGACAGAGGCTCCGGCAACCGCTGAGACCGCTCCAATTGAAGCGGCTCCAACTCAGGTACCAGTTACTCTGGAACCCACGCAAGAACCTGCACCCGAACCTGATCCTGAGCCTGAAATTATGGTCATTGTTGATGACCTTGGGAACACAATCGAGCTTACAGCGTATCCGGGTGCCATCGTTTCCCTTTCGCCATCGACAACAGAAATTCTATTTGCCATTGGTGCTGGGGATCAGGTTGTCGGCCGCGATGATTATTCTCTGTACCCTGAAGAAGCCCTTAAAGTCACCAGTGTGGGTGCGTTATGGGGCGAATTGCCCACCGAAGCGATCCTGGTGTTGGAACCAGATTTGGTCGTTGCCGCTCAGATCATTTCTGAAGATCAGGTGCAGGAGTTGAGAGATCTGGGGTTGAACGTTTACTGGCAGGCAAATCCTACT
>PVMK01162786.1_pt1 | contig 12746 bp, 15 predicted proteins | sample 1853481 | NCBI WGS metagenome assembly PVMK01 (sample SAMN08533507, study PRJNA380276) | Marine sediment metagenome, whole genome shotgun sequencing project.
GGATGTGGTACTGGATTTTTCACTATTCCGGCAGCACAGTTGATTGGTGATCAAGGTTGTTTGGTAGCGATGGACGTGTCATCGGGATTTATCGAACAAGTATCAAAAAAAGTGCAACTTTCTGATTTAAAAAACATCCGTATAGTAAAACGAGATGCCCTGGATACAGGGTTGGACACTGCGAGCATCGATAAGGCCCTGTTGTTTGGTGTAATTCCCTTCCCTTTGTTACCTTTGAACCGGCTTCTGCCCGAAATGCATCGTGTCCTGAAACCTGAAGGGACCTTGGTAGTGTGGTTGTTTCCGCCTGTGGTGCATTTCTGGGTGCCAAAGTCGATCCTTCGGTCCGGGTTATTCGCTTATATGAACAAACAAAATGGTGTATATAATTACAGGCGATACTGAGCGGTAGGGCAAAAGCGGAAAAAAAGGGCCAGAAGCTCACTTGATCTTAACTGGGATCAAATTTGGAAAACGTGTACGAGGCCGACTAGTCAATCGCTCAGCCGAACGCCTGTAGAAAAGGGCTCAGGTCTACTCTTGACTCTTGGGACAAAGACATGAGACCTTAATTCAGGAACAGGAAACAATCATGAATCTGACCCCAGTGATAGGAAGCCCGCGAAAAGGCAAGGCATGGGAAGGAAATTGATCCATAACCGTTTTTCCGGTTTATCCGTGTTAAAATACTGTGGTGATTTACGTTGAACCAGACCAATAAATAAATTGCAGTGAAAAGGAGGAAAATGCATCATGTCTTCACTCACCCCTGAGATGATAGAGGCAATAGAGAACCGAATACAACACGAAGGAGGGGATTATCGCAGTTGAAGCAGGAGGATTCTGCACGGGCTGCAGAAATGCTTTGACTTTATCGGTAATGACGTTATTCATTCCGCCGTGGCACTAGCAGCCGGCGGTGGCAGGGCAACGGTCGGTTCATGCGGCGTATTTTCCGGTGGCCTCATGGCCTTGAGCCTCCAATTTTGCCCCAAATCGGACAATCTCACCGAGAAGGATAAAGAAGCGCTAAATAAGGCCCGCGACCTGTTTGGTGAATACCGTGACTGGTTTATAGACGAGTTTGGCAGCGTCGTTTGCCGGGACGTGCAGCTCAAGCTGTTTGGACGTTATTTTAACTTTATGGACGAAGACGATATCCAGGCTTTCGGGAAGTTTCCGGAAAGTGAGAAGTGTAATGACGTCACCAAGAAAGGGGCGTGCAAGGTCGCAGAGATATTATCTCGATAAGACTCTACCAGATCGGGCCCGGGGCCGAAATACCATGGCGTACCTGTTCCATCACTAGCAATGGCCTTCTGCTCCGGACTAGGGTCGGACCGCGCTAGCTATATTAATGAAAGATAATGAATTGGCCGCTCAATAGCCCCTATACTGCGCCTTTTAGGGGTAAAAAGGCAATATATGGAAATTTTTCCACCTATTCATACTGTTCGCCGATTAATAGCTTGACATACCTTACCATTAAGCGTACGATATAGCGTACGTTCAAATATGGAGGTAAAAACAATGTCTACCCTTACAGCAACCGAGGCAAGAAAACGGCTCTATACCCTTGTTGATGATGTAGCGGAGTCTCATGATCCAATCCAAATTGTTGGGAAACGAAACTCAGCTGTCCTTGTCTCTGAAGAAGACTGGAGAGCAATCCAAGAAACATTATACCTGTCAGCGATACCGGAAATGAGGGAATCCATTCGCGAGGGTTTGAAAACTCCTGTTGAAAAGTGTGAAGAGGAACTTGACTGGTGAGTTGGCGTCTGGTTTATACAAAACAAGCCAAAAAAGATGCAAAAAGACTCTCCCGTTCTGGTTTAAAACCACAGGCTGAGCGACTTCTAGCCATTCTCAAAGAGGATCCCTATCGCACACCGCCTCCATACGAGAGACTGGTTGGTGATCTAGCCGATGCATGTTCCAGAAGGATCAATATTCAGCATCGAATAGTCTACCAAATCCTAGATGATATCAAGACAGTAAAGGTCATTCGTATGTGGACCCATTATGAGTAATAGTCACTTTTCAGCGAACATCAGCTTGAGAAGAAAATGGGGTCACCCTGACAGCGAGAAGCGCTGCCTTCACGGGCTAGTTTGGGTAGCGCTGCTGGTTACACCAGACCTGTTAGAGATATATACATGACATGCGAAAAAAATAGAACAGACGGAAAAAACAGGCTTTACTTCCTGGCTGTCGTCTTATTGGCTAGTCCGTTTTATTTGAATGATTTTGCAAATCTGTATGTCAAAAACTGGCGCTGGTGGTTGTTTGTAGACTATGCCGGGGTGAAGTTTTTTCCCTTCCTGGTCACGCTTTGGTTGATCTATAGCAAGAAAATACGGGCCTCGGAGTTTGGGCTGACAAGTCAATCAATACCGTCATCCTTGATGGTATTTTTGATTGTAGCACTCGTCGGCACAGTAATAGATCAAAATGGGTATCAGTTAATAGCGAAACTTCCTGGCTACCCGCCGCTTGGCGGCATGCCAGCGATTACCAGCCCTGTCTGGAATTGGGTAGACCTTACGCTTGGGCTATTACTGGTGGGGATATTTGAAGAGCTCGTTTTCCGCGGTTTTATGTACACCTACATCAGTAGGTACACAGAAAATTCGTTTGCTATAGTCTTAATCTCCTCAGTTGCTTTTGGTCTCATCCACTGGAGTCTCGGCCTGCACGCCGTAGTTATCACATCAATTATCGGCGCAGTTTTCATGATCGCATACCTGAGAACGCGGTCCTTACCGGCCATCATGTTGGCTCATTTTGCAATCAACTTCATCGACTTTGCCGGCATTATTCCCAAGTCAATATTCAAATTCATTTAACTGACAAAAAAATTATGTAACTACTCAGGTTGACGGGTTCACGGTTCAGGGGTTCAAGGTTCCATTCTCGTCTTCACAATGACAAGAGCAATCAGAGATAGACACTAATGGGATCAAGCCAAACTAACCGCATAGCACCATTGAAGAACATTCGGAAACATGCGGCTATTTAGCCCCTATACCGTGCTTTACGGGGTCAAAAGTGCATTTTTTTTCTTTTAGGGGGCGAAAAGGACGATATAGGGCCTGAAACACACGTTTCGGGATATTATACCTGCATAATCAATATAATAGCTTGACCCCAGCCCAAACGCCCTCCCCTTTTCTCCATATAAAGGAAATAATTCCTTGACAATTACTGACAATGAGTATTTATCTCTTTAACAGTCTATCAATGGACATCCGTCACCAAAAACAACTCTTGTAGGTCTGAGAGGCAGGGCCATGTCCCTAAAGCCGGAAGCCTATTTTTGCAACACCACGAGGATGACGTCAAAAAACGCCTTCGGATAACTGTTCCCGAAGGCGTTTTTTTTGTTGCGCGCATATGAAAAACAGTCTCGGCTGATGTTTGGCCCTCACCAGTCCAATTTGCCCTTGGATTGGCTGGTCAAGAATGTGGCGATATGCGTAATGGTGATACCGCGGGATCTGTCGACCCTGGTCCATGAGCCAGAGTTTAGGATCCGGTCAGAATTTTTTTGAATTTTTCATGGTATCAACGTTGTTAGTCTGTGTGTAAACTATAAATAGTGTCTGAATAAAAAATCCTAGTTTTCGTCCGGACACCAAATAATAAACGAAAGGAGAATCGTATGATTGAGAAACTGCCAGAAAGTGAAGGCTCTGCTTTAGGGGTCAAGATTACGGGGAAAGTTTCCTTAGAAATGGAAAAAGAATGGATAAGCATTTTTGAAAAGACAATAGAAAAACACGGTAAGGTTAGTGCCCTGGTTTTTCTCGATAAACATGCGAGTTGGGGACTTAAAGCCGGTATTGAAGATTTAAGATGGCTCACCACACACATTAAGAAAATCAAGAAAATTGCTATTGTTGCAGACAGTAATATCTGGAAGTGGTTTGTGGCTCTTGATAGTCCATTCGGTAAAGTAGTTGGAATAGAGGAAAAATACTTTAAACCAACAGAGATAGCTACTGCTTGGAAATGGCTCAAGGAATGAAAGCCAAACAAAGGGGGTGACCAAGTAGGGGTCTGCTGTTGACTGTTATTATGTGAGCTGTGAATAGTGTGGAAGTTCTTATCCACATAGTATCAATGCAAAAGGGAAAAAGACATATCTTCCGTATATCACCCTGTAAACACTGGACAATTTTGATTCGGAGGATATTTCTGCTTTCCGTTAAAGGGAGCGTATCCAACCGTGAGGCCGCCCGTCAGAGATTCTTGAAGATGTGGAACTACTAAAGCTGGTGGGCAAATAGTACGGCCAACGTGGTCTTGCACCTATGGGTTTGGGGTGAAGCTTACATAAAAATAACCTCACATTTTCGCATCCAGTCTTCAGGTCATCTTCGGCCACGCCTCAATCGCAAAATCCTCTAAGGGCCAGGCTCAATTTTTTGCCCGCTTCGTTATGGACGAGGGGGGTACTCTTTGACATATTTACTGTTAATATGTATAAAAAAGTCGAAAAATGTTGTCAATCTAGGGTGACGAATTGAGATCTTGTCTTTTCGTAAGTTTTATGGAATAACCTGAGACAAGAATCACACAACCCGTTGGAAGGAGGTGACTTTATAGACAGACTTTTTGTTAGTAGGGTTTCATGGTAACATTAATCTGAACAAGAGAAAGTGTTACCCTTTTTTCCCTGATTCTTTACGGATTATTAGTAGCAGAATCAATGTTTGTGATCACAGGATATTGTTGTTGTTGGAGTTAGGTGTATACCCCGTATCTCTTTAAAAAGGAGGCAAGTGAATGAAAAAAATCAGACTATTTACAGTGGCAGCCCTTTTGCTCACCCTTTTCGCTTTCAACACGGCCAATGCCGATGACAAGTTCATCACCTTGGGATGGGCTGCCTGGGACCCGGCCAATGCATTGGTTGAATTGTCCAAGGATTTCACAAAGCAAACCGGAATTAAAGTCAAATTTGAATTTGTTCCCTGGCCGAATTTTGCCGACAGGATGTTAAACGAACTGAACCAGGGGGGTAAGACATTTGATGTTTTGATCGGGGACAGTCAATGGATCGGCGGTGGTGCCGTATACGGGCATTATGTAAAATTGAATGATTTCTTTGACAAGGAAGGCATTGACATGGCTAACTTCCTTGCGCCCACCGTTTACGGCTATTCGACCTGGCCAAAAGGTACTCCGAATTACTATGCTTTGCCTGCTTTTGGCGACGCAAATGCCTGGACCTATCGAAAGGACTGGTTTGAAAGACCTGAACTTAAGAAAGAGTTCAAGGAAAAGTATGGATATGAGCTGGCCCCACCAAAGACATGGACGCAATTGATGGATATTGCCAAATTCTTCCAGGGGCGTGTTATTGACGGCAAAAAACGGTATGGAGTAGCGATCTTTACAGAAAGAGGTTCTGAAGGGATTACCATGGGTGTTACCTCGGCGCTGTATGCCTGGGGATTTCAATATCAAGATCCTGATAAGCCATACCATATGGAAGGATATGTAAACAGCCAAAACGCTGTGGCAGCGTTAGAATTCTATAAGGCGCTTTTCGATTGCTGTACTCCCCCAGGCCATTCCGATGCTTACATGTCGGCGGATCTGGATGCATATACCTCCGGCCAGGTTGCCATGCAAATGAACTGGTATGCCTTTTTTCCGGGCATAAACAAGAATGAAAATGTCGGATTCGGAAAGACCGGCTTTTTTTCTAATCCCGATCAATTGACTTCAGGAGCAACATTGGGCGGACAAGGCATGTCGGTAATCGCTTATTCCGACAAAAAGGATTTGGCGCTTCAGTATATCAAATGGTTTGCACAGCCCGAGGTTCAGAAAAAATGGTGGAAGCTAGGTGGTTATTCGTGTCATAAAGCAGTTCTCGATGATCCTAATTTTGCAAAATCACAACCCTACGCTCAAGGTTTTCTCGACTCAATGAAAAAAGTTAAAGACTTCTGGCAGGAACCCTTTTTCGTGGAACTTATGCTGCCGATGCAAAAACGTGTTCACGATTATGTTGTTGGCAACAAAGGTACTGCAAAAGAAGCCCTTGATAAGCTCAAAGCCGACTGGGAAGAAGTTTTTATAGAAGAGGGAAAACTTAAAAAATAGACCTTCTATTCAGCATTCCCCATAACAACGTAAAATAGTTTAAACTTTCTTGTAGGTGCGGATTTAGCCGTACATCGATCAACACCATGCGGCTGAAACCGCGCCTACATCTGAGCATCGCATAAAAGTGTCAAGAGTTGAGCAGAAACTGAAATATGCTAAATAGAATCAATAAAAAACTGTTAAATATGTCCGACCGTGCTATGGCATGGCTGTTTACCCTTCCTACTATAATATTACTGCTGTTTATCAATATTTACCCCCTTATGTGGACGATTTATTTATCTTTCACGGACTATAAGGCCAATAGACGCGGCGTTGAGATTGCATGGGTTGGGTTGAAGTGGTACAAAAAAATATTAACCGACGAAGATGTATGGCTTAATTTGCAGGCCACGGCACATTTTTTGTTCTGGACCATTTTTTTTCAAGGCCTCATCGGTCTCACTTTAGCACTGCTATTGAACAAGAAATTCAGAGGTCATGAAATATTGACGACAATCGTTGTTTTGCCGATGATGCTTTCTCCGGCGGTCGTGGGAGTTTTTTGGAAATACATATACCAACCTCAGGCAGGTTTTTTCAATTATCTCATTAATGCTATTCATAATTTTGGTGAATTTACGATGATAGGAGATGTCTCTTTGGCTCCCTGGAGTATCATTATTGTTGATACATGGATGTGGGCGCCGTTTGTAATGCTGATGTGTTTGGCAGGTTTAAAATCTATCCCCGACTATCTTTACGAAGCCGCGGAAGTTGACCGGGCCAGTAAATGGCAGCAATTTATACATATCACCCTCCCTTCCGTACTGCCGTTTTTGATGCTGGCGGTATTGCTCAGAGGCATAGAGAATTTCAAGATGTTTGATCTGGTCAATGAACTGACGGGCGGCGGGCCCGGATCCATTACGGAACTGGCTTCCATACATCTTAAGAGAGCGGCCTTTGAAAAATGGAGAACCGGCTATAGCTCTGCTTTTGCGGTCATTCTTTTTGTGACGGTATTTGGAGCAGGAAACATCTACGTTAAGCTTCTGAATAAACTCAAAGAGAAATAACGGTATGCCAGCACCCTTAGATACAACCAGATCCCCATTGGAGCCTTCTGCAACCAGCCGGAGGATTGCTGCCTTTTTAATTATACTCTATGCATCCATATCATTCATACCCATGGTATTGATTGTATCGACAGCATTCAAGAGCGTTAACGATGCCATTTCATACCCGCCTAAGATCCTTTCCGCGCCGTCGCTGGAGGGTTTCGTCAATTTGTTCACTCAAAGAACCAGACAGTCATCTGAGTATCTGGAATCATTGCCCCCCCCCTAAAACCTGGTATGAGAAAATTGTTCGCAAAAAAAAGATGGTCATAGCCGGGCCTTCGAGATTCTTTCACCGGTTTGTCAATTCGATAATTATCGGCTTTGGCGCAACATTCTTTTCAGTATTCTTTGGGACAATTGCGGCATATGCCTTTTCCAGATTTCGAATACCCTTGAAAGACGATCTTCTATTTTTTGTCCTGTCAACACGCATGTTCCCTCCCATCGCGGCAGCGGTTCCGATCTTTTTGATGTACAGGAAACTCGGCTTAAGTGATTCACATTTAGGGATGATTATGCTTTATACCGTTGTGAATCTAAGCCTGTCGGTATGGTTATTAAAGGGTTTTATTGATGAAATCCCAAGGGAATATGAAGAAGCGGCAATGGTGGACGGTTACTCAAGAATGAGCGCCTTTTTTAAAATCATTTTACCCCAGGCGGCCACCGGTATTGCGGCCACTGCCATTTTCTGTTTGATTTTTGCATGGAATGAATATGCCTTTGCCATTTTACTCACATTCCGAGAGGCACAGACGTTGCCCCCTTTCATTCCGACAATCATCGGGGAGGGAGGCCTGGATTGGCCGGCCATCTCAGCGGCTACCATGATATTTTTGCTGCCGGTGGTTGTGTTTACGATTATATTAAGGAAACACTTGTTAAGAGGCATAACATTTGGAGCAGTGAAACGGTGAAGACTAAAAAGGGTCGCAAATTTAATATTTTGAGTAGAGCCTCATTGGAAAATATTGCGTCATCAATTATCGGTTTGGGGATTTTCATGTTCATGCAGCCATTTTCTTTGTTGTTATACTCCCATTCTTTTAAGTTTATATTGTTTGGCACAATTGCATTCATTGTCGTTAGTCACTTTCCGGAATAAAAACAAGATATTATGGCTGAGATTGTAATAGAGGATTTGAAGAAGCAGTTTGGTGATTTTGTAGCTGTAACCAACTCCAATCTCACCATCAGAGATGGAGACTTCTTCGTGTTGCTTGGGCCGTCGGGATGTGGGAAGACGACGACCTTGCGGATGATAGCCGGCTTAGAATTTCCAACGTATGGAAAAATATTTTTAGACGCAGAAGACGTAACTTTTTTACGAGCATCTCAAAGAAACATTGCTTTTGTATTCCAAATGTTTGCTCTATATCCACATATGAATGTGGAAAAAAATATTGCTTTTCCTTTGAAGACCCAGGGAGTAAATAAATCCGAAATCAGGAAACGTGTTCGGGAAGTTGCTAAATTACTGCATCTTGACAATTTATTGAAATCAAAAGTTTCAGCTTTGTCAGGAGGGGACAAACAAAGAGTTGCCTTGGGAAGGGCAATTATCCGGAGACCGAAAGCCTTTCTAATGGACGAGCCTCTCGGATCCTTGGATGCCGAATTCAGAGAACTCATGTGTCTTGAACTCAAAAAAATGCATAACGATATTAATGCAACAACCGTTTACGTCACACACGACCAGAATGAAGCCATGGCCATGGGTGATCGGATCGGCATTATGGATAAGGGCGTTATGCTCCAGGCAGACGATCCGTTAACCATCTACAATAAACCGCGAGCCAAGTTCGTCGGGAGTTTTATCGGAAGCCCCGCAATGAATTTTATCGATGTTAACTCCTTTGTGCAAAAGGGGAGTACCTCCGTGAAACTAAACGGTTTGCAACTAGGCATTTCCAGGTGTCATGAAGACAGCAATATTGATTTTAACTATTTGGGAATAAGACCTGAAAACATAAGAATCGTAGACAACGGTGATATTAGGGGTACCGTATATGGTGTTGAGTATCTTGGCGCCAGCAAAATTATAACCGTTGACACCGAATTCGGAAGGATTAAAGCAAGGGTTCCAAGTGTAATTAATTCAAAAATTGGTAATAATGTTAGTTTAGAATTTGATTCCAATAGCATTATCATTTTTAATGGCGATGACGAAACTGCAATAAAAAGTCAATTCATTAATTGAAGAGTGTAAATGGCTGAAGTCAAAATAGAAAACGTATCCAAAAGGTTTGGGGACACAAATGCCGTTTCCAATCTTTCGTTTACTGTCAAAAACGGCGAATTTTTTGTTTTGTTAGGCCCCACAGGCGCGGGTAAGACGACAACCTTAAGGTTGATAGCAGGTTTGGAACAAGCCGATGAGGGCAAGATCTTTATAGGCAATAAAAACGTAACCCAATTCCAACCGGCTAAAAGAGATGTTGCCTTTGTATTTCAACAATACTCTTTATACCCAAATTATACAGTCTACGATAACTTGGCATTTCCGCTCAGATCACCATTAAGGTCTTTAAGTAAAGACCAAATTGACAAAATTGTTCGTGATATTGCAACAACTCTGCATATTGAAGATAAATTACAGAACAAAGCAACACATCTTTCCGGCGGAGAAATGCAGAGAGTCGCAATCGGAAGAGCTTTGGTAAGAAAACCCAATATTTTCTTGATGGACGAGCCTCTATCTTCACTTGATGCCAAACTAAGAGAAGAACTGAGACTGGAATTAAAGAATATTCAGGTTCAACTTGGGGCCACGCTGTTATTTGTAACTCATGATCATGTTGAAGCCACGACCATGGCGGATCGGATTGGCGTTTTAAAGGAAGGTGAACTAATACAAATCGACCCACCCGAAAAGATATATAATGATCCCAATTCCGTCTATGTTGCCAACAAACTGGGTTCACCCAAAATAAATGTGATTCCATCCAGGTTACTCGATATAGATCTCCCAGCCAAGGTTGAATATGCTGCTTTTCGGCCTGAAAATGTGTCATTCGGTGGTAAGGGGACGTTGGATGCACGGATCGAAACCATACAGAATCTCGGAGTTGAAGAGATAGTTTCAATGAGCTTTATGGGTGAAATGATACGGGCGGTGATCAAACCGGGCTCGCTTTCAAGATCAAATAAGGGTGTAAAGATTGCTGTCAGGAAAGATGATATCCTGTTTTTTGATAAAAAATCTCAAAGGGTGTATTTATGAGCAGTGAAATTATCATACAAATCATAGATGAAGTGCAAAAGGCGTATGAAGCCAACGCTTCTGAAATTGAAGAGTTGGATCAGGCTATCGGCGATGGCGATCATGTAATTAATATGAGAAGGGGCATCAAAGCAATTCTTGAAATAGAAGAAGAATTGGGTTCTTTAAAACCTGGGGATGCTCTAAATAAGATCGGGATGACATTATTGGCCTCCATTGGTGGTGCGGCAGGTCCCTTTATTTGCGAGTATGTTCATGGGCATGGCCAAAGTCTTGGGTTCAGATGATATAGATGACAGCAAAACAGTTGCAAAAATGTTTTCTGCCGGTGTCGAATCAGTTAAACAAAGGGGGAAAGCGGATGTAGGTGATAAAACCATGCTGGACGTCCTGATACCGGTCTCAAATCTTTTCAGCGAACTCGTTGAAACGAGCAATTTGTCGAAAAATGAGATGTTACGGCAGTTGATGGCTGAGGCTGAACGCGGTATGTTGTCTACTAAAGATATCGTGGCAACCAAAGGGAGAGCCTCTTACTTGGGCGACAGGGCAAAGGGGCACATCGATCCGGGAGCAAAATCCTGCCAAGTGATTATTTTTACGATTTGCAATTACTTAATTAATCGGGAGGAAAACAAATGAAAAAATTTATCAATAATGTGGAAGATATTCTTACCGAAAGCTTGAACGGGTTTGGTTTATCTCACAGCGATATTTTGAAAATTCACTTAAACCCTAATTTTATAACAAGGGCTGGTAAATCGAAAGAAGGCAAAGTCTCCTTGGTATCGGGAGGAGGATCAGGCCATGAACCGCTTTGTAACGGTTTTGTTGGGTATGGCATGTTGGATGCGGCTTGTCCCGGGCAGGTTTTTACTTCACCCACCCCCGATCAAATGATTTCGGCTTCACAAGCGGTTGATAATGGCGGCGGAATTTTATTTATCGTCCTGAATTATTCCGGTGATCTGATGAATTTTGAAATGGCTTCCGAAATGGTTGGAATCGAAAATTTGACCGTGCTTGTAAATGATGATGTCGCAGTGGAAGACTCCACGTTTACAGCAGGACGAAGGGGCGTGGCCGGAACAATCATCGTTAAAAAAATCTTGGGGAGTGCCGCAGAAGCCGGCGCATCACTTGCCGAATGTAAGGCATTGGGGGATCATGTAAACAAAATGACGGCTTCCATGGGAGTTGCCTTTACAAGTTGCACAGTACCTGCCGCGGGTAAGCCTACATTTGAAATCGGTGATGATGAAATGGAAATCGGTGTGGGCATTCATGGAGAACCAGGCCGAAAAAGAGAGAAAATAAAGAGTGCGGATGAAATTACCCGTGACCTCGTAAACGCGATATTGGAAGATCTTAAACCTGATAATAACGCTGAAGTTTTGTTACATGTCAATGGATTTGGCGCAACGCCTTTAATGGAGCTGTATTTGCTTTTTAACTGCGCTGCAAAAGAGTTGGAAAAAAATAAAGTGAAAATCAGTCGTTCATTTGTCGGCAATTATACCACATCGCTTGATATGGCCGGTGCATCGATAACCATGTGCATACTTGATGATAGAATCATTGATCATTGGGACAGCCCCGTGCATACAGCTGCATTAAGATGGGGTATGTGATTCGGGAATACCAACCGCGAAGCTTTTGCCGGTTTTTCACCGCCCGCTTCAGGCTTCGCTCTGCGAGCTACGACCCGACAAGTTGCTCGAGACGCAGAGTTCGCAGAGAAAAAATATGTTTTCTCTCTTTTTGCCCAGAGAAAAAGATTACAGGTAGTATCGCTGGATTTTATCACGCCGGTCTTCATAAGAACGCCTGAGTTCTTGCGCCTTGGGGTCCTTCGACACCATTGGCGGTGCGATATCCCTGAAACTATTCTTAGTTCCAATTGACATTTTGTAAGGGTCCACTTCAATTACGACGACGGAAAGACCGTCCTCGCTTTTCGCCTGGTTGAGCGACAGGCTCAACTCTTCCCCCGTCGAAGCCTTGTGGACCTGGGCGCCGAGGCTTTCAGCATGTTTTGCAAAATCAATTGCGAGAAAATCGCCTTTGCTTTGCCCCTGCTCGTCCCGTTCGCGGAACTCGACATCAAATTCGGTCCCGGTAGTCAAAACCTGTAAATCCCTGATAATTTGGTATCCGTGATTGACGAACAAACACACGGGCATATTGATTTTGTAAAAATAAAGCCACTGCCTGTCCAACGGTAAGCCGGATTGTTTTATCCATCAGCCCCTCCTCTTTTAATTCTCATGTAAATTGAAACCGTTTCTTTTCAGTTG
>PVMK01125813.1_pt1 | contig 12745 bp, 8 predicted proteins | sample 1853481 | NCBI WGS metagenome assembly PVMK01 (sample SAMN08533507, study PRJNA380276) | Marine sediment metagenome, whole genome shotgun sequencing project.
GACGTGGTACGCGAAACAGTAGAAAAATATGGCGATCGGATTAATTATCTCGCGCTCACCGGTGCCAGTAACGTCACCGGCGCACTGACCCCAATTCACGAACTGGCACAGCTTGCCCATTCGGTTGGCGCCTACCTGGTGGTCGATGCGTCACAAATGATCGCCCATGCACCGGTTTCCATGAAGGACAGGACAGGAAACGATGGTGATATCGATGTACTGGTATTCTCGGGTCATAAAATCTACGCTCCCGGTTCGCCCGGCGCAGTCATTGCGAAACGCGAGTTGCTGGCTGAGATGGCGCCTGCCGAGGTTGGCGGTGGCATGGTCGACGATGTGTACCTGGATAAATTTATACCCTCGGCAATCCTGCCCGATCGCGAAGAGGCCGGCACTCCCAATATTGTTGGAGCCATCACTTTAGGCGCGGTGCTCGATATTCTGATCAAGATCGGAATGGATAATATTCGCCTTAAAGAAATAAAGCTGATCGACCTGGTCTGGGAAAAGCTTTCTGCCATCGAAGGCGTGAACCTGTACGGACCAGCACCATCGGTGGTTCCGCGTACCGGCACTATCGCGTTTAACATCCAGGGATTCGACCATGGCCTGACAGCTGCCGCATTGAATGATTATCACAATATTGAAGTTCGCAACGGCTGTTTCTGTGCCCACCCTTATGTGCGCGAGATATTAAAGCCCGAGCTCTGGGCACTGGATATCGACCCCGATGCGCCTAATTCTGAAGCCGAAGTCGAGAGAAAACGTGGCATGTCCAGGGCCAGCTTTGGTATCTATACCACCGAGGCCGATGTACTGGCGCTGGCCGAAGCCGTCGCTGACCTGGTCGCACGCAAGGAGGAAATTCTGGAAATCTATGAACCGGAAGGCTCTAACGGTTATCGCCATCGTGAGTTCGCACCCGATAAATCTGCTCTGTTTAATCCGGTAACATCGCTCGCACGAGCACTCAACGAATAATTATCCCGCCCCCATAACCTGGCTAAAGAATTACATGCCCATCGATCAGAATATGGGTATCGCCACCAATTTTAATTTTGCCGTCGGCACCATCGGCACTCACTGATACGCGGCCGTGTCGATTTATACTAGTCCCCTGCGCAATAGTGATGGGCTGACCCAGCCTGCCTTCCGCAGAAAGCCATTGGGCGAGTGCCGCATTGAGTGAACCCGTAATCGGGTCTTCACTCATACCGCTCGATGGCGCCAGCATACGCACTTCGTAATCGCACTCAGCGCCAGCTTTGTGAGCACCGATTAAGCCAATCGCTTTAAATTTAGGCCATCGCACCAGTGACGAATCTACCGACAGCACACTCTCCGCACTATCTAACTGGAGCACGAACCAGACCGGTCCGTTATCGAGTAATGCTGTGTGCAAAATCGAATCAGACGAAATATTCAGCGCTTGCGTAATCGCCAGAAAATTTTCTTTTGGCAGGGTTCGAATTTTTGTCGGCGGCGCTACAAATGCATATTGTCCACCGCTAACATCGATATCGACAATACCAATTCCACACTCTTGCCTGACCAGTCCTTTTTGCTTTGGGACACCCCCCACATGCAACCAGGCAGCGCAACTTCCAAGGGTTGGGTGGCCCGCAAATAACATCTCTCGGCCAGGCGAAAAAATCCGTAGTTTGTAGTCGGCTACAGAATCCGTGGGCGGTAACAAAAACGTCGTTTCCGCAAGATTTGTCCAGGCAGCAAAAGTCTGAAACTGAGTATCCGACAGGCCTTCAGCATCGACGATAACGGCCAGACCATTACCCTGTGTCGGCACAGGACTAAATACATCACACTGAATAAACCTGCGTTTTTTCACTACAGCTCCTGTTTTTCCACAGATCAATGGGGTCACAGATCAATGGGGTCAGACTCGATTGATATTATTGTAGACTTCCTCGGCATAAGTATCTTGCATATCTGATTCATGTATATACGGCTGAAACTTACTCATAGTATTTAGCCACCAAACGAAATAACTTAGAAATATCAAGGAGTCTGACCCCTTGATACATAGCCATATACCGGACTAAATACATCACACTGAATAAACCTGCGTTTTTTCACTACAGCTCACCATGGTAGGCATTCTGCGCTATGCCCGCATAAGTGACCGCGTCGTGCAATATCGGATTGGTGCCAGCCGATGGGTCAACCACCGCCATCTCACCGATTTCAGATAAGCGCGAATCTTCCGGAATAATCGCTGATAGCTGGTGATGAATACCGATATCTTTACGCATGGACAGTACCCAGTTCAGAAAAGCATCGAAATCTGTTTCAAGATCGAGGTATCGGGCAAGTCGTGCGATACGGGCATTTATTTCGCTATAGTTTGCCTTTAGAACATAAGGCATCAGGATCGCATTAAGCATGCCATGATGCGCATCATAGATGGCCCCGAGCGGGTGTGCGAGTGCGTGCATTCCACCCAATCCGCGCTGGAATGCTGTTGCACCCATCGACGATGCGACCAGCATTTGCGTACGCGCCTCGATGTTGGAACCATCGGCGACCGCAGTGGCTAGATATTCCTTGATCAGGCGAATTCCCTCGATCGCGATACCTTCGGCCATCGGATGATACAACGGTGAACAATAGGCTTCGAGGTTATGTGACAGCGCATCCATTCCGGTAGCAGCGGTTAATCCGGCAGGCAGTCCAATGGTTAGCTCAGTGTCGAGAATAACACCAGCGGGCAGCATCTTCGGATGAAAAATAATTGTTTTCCTATGTTCGGCTTCATTGACAATAACCGAGGCTCGCCCTACTTCCGACCCGGTTCCCGCCGTGGTGGGCACACCGATAATTGGCGGAATCTTATCCGGGTCGGCATTCAGCCAGTTATCGCCGACATCCTCCAGGTCCCAAAGAGAACAGCTCTGGTTCGCGGCAACCGCAATTGCCTTGCCGGCGTCGAGCCCGCTGCCACCGCCAAAAGCGATAACACCGTCATGCTTACCGGCGCGATAGGCGGCGATACCATCATCGACATTGCTACCGGTGGGATTAGGTTTAATGCCACTGAATACCGCGATGGATAGTCCTGCTGCCTCACAATTAGCAACCAGGTCGGTCACCATTGCTAAGCCCGCGAGACCTGGATCTGTCACCAATAGTGGCGCATTCATTTTCAAGTCCCGGCAAACATCGGCAATCTCGCTAATGCGACCGGCGCCAGTTCGTATCGCGGTGGGGTAGTTCCAGTTTGCATTCATGCTGTTAAACCTGATGTTATTAAACCTAAATTTATTAAACTAGCTTCAAATGGTAAGACTTGGGCCTCGTCATGTGCTCAAATCCGACCGACGACAGCGTACAGCCACGACCGGAATTCTTCACCCCGGTCCATGCCAGTGCGGGGTCGAGGTAGTCACAGCGATTCATAAACCAGGTGCCGGTTTCGATTTTATCCCCGATTGCAATTGCCGCGTTTTCATCTTGTGTAAACACCGCCGCGGTAAGACCAAATTCGCTGTCATTCATCAATTCTATGGCTTGTGCATCACCACTAACCGGCATGATACCGATCACCGGGCCGAAGGTTTCTTCGGTCATGATGCGCATCGAATGATCGACGTCAATCAGCACCTGGGGCGCGAGATACGGGGTACCCGGCTGGTTAGCGGTAAAGCTATCCGCATCAACCAGCACCTTGGCACCAGCGGCTACCGCATCGTCGATCTGCCCGCGAACAAATTCTGCCGCACTGGATTTAACCAGTGGACCGAGATTGGTATCGGCTTCGTCGGGACGTCCGAGTTTATAACTATTCGCGAGAGCAACCACACCATCGACAAATTCCTCGTACACCGCTTTATCGACATACACCCTTTCGATACCACAACAGGATTGCCCTGTGTTAAACATGGCACCGTCGGTAACCGTCTCAATCGCATGCTGTAGATTGGCATCTTTACGCACGTAGGCCGGGTCTTTGCCGCCGAGTTCGAGACCGACACCGATAAAGCGACCCACGGCAGCACGCTCGACCATTTCACCGCCCGGCACCGAACCGGTAAATGCGACGAAATCAATCTCCTCTGACTGAATTACCGCCTCGGTATCGGCATGGCTCAAATGTAAATACTGGAACACCCCTTCGGGTAAGCCCGCTTCCGAAAAAGCCTGTTGCAGTCGTTCCGCGCACAGGGGCGTTTGTGCCGAGTGCTTGAGTACAACCGCATTACCGGCCAGAAGCGCCGGCATGATCGCGTTAACTGAAGTGAGGTACGGAAAGTTCCATGGCGCCACGACAAATACGACCCCGAGCGGCTCGCGCCTGATAAAACGTGTGAACCCCTCTTTTTCCTCCGGTTTCAAATCGGCCAGTGCGGAATCGGCGATTTCTATCATGTGGCGTGCGCGTTCTTCGAATCCGGCCACTTCTCCGGGAGCCTGGGAAATGGGGCGACCCATTTGCCAGGTAAGTTCTTCGGCGATTTCTGCCTTGCGCGCGATAAAGGCATCAACGGCCTTGCCACACAGTGCCTGGCGCTCGGCAACCGGCGTGTTTTTCCATTTTTTCTGCGCTTCTACCGCGGCACTCAGGACTTGCCTAATTTGCTCAGCGCTCGCGGTTTCTCGCTCGACATAAACACTGCCGTCGACCGGTGATATACATTGAATTATTGCCATGACTGTCGCTCTTTATGTTTTCCAAATGTTGGTTCGCCACTGCTGCGATTACTTTTTTATCCCTTCTCCCCTTTGGGGAGAAGCTTAGGATGAAGGGTGTGCGACGAAGTTATTTTAATATCCAATTTTTCACAAACTTTTTTAACCCTCACCCTCACCCTCTCCCAAAATTGGGAGAGGGGACTAGGAATGACGGAGTTCTAAATGGCTGCCATTGGTACGTCAACCGACGAACTTCGCCATATTGCCGACCTCGACAATTTTCATCGCGTTGGTACCCCCATCGGTACCCATCAAATCACCCTTGGTGATGATCACCAGATCACCGTCCTCGACCGCTTTTTGCTTCTTCATCAAGTCTATTGCTTCCTGGTTGGCTTCTGCATGATTGGTATGGATGGTGGGGAAATATATTGGAAATACGCCCCGGTACAGGTTGACCTTGCGATTCGTAGACTCATGACGTGACAGGGCGTAAATCGGAATCCCGGAGCTGATACGCGACATCCACAACGCGGTAGAACCGGTTTCCGTGAGTGAGGCTATTGCGCGCACACCGAGGTGATTTGCGGTATACATTGAAGCCATTGCGATACCTTCGTCTACCCGACTAAACGTAGTATTCAATCGATGGTGTGACCGGCTGGCGCGGCTTTCTTTTTCCGCGTTGAGACAGATATCTGACATCGAGCGTACCGTCTCACTCGGGTAGTTTCCAGTAGCAGTCTCGGCAGATAACATTACCGCATCGGTACCGTCAAGCACCGCATTGGCAACATCAAATACCTCGGCGCGGGTTGGAATTGGATTGTCGCGCATCGATTCCATCATTTGCGTCGCAGTGATGATCACGCAGTTCAGGCTTCGCGCCAGGTTAATAATTTTCTTTTGCACGGCAGGCAGGTTGGCATCACCGATTTCGACTCCGAGATCGCCGCGCGCAACCATCACTGCATCAGACGCTTTGATGATGGCTTCAAGATTTTCCAGCGCCTCCGCGCGTTCGATCTTGGCGACGATTCCGCCCTCGCCTCCGGCATCACGTAATAACTGCCGTGCCAGGTTAATATCATTGGCATTGCGCGGAAATGAAACCGCAACAAAGTCGGCCTTTATACTAGCCGCAGTGACGATGTCGACCTTGTCTTTTTCAGTCAGTGCCTCGGCGGTTAATCCTCCACCCTTCAGGTTGATGCCCTTGTTATCCGATAGTTCGCCACCGACCAGTACGCTACAATTAATCCTGGCACCGTCCACAGACTTGACCTGCAGTACGATACGGCCATCGTCGAGCACCAGCACATCACTCGCCTCGACGTCGTCGGACAGCTTTTTGTAGGTAATTCCCACCTGGTGCACATCACCCTCATTGATTCCCCAGTCAGAATTCAGGCAAAAATCAGCACCGTTCGTGAGTTCTACTGCACCATCACTAAATCGCTCTGTACGAATTTTGGGCCCCTGAAGATCCGCCAATATACCTAAATGGCGATGGTTTGCCTTTCCAATAGCTCGCACTCTTTCTGCACGAATTTCATGTTCCTGCGAGCTCCCGTGGGAAAAATTGAGGCGTACCACATCGACTCCTGCCTTGATTATCGAATCGAGTGCGGCATCTGACTCGGTTGCCGGGCCCAGTGTAGCGACAATTTTAGTTCTGCGCCTTACTGCTATCATGTTGTTGTTTTCCTCGCTTCCAGCATCGCCACGGCGGGTAATTGCTTGCCTTCCAGAAATTCAAGGAATGCGCCACCACCGGTCGATATATAAGATATCTGGTCGGTAATTCCGTACTTGTCGACCGCCGCCAGCGTGTCACCACCTCCGGCGATCGAAAACGCACTCGACGCTGCAATTGCCAGGGCCAGGGTCCTGGTACCTTCGCCAAACTGATCGAATTCGAATACACCCACCGGCCCGTTCCAGACGATGGTTGCCGCGGTTTTCATCATTTCGGCATATAAAGTCACGGTCTGTGGGCCAATATCAAATATCATATCGTCCTCCTGTACCGCGTCTACCGCCTTAACAACCGCCTGCGTTCCGGCCGAAAATTCTTTACCACAAACCACGTCGACCGGTATCGGTATCTTTTTGCCCGCCGCCTCGGCAGCATCGATTAGCCGCCTGGCCTCGGGGATTAGATCTTCCTCGACCAGCGACTCACCAATATTATACCCGCATGCGGCGATAAAAGTGTTTGCGATTCCACCACCGGGTATCAACTGGTCGACAGTTTGCAATAGCGTATCGAGCAGGGTTAGCTTGGATGATACCTTGGAGCCCCCGATGATCGCGACAACCGGTCTTTGTGGATGATCCAGCGCCTGCTCCAGCGCTTCGAGTTCGGCTATCAGCAATGGGCCCGCGCAAGCCACCGGGGCAAACAGTCCAACACCATGGGTAGATGCCTGGGCGCGATGGGCGGTACCGAATGCATCCATCACGTAGATATCGCAAAGCCCGGCATATTGCCTGGATAATACCTCATCATCAGCTTTCTCACCCGGGTTGAATCGTACATTTTCAAGCAATACAACCTCGCCATCGGAGACCACGGGCGGCTCCTGCAGGTAATCTGAAATCAACCGGACATTTTTACCAAGGGCTGCTGAAAGGTAGTCGGCCACGGGCTTAAGGGAGTATTGATCTTCGACGACTCCTTCGGTCGGCCGACCCAGGTGCGACATTATCATCAGTCGCGCGCCGGATTCGATACAATGCCGAATGGATGGCATCGATGCCTTGATGCGCTGGTCACTGCTCACCTCACCATTTCGCACCGGTACATTCAAGTCCTGCCGCATCAGGACGCGTTTACCAGCAAGATCAAGATCGGTCATACTGAGTACGGACAAGGGTAATTCCTCAGTGAATAATTAAGCGAGTGGGTGGCTCTAACGAAAGAAGGTTGCGATAGCGGAAAATATTCCCTGCTGTAGCAACCCTCAGTTTATTACTGTTAGTGATTGAACACCTGGCTGTTAAGCGATAACGCGTACCATTTCGATCACCTTACACGAATATCCCCATTCGTTGTCGTACCAGGAAATTAGTTTGACGAAGTTCCTGTCCATTGCAATACCTGCCTCTGCATCGAATGTGGAGGTACAGGCTTCGCCACGAAAGTCAGTCGATACTACCTTGTCTTCGGTGTAGGCGAGCACACCTTTCATTGGGCCTTCCGAGGCCTTTTTCATCGCCGCACAAATATCCTCGTAGCTGGCCTCGTTTTCCAGCTCTACGGTCAGGTCAATTACCGATACGTCCGAGGTCGGCACCCTGAAAGCCATGCCGGTCAATTTACCATTCAGCTCGGGCAGTACCACGCCGACAGCTTTAGCAGCACCGGTGGACGATGGGATAATATTTTCTAGAATGCCGCGCCCGCCGCGCCAGTCTTTCATCGAGGGCCCGTCGACTACTTTTTGAGATGCAGTGGCGGCGTGGACCGTGGTCATCAGACCCCGCTTCAGTCCGAAATTATCATGGATTACCTTGGCTACCGGTGCCAGGCAATTGGTGGTGCAGGATGCATTCGAGATAATTGCCTCCCCGGCATAACTATCATCGTTGACACCATAAACAAACATCGGCGTATCGTCCTTGGACGGTGCTGACATAATGACTTTTTTAGCGCCGGCGTCGATATGTTTTTGCGCTGTCTCTTTGGTGAGAAATAATCCGGTTGACTCGATCACAACATCGGCATTGACCTCGTCCCATTTTAGTTGTGATGGATCACGTTCGGCCGTTAACCGAATACTTTTACCATTAACGACCAGGGTATCACCGTCAATTGTTACTTCGCCTTTAAAGCGACCATGAACCGAGTCGTGGATCAACATATAAGCGAGGTAGTCCGGGTCGAGCAAATCATTAATGCCAACCACCTCTACATCGTCAAAATTCTGTGCAGCACGGAAGACCATGCGTCCGATCCGACCAAAACCGTTGATACCCACTCGAATTGTCATGCAATATTTCTCCTAAAATAATTTGAAAATTTTAATGTCCGGAATTTAAATTTAATCTGCGTCTGCTCCGATGAGGCTATTCACCGCCTCCACCACCTTGTCGACGGTGAATCCAAAATAGGCAAATAATTCCTTCGCCGGGGCCGATTCACCAAAGGTATTCATGCCGACTACGACGCCATTCAGACCTACATATTTATACCAGCCATCTGCGACCGCGGCTTCGACAGCGACGCGGGCGGTCACGGCGGCAGGTAATACTGATTCACGGTATTCCAGCGACTGTTGGTCAAAAACCGTAGTGCTCGGCATCGATACCACGCGTATATTCTTCTCGGCCAGTGCTTCCGATTCGGCCGCACCCATCGCCAGTTCTACCTCGGAACCGGTGGCGATAATAATGACGTCGGGAGTCGCTTCGCAGTCCTTTAAAATATAACCGCCCCTGGAAATTGCCCTGATCTGCTTGCTATCACGGGTTTGGTGGGCTAAATCCTGGCGCGAAAATACCAGGCAACTTGGGCCTTCGTGATGTTCTATCGCAGCCTTCCAGCTTACTGCTGATTCGACCGTGTCACAGGGGCGCCAGACTTGCATACCCGGAATCATTCGTAACGTCGGTAGTTGTTCCACGGCCTGGTGGGTCGGCCCGTCCTCGCCGAGTCCAATTGAGTCGTGGGTGTAAACAAATATACTTTGAATCTTCATCAGCGCTGCCATGCGCAGGGCGTTACGGGCATATTCCGAGAACATCAGGAAAGTAGCGCCAAAGGGTATGAAACCACGGTGTAAGACGATGCCGTTCACCATCGCCGACATGCCAAATTCACGTACCCCGTAATTAACGTAGTTACTGGTATCTTCCGGCGATTCGGTACGCATCGGTTTGAAGCCGGACCATTCGGTCAAGTTCGAGCAACCCAGGTCCGCCGAGCCACCAAATAGCTCGGGTAATAAAGCAGAGTACGCCTCTATTGCCGCCAACGACGCTTTACGTGTCGAAATGCTATCGGCCGCGGCATCGACCTCGGCGATAAAGGCTTCTGAAGCCTTGGACCAGATGTCAGGTAACTCGTTGTTTGTGCGGCGTTCGAATTCAGCGGCGAGCTCCGGAAATTCCAGGCGATAAGCATCGAATCGTGCGATCCAGGCATCTTCCCTGGTTTGTCCAGCGAGATGATGATTCCAGCCTTCATAGATATCTTCAGGCACTTCGAACGGCTCGTGCTCCCAATCGAGTTCGACCCGGGCCAGTGCAACCTCTTCTTCCCCAAGCGGGGCCCCATGACATCCGTGCCCACCCGCTTTATTCGGAGCACCGTAACCAATAATGGTTTTACAACATATTATGGATGGTTTGGCATTGATCGCCCGGGCCGCTTCAATGGCAATCTTGATCGCATCAGCATCGTGGCCATCCACTTCGACCACATGCCAGCCATAAGCTTCAAAACGTTTTGGTGTATCGTCCTGAAACCAGTCCTTGACCTTGCCGTCGATGGAAATGCCGTTGTCATCCCAGAAAACAATTAACTTGCCCAGGCCCAGCGTACCCGCCAATGAACAGGCTTCATGTGAAATCCCCTCCATCAGGCAACCATCACCGGTAAAGACGTAGGTAAAATGATCAACAATCGCGTGTTTTTCGCGGTTAAAATCGGCTGCCAGTGCGCGTTCGGCTATCGCCATGCCTACCGCGTTAGCCAGGCCCTGCCCGAGCGGCCCGGTGGTGGTTTCTATACCTGGTGCATAGCCGTGTTCGGGGTGTCCAGGTGTTTTGGAATGCAATTGACGGAAGTTTTTCAGGTCGTCAATGGATACTTCATAGCCACTTAGATGCAGTACCGAATAGGGCAGCATCGAGGCATGCCCGTTGGACATAATAAAACGATCGCGATCAACCCAGTCGGGATTTTGAGGATTGTGGCGCATAAAATCGTTGTATAACACCTCGGCGATGTCGGCCATACCCATCGGTGCACCCGGGTGGCCGGAGTTAGCTTTTTGCACAGCATCCATACTTAACGCTCGAATCGCATTGGCAAGCGCTCTATGTGATGGCATATCTAAACTCCCGAAAACCTGATTATCATAATTTCCCTTCACCGACTATGGATCTTGAGAAAACGGGTTCCTCTCACGGAAGGTCACTGCTATCAAAAAGCGCCCCATCCGACAAGGCGCGACATTCTCTCGCAAATGTAATTCTACGGCAACTCAAAATAACTTTTGCATTCATCAAATTAGTTTAGGACCCCTGCCAATAGTAGCCCTGCTATCTATTGCGTTTTACTTTAGAAGGGCCTATAAAGGCGCTCTTTGGCAATCCCCGGGACCATTAATGACAAGATCCTTCATCTTTACTTCGGAATCCGTCTCCGAGGGGCATCCCGATAAGGTCGCCGACCAGATCTCCGACGCCGTGCTGGATGCTTTGCTAGAGCAGGATATACGATCCCGGGTAGCCTGTGAAACCCTGGTTAAAACCGGATTGGTATTGCTGGCCGGCGAAATCACCACCGACGCCTGGGTCGATATGGAAGCCCTGGTACGCGAAACAGTTAATGATATCGGATATGACAATCCTGAATGCGGTTTCGACGGCAATACCTGTGCTGTGCTTACCGGTTTAGGCAAACAGTCGGTCGATATCGCTATGGGCGTGGATGAATCGGCTGATCATCAACAGGGCGCTGGTGACCAGGGATTGATGTTCGGCTACGCCAGCAACGAAACCGAAGTGTTGATGCCGGCACCAATTACCTATGCCCATCGACTGGTACGACGCCAGTCCGAGGTGAGAAAGTCAGGCGAATTAAGCTGGTTACAACCAGATGCAAAGAGCCAGATTACTTTCCGTTATGAAGATTACAAGCCGGTCGGTATTGAGGCAGTGGTCCTGTCGACGCAACATTCAGAAGCGGTGCAGCTCGACACGCTACGCGAAGCGGTGATCGAAACCATATTGAAACCGGTATTGCCGGAAGCCTGGTTCTCACAATGTAAAAATGAGAATATCCACGTTAATCCCACCGGACGCTTTGTCATCGGCGGGCCGGTAGGTGATGCCGGACTAACCGGGCGTAAGATAATTGTCGATACTTACGGCGGTATGGCACGCCATGGTGGCGGTGCATTTTCGGGTAAGGATCCTTCAAAGGTCGATCGTTCAGCCGCTTACGCTGCCCGCTACGTGGCAAAGAATATTGTTGCTGCCGGTATCGCAGACCGCTGTGAAATTCAGGTTTCCTATGCAATCGGCGTCGCTGAGCCAACTTCAATCAGCGTCGATACCTTTGGCACGGGTCATATCGACGATGACAAAATTATTGCGTTGATTCGCCAGCATTTCGATTTGCGTCCCAAGGGATTAATCGCGATGCTCGACCTGCTACGCCCGATTTACCAGCAAACAGCTGCCTACGGGCATTTTGGTCGCGAAGATATCGACCTCAGCTGGGAGAAAACAGACAAGGCCGACGTGCTAAAATCTGACGCGAGATTATAATTTCAAACTGACCGGTACTGCTGGTCGGTGATCAAACAGCCTGTAAGCACAGGCACTGTGATGTGAGGGGCGCTGCGACAGAATGTCTGCCAGGCTCGCATCCTGGACCTTACCTGGATCCGTAGATTCAGGTAATACACAACGGCGCTCATAAATTTATCGAACAAAGGTTTATTTATGAATGCGCAGGTAGAAAATTCTCAGGACTATACGATTGCTGACATCACCCTTGCCACCTGGGGGCGCAAGGAAATTTCGATTGCCGAAACCGAAATGCCCGGCCTGGTGTCATTGCGCAGCAAGTATGGCAAGCAACAGCCGCTCAAGGGTGCCCGGATCGCCGGTTCCCTGCATATGACAATTCAAACGGCAGTTTTGATCGAAACCCTGACTGCACTCGGCGCCGAGGTGCGCTGGGTATCCTGTAATATATTTTCAACACAGGATCATGCGGCAGCGGCTATCGCCGAATCGGGTGTACCGGTTTTTGCGTTCAAGGGCGAATCACTGACCGAATACTGGCAGTTCACCCACCGCCTGATGGAGTGGCATGATGGCGGTACACCTAACATGATTCTCGACGATGGTGGTGATG
>PVMK01122862.1_pt1 | contig 12742 bp, 11 predicted proteins | sample 1853481 | NCBI WGS metagenome assembly PVMK01 (sample SAMN08533507, study PRJNA380276) | Marine sediment metagenome, whole genome shotgun sequencing project.
TCTGGCAACGCCCTGCTGCTATATTGCGTCGGTGGAAAGCTACGACGTGATTATTCTGGGTGGAGGCGCCGCGGGCCTGATGTGCGCCATCACGGCAGGCGGTCGTGGTCGTCGCGTGCTCGTCCTCGAGGGCTCTAATAAGGTCGGCAAGAAGATTCTGATGTCGGGTGGTGGCCGCTGCAATTTCACCAATACGCACTGCGAGCCGTCACAATTTATTTCCGCGAACCCGAATTTCTGCATTTCTGCGCTGAGTCGATATACGCAATGGGATTTTATTGCGTTGGTGGAGCGACACGGGATCGCGTATCACGAGAAAGCGCTCGGGCAGTTGTTTTGTGACAACTCTTCAAAATATATTCTCGCCATGCTCGAGGCCGAGTGTGAGCAGGCTGGGGTGAACGTTAAGACCGACAGCAACGTCACCACGGTTTCCAGGGACGAGAAATTTGAGGTGGTGAGCAGCGTCGGTTCGTTCACCGCGGACTCATTGGTTATCGCCACCGGGGGTTTGTCGATCCCGAAAATGGGCGCTACTGATTTCGGATATTGCCTGGCCCGCCAATTCGGTCTGGAGGTGCTGGACACTCACGCAGCGCTGGTGCCGTTTACCTTTACGGGCGCCATTCACGAGTTAACCGGGCGCCTGTCCGGCGTGAGCGTACCTGCGGTGTTAGGCACCGCAGATCGGGCAGTTAGCTTCACCGAGAAAATATTGTTCACGCATCGGGGGCTCAGCGGCCCGGCTGCTCTGCAGCTGTCCAGTTACTGGCGGCCCGGCGACGAGGTGCGACTGAACCTGTTACCGGAACACGATGCTCACGCCCTGTTGCGATCGGCAAAGGTCGCCCTGCCCAAAGCGCTGTTGCGGACAGTGTTGGCTGACCTGTTGCCGCGGGCGCTGGTGCTGGAACTGCAGCAACTGTGGTGGCCGGCAGAATCTGAAACGAGCCTGGCGGAAATTCCCGACGAGTTTTTGCGCACGATCGCCGGCCGGTTGCACGACTGGGTATTGAAACCTGCCGCCACCGAGGGCTATCGCACCGCCGAAGTGACTTTGGGGGGGGTCGATACCCACGAGCTGTCGTCGCGAACGATGGAAAGCAAGCGCCGCCCCGGTCTCTACTGCATCGGGGAAGTGGTCGACGTCACCGGGCATTTAGGCGGCTACAACTTTCAATGGGCCTGGTCATCGGCGCAGGCCGCCGGGCAGGTCGGTGTAAAAGACAGGTGCCGGATCTATTTGCGGGACACGACGCCGAAATCCGCGCACCGCTAATAGATCCGGCACCTTTCTTCGGCACCTTTTTCCTATCTATTAGAATGCGGCGGCCGCGGAAACGGTCCGCGCGCCCGTTCAAACGCCCGCCCGATCGCGAGCAGCTGTTTGTCGGAACCGGCCGGGCCGTCGAAGCCGACGGCGATCGGCAGGTCGTCCGGCGCCAGGCCGGCCGGCAGCGTCAGGCTGGGTATTCCGGTCGCGGTCTGATAGACCGTGTTGTCGATCGAGTGGCCAAATCCGTGTTTCACCAGTTCGCCGTTGATCTCGACATCCGCGTCGTCCGCATCGACCGCGGCCGCCGGGATCGGTGTCGTCGGGTACATGAATGCCGCCAATTCATGGTGGTCGAAATAGTTCTGCAGGATTGCCTGCAGGCGGGGGCGCGCTTCGCTCATCGCGACACGGTAGCGCGGTTCGAGTTCGTCCAGAGAAACAAGCGGGTTGAATCGCTCCTTGACGACCGGCGACGCGATTCCGGCGACGATCGTTTCGATCGAAACGTCGGTCCCCCGGTGCGCGAGAATGGCAGGCAGGTCTCGCGGGACTTCGTAGATGGAAATCGGCCACGCGCATCTCGGCGTGAGTTCGTGCAGTTCGGGGATATCGGCATCGACGATGATTGCCCCCCGGTCGGCGAGCAGGTCCGCGACGGAATCCATGACGGCTGCCGTGCGATCGTCGAGCGCCGCGCAAAAAGCGCCGCGGGGTCTGCCGATTCGGATGCCGGCCAGATCCAGTTCCTTGATATCGAATGCGTCGAGCGACCCAGGTTTGTCGAGCGACCCAGGCTCGTCAAACGACAAGTCGCCAGACACCACGGCGTCGAGGACCGCGAGGTCAGCAACCGAATTCGCCATGACGCCGACCGAATCACGCGTGGTCGAGTGCGGCAGGAGGCCGTCGCCGGGATAGCGGTGAAACGACGGCCTGAAACCGGCGACGCCGCAAAACGAACTCGGGATCCGCACTGATCCGGCCGTGTCGGTGCCGAGGCTGCCGGGCACGAGTCGGGCGGCAACCGCGGCCGCCGATCCGCTGCTGCTGCCCCCGGAGGTGTATTCGAGGCGCCAGGGATTTGCGGTGCGGCCGAAATGCAGGTTTGTGCCCGTGCCGCCGACGGTCAGCTCGAAGAGGTTGGCCTTGCCGGCGATCAATGCACCCGCGTCGCGAAGGCGGCGGACGACCGTCGCGTCTTGTCGGGGGTAGTCGTTCTCGAGCGCCGCGGTGCCGGCCGAGCAGGGCAGGCCCTGCACGTCGATATTGTCTTTGATCAGTATCGGTACACCGTGCAACGGGCCCAGGGGTTCATTCGCGCTTTGATGCTGATCGGCCGCACGCGCCGCGGCCAGCAGCGCTTCCGCGTCCTGGGTGATGATCGAGTTCAGGTGCGCCATATTCTCGCAGCGCGCGAGCACGTCCTCGGCCACGGCCTCGGCCGTGACCCGGCCGTCGGCAATCGCGGCCGCAAGGCCGGTCACGGTGAAGGGGATGTCCGGGTCCATGTTGAGAATTAAGGGTCGAACCGAGGTTTTGCGTGAAGAATGGGTGTCAGACACCAAATAGCTAACGGCAATATGGTGTCAGACACCATCAGGCACGTTAGCCCGCCAGCTCACCCGCAAACGCATCAAAAGTCCGCAACGGATGACCGACTGCCTCTTGCGAGGCGGCAACAGCAATCCCATCGGCGACACCGCCGTTCATCTGCTGACCCAAAAACATCTTCTTTAATGAATCGAGTAACCAGGGTGGCAGGAACGCTTCGACAGGCTTGCCCCATGCATCGACATCGTCGCCGCCATAGTGGACTTCGCGACCGAAGTGTTGGGCATAGACTTCGGCGGCCTTGGGCCCGTTAATGGTATCGGGTCCGTGCAGGTGATAGTCGGCGCCGGCGTGACCGTCTTCCGTCAACACGCGCACCGCGCAGTCGGCGATGTCGCGGATATCGACCCGATTATTGCCAACCGAGCCGATCGGCATGGGATAGACGCCGTGTTCCTTGATGACTGGAATGACGGACAGATCCGTTTGCATAAAAAAGTTGGACCGCAGAAAGGTGTACTCGGCGCCGCTGTTCCGGATCGCATCTTCAATGGGCAGCTTGGCGCGATAGTGCGGAATGGCGGGTTCTTTATTGGGATTGCTGACCGAAAGGAAGACGATGTGTTTCACGCCGGCGGCGCTGGCCGCTTTGACGGCAGCAAGGCCGCGCGCGGTTTCCGTTTCGCCATTGGACGTGATCAAGAAAAGCTTGTCGACGCCGGCACAGGCGCCGTCCAGGCCGCTGCCGGTTTCGAGATCGCCGATGACGCCGTCAACGCCATCAGGCAGCTTGGCGAGATTTTCTTCCGAGCGACTTAAAGCACGCACCGACTCGCCTTTTGCGAGTAAGCCGGCAACCGTTGGGCGCCCGACATTGCCGGTGGCGCCGATGACGAGAATGGTCATAGTTCTTGTTGTCCTTTATGCGAGGGGCAGAGATTGTATATGAAGCGGTGCCGGGTTTGTTTTAACTCACCGGAAGTACGCCATCATCTTGTCGAACGCGACGGCGTAGTCATCAAGCAGCACGCGGCAGGTGTCATTACCTTGCATGGCGTCCCACCAGGTTTGTATTCGTCCGCCTTGTTCCGTCGGGTCGGGAATTTCTGCGAAGTTGGGGAATACCAGGACTTTAAACATCACCATGTGCGGCCCGAGGGCGCAGTCGCCCAGCGTGGGTTCGCTGCCAACCGCAAACGGACCGTCGCCCATGAAGTGGTCGAGATAGGTCCAGACCTTCGCAGCGGCCTCGGCATTTTGTGTCACGACAGCGGCGTCGCGTTTCTCAGGTTTGACCTGCCGTGCCAGCGCGCCGGAGATCGGCGATAGATACAAGTCGACGATTCGGGATATCGTTCTCGATTGCGCGCGCCCGATCGCGTCTGCCGGCAAACCGGGCTTCTCCGGGAACACGTCTTCGAGGTACTCGCAAATGGTTTCTGATTCCGGAATGCATTGGCCATCCACTTCCAGCGATGGAATTTTGCCGATCGGGGTGAATTTTCTGTATTCAGGGCTTCTGGGATTCCCGCCCGGCAGCTCGGCTTGCGGCAGTTCGATGCCCTTCAGCTGGGCAAACAGAAGGACACGTGCAACGTAGGGCGAGGCGAGTGCGCCATAGAGTTTCATTATTGTAGGCTCCGAAGTAGGTCGTATTAGTGATATGGGTTTCGGGGTGATTTTATGACGAGCACGGATTGTATACGCAATCGCTAATTTACATCTCTATGGGCCGTTGCCGGAAGCGCAACATGACGAGCCAGATCGTGAACACGCCAGCCAGACCTGCAACCAGCCAGATACCGGCCAGCGCCTGATTCAGCGTGTAACCGGCCAGGCTCATCTGGTTGTAAAGCGCACCGCCTAAACCTGCGGCCAGGCCGACGCCCAGCGATTCGGCAATGCCGGTGATCGTGGACGTGGAGCCTTCTTTGCCTTTCGCGGTGTATTCCATCGTGGCGGTCGTCAGGGCATTAAACGCCAGGCCCATCCCGAACCCGCCGATGGCCCAGGCCGGATAGACGATCCAGTAGGGCATCGCCGGCTCGAGCAAGCCACTCATCAGGCCGATCGCGATCACGACCAGCACCATGCCGAGCGAGATCGACTGCCAGTATTGCCAGCGGCGGACCAGTGACGATTGAATAAACGAGGCGATCACCCAGGTAATGGCCGCGCAGGTATAGGCGAGGCCGGTGACGGAGCTGCTGATCTCACGGACGTCGATCATCATCAGCGGCAGGAACGTTTCGGCGCCGTAAAAGACGAAGAAGATCAGAAAGTGGCACACCACCGCAGCGGGCAGCCCGGCGCGCGCCAGCCAGAATTCCCGGGGCATGATCGAGATCAATGGCCGCCAGCCGATAATGAAGGCCAGGGGGATGCCCAGCCACTGCCAGCCGAACTCTCGTCCGAGGCAGGTCACGATCAGGGCGGCACTCAGTGACAGTTTGATCGCCGTGACCAGGTGATTGGTTTTGGTCGCTGCAGCCGGCTCTTTATTAAGGGGTATCAGGTGCGGATAGAGCAAAAAGCCCGCGGCCACCAACGCCGGGATCTGTCCGGCGAAGATCCAGCGCCAGTCCAGGTAATCGATGAGGTAGCCGCCGATCGTCGGTGCGAGCAGAGAGGGGAGCACCCACGCGCTGTCGAGCCAGGCGATCATGCGTGGTTTCTGCTCGGGCGGGAGCACGATGTTGGTGACGGCAAAGGCAACCGTCCAGCTGATACCGCCACCGATCCCCTGCAAGGCCCTGGCCAACAGGAACCAGTAAATGTCGGTCGCAAACGTCGCAACCAACAACCCCACCAGGAAAAAACCATAGCCGATCAAAAAGATCCGCAGCGGCCCGCGCTGGTCCAGGCTGCCCCCTGCCCAGACGATGCCGATCAAAGAGGTCAGCACGTAGCTGGATAGAGCGACGCCGTACCACTCGACGCCACCCAGGTCCTTGACGATCGTCGGCAGCGCGATGATCAGCACCAGCTCGTCGAAGGCGTGCAGGGACACCGCGATGATCAAGCCGATTTGTAGTTGACGGAATTTTTCCATAGGGGTCGAACCGAGCTTTTAGTCTGGCTGTAATGGGTGTCAGACACCAATTTTCAGTCACCGATCATTTCTGCACGCTTGCACTTCATTCTTGCCATTCCGGGTCACTGACGCAGTGGTAGAATCACCGCATGGCCAGAAAAGCAGAAGAACTCTATAAGGAAGCCTTGACGCTGAGCGCGGAAGAGCGCGAGGAGCTTAAGCGGTTGCTGTCGATGCAGGCAGACAGTGGCTGGGCCAGCCCGGAGATCGAGCAGGCATGGACGGAGGAGATCGAGCGGCGCGAGCGTGACTATCGAGCGGGTAAGACCAAGCTGATCCCGGGAGAAGAAGTGCACCGGCGTGCGCGCGAACGCATGGCCAAACGACGTGGCCAATGAAGTTTCGTTATGAACCGGCGGCTCGGCGAGAACTGGATGACGCGATGGACTTCTACGACCAGCAACGCATCGGTCTCGGTGATGAATTTCTTGATGAGGTCGAGCGTGCTATCGCGCTGCTGACGGAAAATACCAAGCTCGGCCGAGGGCTACCGGGAAACCATCGGTTCTTTCTGCTTTTCCGGTTTCCATATCGCCTGGTGTATACGTTGGAAGATTCAGGCATCCGAATCATTGCGGTAGCTCACCAAAAACGCCGCCCGGATTATTGGCGCGGGCGCGTCGAGGAACCCAGGCCAGAGTACGTAGTCCAGCAACGAGCGGCCTGACCCCATTTTCCATAAAGTCCCCACTGGCATCGTGACCCGCCGCACAGATTTTCCAGGACAATAAGTTATAAAGATCTTCTGAGCACCTTCAAGGTAAACGCACATGCTTTACATACGCAACAGCTTACTGTTTCTGATCCTGGTTGCCGTCAGCCTCACAATAGCCGCGGAAGAAGTCTACAAAAGTGTTGATGAAAACGGCGTCGTTTCGTTTAGCGACACCCCGACACCTTCTTCACACGAAATCGAGGTCACGCCGAACGTGACTGAAATGACGCCCGTCAGTTCAGCAGCCCGGTCTCCGGAGGCGGCCCCAAGTACGAGCGAGCCCGAAGTGGCGGCTGAGTCTGCTCCGCCGATTGAAGAGGTGTACGCTGACGATAGTCGGAACGCCCGAGAGGCAGCGGCAAGAAGGGAGATTCACAACGAGGCTTCCGCGCAGCCCGTGCATGCAGAGCCAGCACAAAAATAGGGGTCGAACCGAGGTTTTCGAAGTTTTTGCCCGGCAGGTTGCGGCCTGACCCTATTTATTCACCCCACTGAATCACATCGGCCAGACCCACATGATCATCGGCACTGCGACGGCGATGACGATGACCTCGAGCGGCAGGCCCATGCGCCAGTAATCACCGAAGCGATACCCGCCCGGCCCCATGATCAGCGTGTTGTTCTTGTGGCCGATGGGGGTCAGGAACGCACACGACGCCGCCACCGCGACCCCCATCAGGAACGGGTCGGGGTTGACGCCCAGCAGCGCAGCAATCTCAATCGCAATCGGCGCCGCGATCACGGCCGTTGCCGTGTTATTCATGACATCGGACAAGGTCATCGTAACGACGATCAGCAGCGTCAGCACGACCGCCGGCGAAAATCCGGCAGACAAATCGACAATGCCTTCGGCGATCAGCGCGGTGCCGCCGGTTGTCTGCAACGCGGCGCCGATCGGGATCATCGAACCCAGCAGGACAATGACCGGCCATTCGATCGAGTTATACAGGCTGCGGACCGGTACGATATTCAGCAACACGTAAGCGGCGGCGACACATCCGAGCGCGACCGGCAGATACACGAGCCCGACGCTGGCGGCGGCAATGGCCGCGGCAAACAGGCCGACCGCGAGCCACGCCTTGTCACGTTGGATCACTTGCTGGCCGCGATCTTTGAGCGGCAGCAGGCCGAGACGGCCGATGATGTCGCCGAGGCGTTCCTCCGAGCCGAGCAGCAGCAACACGTCACCGGGCATGATCTCGAGTTGTCGCACGTTGTCGCGAAAGCGCCGGCCCTGCCGCGACACGCCGACCAGCGCCACGCCGTAGCGATACAATAATTTGAACGACGCAGTCGATCGGCCCCTGAGCTGCGACGACTCGGGCACGACCACCTCGGTGAGTGTCAGGTCCTCGTCTTCGAGCGCTTTGATGCCGGTGCCGCGGTACTCGAGCCCCATGCTGCCCAGCACCGATTCGATGTTCTCGGGGTCGGCTTCGACGACGAGGATATCCCCGGCCTTGATTTCCACGCGTCGCGCCAGGCCCGGCATGCGCCGGCCTTCGCGAATCAGGCCCAGGATTTCGACATCGCTTTTCTCGGCCGCTTCGTCGAGTTCGCTGACTCGCTTGCCGATGACCTTGGCGTCCGCGGACACGACGAGCTCGGCGATGTAATCGGCCAGGTCGAAAAGATCCTTGCCGGAGTCAGCAATCTGGCGATCTTTGGGCAGCAGCCGCCAGCCGATCAACGTCACGTATGCAATGCCGACCGCGGCGCAGGCCAGGCCCACCGGGGCGAAGTCGAACATGCGATACGGGTCGCCGAGCGCATCGTTGCGGAACTCGGCGATGATGATGTTAGGCGGCGTGCCGATCAGCGTGATCATGCCGCCCAGGATCGACGCGAACGACAGCGGCATCAGAGACAGCGAAGGGCTGCGCTTCGCCTTGGCCGCGGCCTGGATGTCGACCGGCATCAGCAGCGCGAGTGCGGCCACGTTGTTCATGATGGCCGACAGCACGGCCGCGAGCGAGGACATCACCGCGATGTGCGCCCCTAACTTGCGCGTGCTGTCGACGACGAAGCGGGCGAGCAGTTCGATCGCGCCCGAGTTCGACAGGCCGCGACTCACGATGAGCACGAGCGCGATAATGATCGTTGCCGGATGACCAAAACCGGAAAATGCCAATTGGGTTGGCACGATCCCGGTCAGCAGCGCCGCGAGCAAGGCGACGAAAGCGACGACGTCATATCGCCAGCGGCCCCAGATCAGCCCCGCGAACACGGCGATCAGCAGAACGAACAGGATGATTTGATCGTTGGTCACGATCTGATTAAAACATGCGCGGAGATATTGGGGAGATATTGGTGTCTGACACCATTTCTCCACATTTACTATTTATTGTCGAGGGTATCAGTGCAAGCAATATCTGATGGGGATCTGGATTCACGATACCATCAGGAGAATGATAAAGAATTTGCATATTGTCGGGCGGCCGACCCATGCTCGATAAACAGCACCGCTTAGGACCCATCTTACTCGCCAGCGGCATCCGGCCGCTACATGTCGGGTCGTACCTCGTTGCCACTTTCATTGGTGTCAGCCTGACGACTTTCATCAGTGTCATACAGCCCTATTTGCTGACAGTGAATATCGGCCTGGCTGTCGAAAAGCAGGGCCAGATCAGTGGCGACATGGTTCTGTACGGCGAGATCGTTATGCTGGCCTCGAGTTCGGCAGTTGGCGCCGTGTCGGATCGTTTCGGTCGCCGCGGCATTTTTGCGGTCGGCGCGATGATTCTTGCAATCGGTTACGTTCTTTACGGATATATCGATAGCGTCGCTACCCTGACCGCCGCACGCATTTTCATGGCCTTCGGCATTTCCATAGTCAACGTCATGGTGCAAGCGGTTCAGGCCGACTACCCGGCGGAAGTATCGCGCGGAAAATTTGTCGGCGCGACCGGGTTCGCAATAGGTGTCGGCGCCGTATTGATCGGAGTCGTCTTTTCGCGCTTGCCGTACTGGTACGTGGGCGCCGGGTGGAGCGAATTATCGGCCAGCCGCTACACGATGTTCACGATGGCGGGCCTCGCGCTGCTTCTGACGTTCGTTATTCGCCTGGGCCTGAAAGGAGGTCGTCCACCGCATCCCGTACGGAAAGTGTCCATTGCCACAAGCATGGCACAAGGACTGCGTGTCGGTCGGCGAAACGCGCGCATTGGATTGGCGTATGGCTGTGCATTCGTGTCGCGCGCAGACCTCGTCGTCGTAGGCACATTTTTCACGCTGTGGCTGAACCAGGCCGGCATCGCATCCGGTATGGCCCCGGACGATGCGGCACGCGCCGCCGGTGGATTCTTCGCGCTGGCCATGAGCAGCGCGCTAATCTGGGCGCCGATCTCGGGCATCCTGAACGACCGCCTCGATCGCACTCATGCGCTGGCGCTGGCTATGTTCCTGTGTGCGGCCGGCTACTCCGCGATGGGGTTCATCACTGATCCGCTCGGTAATTGGATGTATCCGGCCGCGGTGTTGCTCGGCATCGGCCAGATGAGCGCGATCACGGCGAGCCAGACACTGATCGGGCAGGAAGCGCCGGCTGAACACCGCGGCTCGATCATCGGCATGTTCTCCTTTTTTGGTGCAGCTGGCGTCATGTTTATAACGAGTGTCGGCGGACGAATTTTCGACGCCATCGGTCCCGCCGCCCCGTTCGTGCTGATTGGCTCAATCAATGCGCTCCTTTTCTTCGCCGCAATAATCGTGAGCCGATTGCCCGGCAAACGCGACGTTCCGGAGGTTACGGCATGAGCGGCGGCATTTTCGTGCTCGGATCGACGGGACCCACCGGGGAAATGCTCGTCCGCGATCTTTGCGCTGCCGGCAGCTCAGTATGGGTCATGCACCGCACGGAAAAACGCAAACTCGAATTCGAACGCCTGGGCGCAACGGTCGTCACGGGCGATGCGATGGACCGAAAATCGGTCTTTCGCGCCACAAAACAGGCGACCGCGAAATGTGACACGGTCGTGGATCTGATCGGAGGCAATCCGATGCAGCCACCTGACACCTGGGCCGACTTCGAAGGCAACGTGAACGCTATCGACGCGGCCGTGAGTGCGGGTGTCCGACGCTTCGTGTTCATCACATCAGTTGGCACCGGTTCGAGCTCGAAATACGTGCCTGAAGACGCGTTTACGCAGCCTATACTTGAACTGAAATCGCGCGCCGAGGCGCATCTGCGCGACAGCGGCCTCAGGTATTGCATTATCAAGCCCGGCGGCCTGTGGCACGGGGAGCAGGTAAACGTCGACGACGAAGCGCTCGTCACCGAGAATGATTCCGTGCGCGGTGTCATCGACCGGGCTCAACTCGTCGAAGTAGTCAAACAGGTGCTCGACGACAAATCCGGTGGTACGGATGGAAAGGAGTTGTACGCTGTAACTTACAAGGTCAAGGTGCTCGACGGAGACGCCAAACCGTTTGAATTTCAGGGGAAGCAGATAACATGAACGACACTAATAACAGTCCCGTGTATACGCTTGGGCAGGCGCTCGAAGAACGCATCATGACAGAGCTCGGTGCGCAACCGCTTACGCAGTATGATCGATTGCTTGACCTGAAAAATCTGGCCGGCGAGAGCACTGGCTACGTCAAAACATTCACGGGCAGCAAACTGATGAAAGGCTCCAGCGTGTCTATCAACATGATGCCGGGCGCGCGTTACTTCAATATACATGTCATCCCTGAGCCTCAATACGATATCCCGCGTTTCCTGTTCGAGGGCATGCTCATGAATCAAGGCAGCCAGGTTTCAATGGACCTGTTTACCGATTTCGACGTCGTGGCAGATATCGATGCCTATCTCGAAAAATATTCAACGGTGGCCAAAATCTACGAAGAAGCGCGCACCGACGATCGTTTCGTGCTGGAACCCTCGAGGCTCCTGCATATGCGCGCGTTTAGTTCGCCGGTCTTTCTTCTCGTGTTTTCGACACCGGAAGAAAATTTGCTGGCTCTCGAAGCATATGCGGAACGCTATTTCGATGCATGGCTAGATATGCATCGCAACGCCGAGCAATTATCCGATATAAAAGCCGCTGCACGCCGGCAACGTCGCGAACAGATCGGCAAGGCGATCATGCGCCTGGACCCTGACCGGAACATGGTCGTAAAAATATACGGCGAAGACACGACTCGCATGATCGAAGAAGCGAATATGTACTGATAAGGGATGGTGGTGGCCTGCATCATCAGCGGCGGGGCGCGCGTTTGGCCTGGTGTGATCAGCAGATGCGTATGTAAATTGCATTTTTTAAAAAGAGATAAGAATCCGATGCGATACGCAATAGTGATTGAAGAAGCAGGGAGCAATTATTCGGCGTACGTTCCGGATTTGCCCGGATGTGTCGCGACCGGTGGCACCGTGGAGGAGGCGGAACGCGAAATTCGGCAGGCGATCGAGTTTCACCTCGAGGGATTGCGGGCTGACAATCTCCCTGTTCCTGCTGCCTCGAGTCGCGTTGACTACGTCGAAGTCGCCGCCTGACGATATCTTCCTCGCCGGCAGCCGACTCATCGAGCGGAGTGATGGTGTCAGTCACCGATCGTTTCTGCACGCTTGCACTCCATTCTTGCAATTCCGGGTCACTGTCCCCTTCGGTACCTCAGGTCTGACCCCAACCTGCATTTGCCGTAAACTGGTGATCAGTCGCCACAACCTTGGGGGAAGTCACGATGATCGAATTCGAACTCAATGGGCAACCCGTCACTTCCGCGAGCGAGGCCGATACGCCGCTGCTGTGGGTGGTGCGTGACGAGCTAAAACTCAAGGGCACGAAATATGCCTGTGGCATCGCCGAGTGCGGTGCGTGCACGGTGCACGTCGACGGGGTGGCCGTGCGGTCGTGCATCACGCCGGTCGAGGCCGTCGCCGGGCGCTCGGTCACGACGATCGAGGGCCTTGCCACCGCTGCCGGTAAAGCGTTGCAGCAGGCCTGGGTCGATGCGCAGGTGCCACAATGCGGGTACTGCCAGTCCGGGCAGATCATGCAGGCGGCGAGCCTGCTCGACAGCAATCCGCGCCCGACCGACGCGCAGATCACCGAGGCGATGAACGGCAACCTGTGCCGCTGCATGGCGTACACGCGCATCCGCAAAG
>PVMK01145607.1_pt1 | contig 12742 bp, 14 predicted proteins | sample 1853481 | NCBI WGS metagenome assembly PVMK01 (sample SAMN08533507, study PRJNA380276) | Marine sediment metagenome, whole genome shotgun sequencing project.
TTAAGACTGGCATGGCGGGAGCGTCGAATCGCCCTCTGACTGCGTAAACACTGTTGTAATTCCTTCTTCAGCACGCCCCCGGGCCTGGATAAACAGACTGCGATAGATCGTTTCGTGGGACATCTGGTGTTGGGCCTCGTGGGGATATACTCGTTTCAACCAGCCAGCGATCTGCTCAGGAGACCCGCTTTGCTTTAGTTTCCTCACCACACTGTACCTGAGCTTGGGATAAAGTGCCAACTTGCACCGTCTAGCCCGCAGCCCCCTGTCCCATGCCGCTTGATCTGCCGTACTCGCCCGATAGGCACAAATACCCCCGTTGCGACGTATCTCCCGGCTTATGGCCGAGGGGGCCCGCCCTAATTGCAACGCCATGCGGGCTGTTGATCAGGATGGCGAAGTCGTTGATGTTTTCCTTCAGTCGCACCGTGATGGAGCCGCAGCAAAACGGTTCTTTAGGCGGATATTAAAGGCCCATCAGGGAGAACCAAGACGGATTGTCACGGACAAACTGAGAAGCTATGGGGTTGCTCATCGAGAACCGATTCCTGACGTCATTCATGATACCAGCCGGTATGCTAATAATCGTGCTGAACTGATCCATCAACCAACCCGTGTACGGGAGAGGGGGATGCGTCGGTTTAAATCACCCCGACAGGCACAACGATTCCTGAGCATCCATGCAGCAATTTATAATCTGTTTAATCTGGGTCGTCACCTGGGCTCAGCCATTCATTATCGATTACTAAGACAAGGGGCATTATTGTCCTGGAGACAGGCAACGGCAGTTTAAAGAATATATTGCGTTAAATTGGTAGAAGGTCAAAAGTTAACTTGTCAGTACCCAAAAAATTGGTGCAAGCAAAAGTAGTGGCAAGTAGTCGGCATGCCTGGTGGCTGAAATTTGGCAGGATTGACCGGCGGGAATGAGCAATATTGGGCGAATCGACGGTAATCATTCAGATTTCGAATGCTCCAGGTCTGGTTCGAATGCTCCAGGTCTGGGCGGCATCGTGAATCTCTTTCTATAAATTGGTAGAATAGTGGAAATAGTATGTTTATACTTCCTTTACTATTCGTATTACCATCAAAAGTATCTGGATATGGGACTTTCACTAAACTATCTGATGGGTGCATTTCACCGGCACTCGATTCACCTTGTGGTACTTGCTTTCATCTGGATTTCTATAACGGTGGCTTCGAATGCAATGGCCAGTGCGTCAATAGGAAATGTACTTCTGATAAAGGGACAGGTGCAGTCCGAATCTGAAGGGGGTGACAAGGTGTTGCTAGCAAAAGGAGACGAGGTTTTCCTTAAAGACAAAATTCGGACGGCCAAGGATGGTTATGTTGTGCTCAAGATGTCTGATGGAATGAAACTAACACTCCGACCGGATTCAGAATTAGTGCTGGATGATTTTAACGACCAGCCCGGTAGTGAAAATGTGGTCCTCGAATTGATCAAGGGAGGTTTGAGAACCATCTCCGGGAGTATTGGGAAAATAAATCCGGAATCGTTCGAGTTACGTACTGCAGTAGCGACGATTGGGATTCGCGGGACAGATTTCGCAGTCCGACTGTGTGAAGGCCATCAGGCCGGAACAGCGTGTTCCAGTCAATGTGCAATAGAAGAGCGCCAGCTTAGCGCCCATCCAAGGATTTCGAGTAATCCTGAATACATTAACGGGGAGAAAATCACGGGTACGCTTACCCAGTGTGAACCGTTGGATGATATTACAGACGGACTGTATGTTGCCTTGTACGATGGAACAGTTAACGTCGCGAACAAGGACGAAGAGTTGGATTTGTCGGCAGTCGTTGCAGCGAGGGTAGAATTAAATTCTTCTCCCGAATGCCTGATTGATCTTCCAAACTTCATTGCCCTGGATGTCTATCTGGGGTTATAACGTATCGAAATAATTTCTGACATTAGGCATTCTATGAATCCGGATTCATCAGTTTCTCGATCGTTGGGTGTGTTGAAATTGATCGCATTGGTTATACTGGCGGCGATAGTGACGTCTGCTGATCCCGTTGCACAGGTCTACGGTCAGTCCGGTGTGACTATTACGGAAGAAACTGATGACGGCTTGATTGCACGTGTTACCCGTCTGCTGGAGGCCGGTGTTTCCGCGGATGTCATTTTCAATCATGAGGCATCACGGGGAAATGCGGTTTTCTCGGTAGTTAATGCTGCAATTATTGCCGATCTCGACCGCGAAACGGAGTTCAGGTGGACCGCGGACATACTCCTGGGGGGGTTTCCAGCCACGGCCTGTGGCTGTATTGATTTTGAAAAAGAGGACGAGTGGAACGAAATTTCCTATGATGCATTGCGTCCGAAAACCGTTGCCGAGGCAGCCCGCGTATTCTTTGAGGATGATTTACACCTGGCCCGATTGAATGAAGACTTTGTCCACGGTTTGTTTCCGGTTGCTGAGCTTGCACAAATTCTGGAATTGCAATCTCTCTGGTACCGAATACTTCCAGTCAGGAATCATCCAGTTGCCAACGGTGTTTTTGTTTCAATCTACCAGAACGAGGAAGAAATCATAGTCGATGGAAATCTCGGGTTAGTGCGGGAAGCTGTCGATAGTGGCGACGAGTATATGCCTGTTATCTTCCATTATTACAAAAATGAAACCATTCCCATCGGCCGTTATCCGGAAATCATTGACAGTGGTATGGTATCCGAGATACTGAAAGATGTGGATCTATACGTAAATGCTCCGCCGAACTGGAAACAAGGGGATTTTCACGCCGAGATGACCGTGGAAGAAATTGAGAACCTGGTTACTATTCCTGAGAAGGATGATATTGATCCAGAACTGTGGGCGATTATCGAAACAAGGCTGACCAATGACGGATTCCAGGTTCCGGTGATTCTGACCAGTGAATCAGGCTTTAGTGTGGATTTGCACAATTCCGTTGAAACAGTATCGGTTGCAAAAGAAATTGGAATTGAGCTTATTCCGGTTGTATTATTTAAGCCCCCTGGTTTGTCTAATATGATGTCTCTGTGCAGGCGCATAATACGCGATGAGTTTGAAGACGGCAGACGTTATATCGCTAATTTCGGCTCGGGTGGTCCATCACTCCCACCGCCCCCACCGGACTCACCGCCGCCACCGCCCCCACCGGTAACTCCATAAGCTACTGAAAGGGCTCTCGCATAGGCGAAACTGGCTCTATAGCGTGGACCAGCGATTACAGTTATGAAACAACACATGGCATCACCGCATTCGACAGACTATAATTTTTGAGGTTTAAAATTGCGGTTAAGTCAGGCACCTGCAATTGGCAGGTTTGTGGCACCGACTAAATATCACGAGGCTCAACCAACTTTGAAAATCAACCTGGGACTCCTTTCCCTTAGCCTCTTCACCACGGTCATCCTGGTCCTGCATACTGGCGGTATTTATCCACTGCGGTTCCTTACCGAGATGGAGTACAAGGCCTATGATGCCCGGCTCAGGTTTACCCTGCCTGGTGGTATTGACCCGCGAATCGTGATCATCGATATCGACGAAAACAGTCTTGCCAGCCAGGGAGGCTGGCCCTGGCCCCGGCACAAACTTGCTCGCCTCACCGACACCCTTTTCGACACATACAACGTTGAAGTGCTGGGATATGACGTAGTGTTTCCCGAGGCTGACGATGATGAAACCCTGCTTCGCCTGCGGGAAATCGCAAACGACCAGGCGGTGGGAGAAACAATAAAGGCATTGCTGGAAGAAACCAGCGGCGACGACCAGTTCGCCTCGGCGCTGCAGGCAAATAACGTGGTACTGGGATATGCCTTTGACTCGAATACCAGTTCCACCAGTGTCGGCCAGCTCCCGGATCCGGTACTGGAACATGTTTCCCTGGACCTGGTCAATGCCCCCCGGGCCAATCGCTACACCGCCAACCTGCCCCATTTTTCAGTCAGGCGCGGCCGGGGGTTATTTTTCCCTGCTCAACAGTGTAGACAGCGACGGCATTATTCGCCGCCACGCATTGCTGAACAAATTTGGCGACGGACTGTATGAATCATTTTCACTGGCTGTGGCGAGGAACTATCTCGGCCTCGATCTTGATCCTGTCATCGATGATTCTGACCCCGACTATCCCATCCTGGAAGGGCTGGACCTGGGGGTTGTCGCGGTGATACTGGACCACCAGGCCTCGGTAAACGTTCCCTACCAGGGGCCATCCGGTTCCTATCGCTACATCTCCGCAGAAGATATTCTTGACCGCACCGTAAGCAACCCGGAGGATCTGGAAGGAGTGATTGCCCTGGTCGGGACCTCCGCAGCAGGCCTGGTGGACCTGCGCGCAACACCGGTACAGAGTGTATATCCGGGGGTCGAGGTGCATGCCAGTGTGATTGCGGGGATCATGGATGGGCTCCTTCAAAAGCCAACCAGGATGGGTGCGAGGCGCAGAAATCGTACTGCTGGTTATAGTCGGGGTAGCAATGGCATTCCTGCTTCCCTTCCTGTCTGCATTCTGGATGACCGTGGTAACCCTGGTTGCGGGCACGCTGATAGCAATGGTCAATTTGTATCTCTGGGAAAAATCCAGTTTCGTCTACCCCTGGCAAACAGCATGATCCTGGTGTTCATGGTGTATGTGTTCAACATCATTTACGGTTTCTTTTCGGAAACCCGGTCACGAATGGAATTACGCTCGACCTTCGGCATGTATGTACCACCCAGGATCGTAGACGAAATGAAGGGAAAGACCGGTAACGAACTGCTGGCCAGCGAACGCAGGGACATGACCGTCCTGTTCGCCGATATCAGGGGCTTTACTTCAATATCGGAGTCTCTTGATCCCGAGGAACTTACCCAGTTCATGAATACCTTCCTGACCCCGTTGACTGAAACAATTCACCATCATCGCGGTGCCATAGACAAGTATATGGGTGACGCAATTATGGCATTCTGGGGCGCACCCCTGGAGGACCCGGACCACGCCCTGCATGGGGTGACCGCAGCCCTGCAGATGCTGGTCAAGGTGCAGGAACTAAACGAAGATTTTGCCGCCCGGGGCTGGCCCCGGATCAAGATCGGCATCGGTCTCGCAAGCGGACCGATGAGTGTGGGCAACATGGGATCGGAATTTCGCATGGCCTACACGGTACTCGGAGACACGGTAAATGTAGAGCCCGGCTGGAGGGCCTGACCAAGATTTACGACGTCGGTATCATTGTCTCGGAGACCACAGCCCAGGCCGTACCCGGGCATTCATTCCGTGAACTGGATTTCGTAAGAGTTAAGGGAAAGAACAAGCCGATCCGGATCTATGAACCCATTGGGGAAACTTCACGACTTGATCGTGCGGTGGTGAAGGAACTCGAATTACTTGAACAGGCCTATGATAATTTCAGGGGTCAACAGTGGGACCAAGCCCGGGACCTTTTCCGCCGTCTGGAGCAGAAAACGGGCCACGCCGTTTATCGTATTTACCAGGATAGAGTTGAACACTATCGCGCCAACCCGCCCGGCGAGCAGTGGGACGGTGTGTATACCCATGTAACCAAGTAGAGTCGCGGGTAACCCGTTTTGTTGATTTTCCGGTGGCCGATGCCGGGTGGCGTGTCTGCAATACCTGGCCAGTGCCACCCCTCTACCATGCAGTAACCGGCTTCAACTCGTGTGTAGCAAATACGAATTCACTCACAGGCTCACCGCCTATCAGGTGCTCCTGGATTATCCTTTCCAGGACTTGCGGAGTGCAGGAATGGTACCAGACGCCTTCTGGATAAATCACGGCGATAGGCCCCTGGGTACAAATCTGCAGGCAGTTGGCCTTGGTGCGATATACCCCGCCCTCCCTGGACAGTCCCAGTTCCTTGAGCCGGGTCTTGAGAAAATTCCATGACTCCAGGCTTGCTTCCTTGGGGCAGCACTTTGGTTTGGTCTGGTCGCAACACAACAGGACATGTCGCTGGATTTCGTTTATCTGCAGGTCATTGACGGCTTCCGCAAGAAGCCTGTCACGCTCTTCCGCATCGACTGCATCGTCATTCATTCGCGGTCACTTCATGTTTGAATAACATTTTGTATCGTGCGGTGTATCCCACAAACAAGTCGCCTACTGCTGGTCTACCACTCGCCCGTGCTGGGCATTGACGCCCAGGGCTCGGCGGACGGCAAATGATCGCCGCGTTGCAGCAGTTCGATGGATATGTTGTCCGGTGAACGCACAAATGCCATGTGACCATCCCGGGGAGGCCGGTTGATTGTCACCCCTGCATCCATAAGTCGCTGGCAAAGCCCATAGATATCGTCCACGGCGAAGGCCAGGTGACCAAAATTACGCCCGCCGCTGTAGTCCTCGGTATCCCAGTTGTAGGTCAGTTCAAGAAGCGGGGCCCTGTGGTCATTCGCCGTTTCGACATCGTCAGGGGCCGCCAGGAACACCAGGGTAAATCGGCCCTGTTCGCTCTCATAGCGCTCGGTTTCCTCGAGTCCCAGCTTGTTACAGTAAAAATCGAGGGACACATCAAGATCGTGCACGCGCACCATGGTATGGAGGTACTTCATTGTCATGCCTGTTACGTTATTTATGGATTTGAATGACTATATCACCATTGCAACACATCGCAAGCGTTGGCTGAAAGGCGGGTTCGACTTTATTATTGCGGCATATTTAGTGATACTATGGCAGCTGGCGATTGAGGGAGTTCCCATGCTCAAAAAGATTTTCCTGCCGACAATTCTGGCAATACTGGCCTACGGGTTCTGGATAAGTCCTGACTTCAAGGAAATTGCTGCAGGGGTGGCGATATTCCTGTTTGGGATGTTATTTCTCGAAGAGGGCTTCAAGGCATTTACCGGTGGGATGCTGGAAAAGCTGCTGCAAAAAACCACGGACAAGACCTGGAAAAGCCTGTGCTTTGGCATCGTTTCAACGACGATCATGCAGTCAAGTTCACTGGTGTCTGTGATTACCATATCCTTTATCAGCGCCGGACTGGTTACCCTGGTCGCCGGCATCGGGATCATATTCGGAGCAAATATAGGTACCACAACCGGGGCGTGGCTGGTTGCCGCTTTCGGCCTCAAGGTTAAAATTTCAGCTTACGCCATGCCGATGCTGGTATTCGGCATCGTCCTGGCTTTCCAGAAATCAAAATACGTCAAGGGCATTGGCTCTGTCCTGGCTGGCCTCGGCTTCCTGTTTCTCGGCATCCACTACATGAAGGAAGGCTTCGAAGCATTCAAGGGCAGTTTCGACCTGGCATCGTTGGCTGTTCCCGGATACGCTGGACTGTTTCTTTTTGCCGGTATTGGGGCGGCTGCTACCGTGGTAATGCAATCGAGTCATGCAACCCTGGTATTGATATTAACGGCTTTGGCGGCAGGCCAGATTACCTACGAAAATTCACTGGCGCTGGCTATCGGTGCCAATGTCGGAACGACGATAACTGCGATCATTGGTTCATTGAGTGCCAACATCCAGGGCAAACGCCTCGCGGGTGCGCACCTGATATTCAATGTTGTCACCGGAGTGATAGCCATAGTGTTTATCGGACAATTCGTATGGGCTGTGGACGTGATCAGTAGCCGGGTTGGTATCGCGGTTGACAACTACACCATGAAACTGGCGGTATTTCATACCCTGTTTAATATTACCGGTGTGCTGGTCATGGTTCCCCTGATTACCCGGCTGGCTGATGGGCTGGTTCAATATTTACCCGAAAAGTCAACTGATTCCGTCGAACCCAAGTTTCTGAGCGATGCCACAATCGAGTTTCCTGATACCGTCCTCCACGCAACAAAGAAAGAAGTCTGGCACCTGTTCGATTGTGCATTTGAACTGATGGCCCATGGAATGAACCTGCGCCGCACCCAGATTCTCGAATCACCCGACCTCGAAGCGACAATTGACGCGGACCGGGAAATAATTGAATTCGATATGGACGATCTCTATGAGAGCAAGGTCAAGGTGCTGTACAGCGCCATTATCGAATTTATTTCCCGGGCCCAGGCAAACATTCCCAGTGTGTTTTCCGAAGAGCTGTACCGATTACGTAACGCTGCCTCGGAAATAGTCGAATGCGTCAAGCATATAAAGCACCTGCGTAAAAATACGACTAAATACATGGTCTCGGATAATGAACATATTCGCAATGAATACAACGCCCTGAGATTCCGGGTCGCAAATATACTGAGGGAAATTTACCGGCACAGGGATGAAGGGGAAAACTCCCTGGCCATCCTTGAACTGGACGAACTCAAGGCGGAAGAAGCGGCTGCTCACCAGGTTTTGAATGAAAGCATTACCGAGCTGCTGAATAACAACCAGATTACGCCGCTAATGGCCACCTCCCTGATGAACGATTTTTACTATTCGGATGAGACCGCCAATAACCTGGTTGATATCGGGCAGGCATTATTGGCTTCGCACACGGACCTGGTTGCCGAAGCGGCCCAGGAAGTGGTTCTTGATGAAGATGAAATAGAGCGCATTGCAGCATCGTGACCACGAAAATCGCCATGGATAGCCGTTTTTGTCACTACAGCAGGTTATCAACGAGATACAACGATGAAATTTGAAAAGTTAGATTCCGCGGCTGAAAATCTTGTCAGGAAAACAGCAAAAGGCAAGAAGATCAAACCTGAAAAGGTAAAAAAGTTGCAACAGTTGCTTGGGGAAAAAAAGTCAGCCTATGAAGAAAAGCTAAAAACATCGATGGAGCCCGGCAAGCGGGAAAAACTCGAAATGAGGCTGAAGGTAGTTGAAGCCCATATTGAGAAGGCGAACCAGCTATAAAGAAATTCCGGGATACTGGGCGTTAGGCACTGCAAACACCAATGCAACCGGGCAATTCTGCTGTATTAAGTATCCTGCCCGCGGAATGGGCCACTAAACAGCCCTGCTGACAATGGCCAACCATGGCTGCTGATGAAAGGGCTTTCCCTGTGGCCGGTAGTAATGATGGATTACCTCAAAACCGGCGGCTTCGAAATAGCGCTTGCTTGTATCGAACTCCATATAGTGCCCATAACGTTGACCCGACCAACCTTCATGATCGCCGCGCGGATTGGACGCAAACAAAATCCCGTGGGGTCGTAATGCACTGTGCAATTCGGAAAGAACCCGGGGCAATTCCCGACCAGGCACATGGAACAAAGACGCATTCGCAAAAACACCATCGAATGCCTGGGCTGATAACGACATACTCAAAAATTTTTGATTCAACACTTCGCAACCGGTAAGCCGACGCGCCATAGCACAAAATACTGCACTGCCCTCCAGACCAACTGGTCGGTGACCTAGTGACTGAAAATACCTGAGATCCCTTCCCGGGCCACAACCAAAGTCCAGAATATCCAGTTTTTTGCCTTGCGGAAACCCGCTTAGAAATGCCGCATAGTTCTGCGCTACGTCATGCTCTTTGGTTCCCTCCCAAAATGAATCCGCACTATTGTCATAATGGCTCAACGTCACGGATTCGATTTGATCGAGTTTTTTGGATTCAGGGTCCATAGGCATAATCCGGGAAAAATTTACCTAATTCCCAATTTGCGTGTGAGAGTTAAGGAACCTCTGAACAATTCTGGGCGAATTAAGTTGAAAATCAAATCGATCGGTCATGACTTGTTTAGAGGTTTCTTGAGTATACTGTGCTCAGAGAATTTGGTGGATCAGCAAATTTTAACCGGAGGATTCAAGATGACCAAAATTATAATGGATCAACAGATATACGATTTGTATGACGAATATTGTCATGGCTGTATGGACCGGCGTGAATTTTTGAGCCGTGCCAGCGCGATCACCGTAGCCGGCGTCTCCGGTCTTACAATGGCTCAGGCATTGTTGCCGAACTATGCCGAGGCACAGACAATCTCCTTTACCGATGAACGCATAAAGGCGAACTACGTTGAGTACGATTCACCTGGAGGAAACGCCGGCAAAATGCGCGGCTACCTGGTGCGACCAACGACACCGGAGCCTTTCCCGACGGTCATTGTGATTCACGAAAATCGGGGTTTAAATCCCTATATCGAAGATGTCGCGAGGCGGTTCGCGGTGGAAGGGTTTTTGTCACTGGCGCCGGACGGCCTGTTTCCGGTAGGCGGTTACCCGGGTAATGATGACGATGGCAAAGCGCTTCAGCGCAGTCTCGACCAGGAAAAATTAAGGCAGGATATGTTGAACAGCGCCCTGCACCTTAAATCCCATGAACTGGCAAACGGAAACCTTGGCGCAATCGGATTCTGCTGGGGCGGTGGTACTACAAACTATCTGGCCGTGAACATGGGCAGCGATCTTGCGGCGGGGGTACCATTTTATGGCGCCGCGCCTGGGGTTGCAGACGTTGCCAGGATCCAGGCGCCTTTGATGATTCAATCCGCCGAGGATGATTCTCGGATTAACAACATGTGGCCAGACTTTGAAGCCGCTTTAAAAGCAAACCAGAAGTCATTTGTGCGTCATATTTATCCCGGTACACGGCATGGTTTTCATAATAACAGTACACCCCGATACAACGAGGATGCAGCAGATCTTGCATGGCAACGGACCATCGCTTTTTTTCGTGAGAAACTGGGTTAAACGCCAGCCTTTCGTCGCAGGATCTTTTAGCAATCAAAAATTGTCCATTGCCACAGCATGAGTTCGATTTACTGACACAGAAACAGGATGCCGGTTTCAAACGAAGACAAAGATCCCTGTGCAAAACATGGCGCCGTTCTGAGGCCACAGGTGTTCGACCCATACTGGATAGAAACCTTACGGGAAGGTTGTAATCCCGACCACTCGAAATCCGGCCCCATCCGTATAACCTGAAAAACCAGAGGATTGATAATGAGAGACCTATGGCGAATGAGCGCCAATGATATTGCCGAAAAAGTAACGGCCAAAGAGCTGACTGCAACTATGGTTATCGAACAGGCGCTGCAGCGACTGGATCAGGTAAACCCCAAAATTAACGCCGTGGTGCAGGAGATGCCAGAGGAGGCACTGGAAGCAGCAAAACAGGTTGATCTGGCAATCGCCCGGGGAGAAAGCCCCGGCCCGCTTGCCGGCGTACCCATTACCATCAAGGTCAATGTCGATCAAAAAGGTCATGCAACCACTAACGGCCTGGTAACCCAAAAAGACCATTTGGCAGAACAGGATAATCCGGTAGTTGACAACCTTCGCAAGGCCGGCGCGATAATTATTGGCCGTACAAATACCCCTGCGTTTTCAATGCGCTGGTTTACCCGCAATTCACTGCATGGGCATACATTAAATCCCCGCAACCCGGACCTCACGCCGGGAGGATCATCCGGAGGAGCCGCTGCAGCAGTGGCTGCAGGAATTGGTGCGATTGGCCACGGTACGGATATTGCGGGTTCGGTAAGGTATCCCGCGTATGCGTGCGGTTTGCATGGCCTGCGTCCGACCCTCGGGAGAATACCCGCATTGAACCCGTCACTTCCCGATCGTCACATTGGCGCACAGATCAGTGCGGTTTCCGGCCCCATAGCGCGCACGGTCCAGGATGTCGAGCTTGGGTATGAGGCGATGTCCCAGGCCAGTGATCTCGATCCCTGGTGGGTTCCTGTGCCACGGGATCTGGGCAATTTCAGGAAAATCGCGGCGCTGTGCACCAATCCCGACGGAATTGATACCGCACCCGAAATAATCACAACCCTGGAAGAGTCTGCCCGACACCTGGAAGATGATGGATGGACGGTCATCGAAACAGACTGCCCAACATTGCGAGAGCCCATGGACTTACAGATCCGACTGTGGATGTCGGAGTTTCACCACAACCGGGGAATGGCAATCAAGGCCGAGAATGACCCCGATGCCAACTTCGTCTATGACCAGATGATGTCCATTTGCGAACCGCCCACGCTAAACAGTTTTATGGACATTTTGCAAAGCCGGGTCGGCCTGATTCGAACGTGGCAGCAATTCCTGGCTGAATATCCGATCCTGCTGTGCCCGGTTTCCGCACAGTTGCCTTTCCGGGATCATCTTGACGTTGAATCCCCGCAATCATTCCGGGCAACGATTGAGGCCCAATTGCCCCAGATTGGCATACCCTTCCTCAGTGTTCCTGCAATGACCGTGGCCACTGGCACAACAGAAAACATTCCAATCGGCGTCCAGCTTGTGGCCGGCCGTTACCGGGAAGATATTTTGTTCAAAGCGGCCAAAGCAATTGAGGCACGATGTGACGGGGTAGAAATTGCTGAACCTGACTGGGATTAGTAAGGAGTATGTCATGTTTCAAATGCTCACCTGTTTTGATCTTAAACCCGAGATTCCCCTGGTGGATTTTCAACAATCCCTGGCTGAATATACAGCGTATATGCATGGACTCGACCTGGTTGAAAGTAATGGCCCAATCGGTTTACGACAAAGCGATACGATAATGGATACTGACGATGAGAGAAATCATAATTACTTTATGATTATGTATTTCAGGGATCGAGAGCAGTGCGATAATGCAGTCGCCTATATCAATGCTCATAAAGAACCGGGTGATTCAATTCACAGGGATTTGTACTCAAAAGTTCAAAACCCGATATTCATATGCTGGCGAGATATCTGATTTATTGAATGCTTCTACAATCGTAAACGGCTTCATAGTTATGTGGGATATATCAGCCCCGCTGACTATGAACTACAATCAACCGGACATTCGTAATGGTCCATTATTTCCGGGCAATACCAATATACTCTCAGCGGACGTCCAGGCGGCGATGGATGCCGGGGCAGTGGGAGCCACTATCTATTACGGTCATGG
>PVMK01118080.1_pt1 | contig 12741 bp, 14 predicted proteins | sample 1853481 | NCBI WGS metagenome assembly PVMK01 (sample SAMN08533507, study PRJNA380276) | Marine sediment metagenome, whole genome shotgun sequencing project.
AATTAAAAATTAAGAATTTAAAATTACAAATCGTTCTGCGATTTGTTCTGGCTTGTTTTTACAATCGATGTGATTATTTTTATGATCTGTTCAGACTCATCGATTATTTCTGAAAAGTTAATCCCTTTTACGATGTCACTGTCTCGCAATAACCTTAACCAGTAATTTGTTTCTCTTGCTTCTTTTGAAGCAATTGACATTTTTGATATAAAGTCTTTTCTGCTTTGAGCAGCTGTGGCTTCTTCAACGTTTGCTCCAATGCTTGTCCCTGAACGGAGCAGCTGTTTTGATAACACGAATTCCTTTTGGTTATTTAACTTTCGGTAAAGTTTTATAATTTCAAGAGAAAAACTATATGTTCTGTCTCTAATAATGTTTTGTTTAACCGTCATTTAGGTGTAAACAATTTAAAATTAAAAATTTATCATTAAAAATTGTATTTTTCAGTATGTTAGTTCCGATTTATTTTTAATGACCTTTGCCGGATTGCCGACAACCACTGCCCCGGCCGGAACATCGTGTGTAACAACAGAGCCTGCACCGACAAGGGCATTCTCACCAATGACGACACCGGGCAGCAGGGTTGCGTTGGCGCCGATTTTGGCTCCTCTTTTTATAACCGGGCCCACGAGATGCTTTTTTGCATCGGCGGAGGCCGGGTAGCGGGCATTGGTAAACACAACGTTGGGTCCTATCCAGGACCCATCCTCAAGCACGGAATACTCCGGGATAAACACCTGGCTGTGGATGCGCACGTTGCTGCCGATCGTCACATGGTGCTCGATAATGGACAGCGTGCCGATGCTGACATTATCCCCGATGTCATTCAGTTCCCGGATGTTGGCCTTGTTACCGGTCTGAAAACCGGATCCGATGCGGTTGCCGGCATAAATAACCGTGTGGGAGCGAATATGTGCGCATGGACCGAGCACGGTTTCAAGCTCACCTTCATTTTTTCCGCGGGGAGGTGCGCCGATAAGTACAAAATCCTCTATAACCGTGTCCATTCCAAGAGTCACGTTTTGATATAATTTATACGAACTTTCCATGTTTTTAATGTTTTTATAATTTATAATTTTGAGTTATAAATGTCAATCACTGACTTTGAGTTTATAATTATAAATTTTAATTCAAAATTAAACATTCATCATTCAACATTGCTTACAATATTCCCAGTTTGCACCGTTTGGGGCTGAACCGCAGATTTATCTCGTTACCCGTCTCAATTGATTCGTATATCGCGCTAATGAGTTCAAGTGATTTGCGGCCTTCGAAGCCGTCAACGAGGCCCGCCTGGTTTTGATCCAGTGACTGTAGTACCCCTTTGAGGTATTCGCCCAAGTTATAGCCCCATCCATCAGGACTTTTACCACACTTTTTAAATATTTCATCATCCTTGGTTTCACGTTTTTCAAATTCCCATGTTTCCATCTCGTTCATGAAGAAGCCGCCAATTACGATACTGCCTTTTTCTCCAAGGAGGCTGATGGAACCCTCAAGGTCTTTGGGGCGGGTGGCGGTCGTGACCTCGATAATACCGATAGCGCCGCTGGTGAAGCGGATAATGGCGGCACCGGTATCTTCGCATTCTATATCTACCAGGCTGGTGATTCCAACTGCCTTGACGCTTTCAACCGGTCCCATAAACCAGGTAAGCATGTCGATGTGGTGACTTGCCTGATTTGTGAACACCCCGCCATCATAAGCCCATGTGCCGCGCCAGGCGGCTGCGTCGTAATAGGCCTGGTCGCGCTTCCAGCGCAGGCGCACCGTGCCCATTACCAGCTTGCCAAGACGTCCCTGTTCAAACGCTTCTCGCGCTTTGATTATTGGCAGATTGTAGCGGTTTTGATGCACGACGAATATTTTGACCCCATGGGCATCACAGGACCCGATGATGTTATCGGCCTCCTCCAGCCGCAGCGCAATCGGCTTTTCAACCACAATCGGTTTGCCGTATTTGACAAGCTCTAAAACATTATCGGCATGAACGCCGCTGGGGGTCAGTATGCTTACAATGTCAATGTTATCAGCCTCTGCATCCATCATTTCCCTGATCCCGGAAAACGCAGCACAATTGTGCTCCTTTGCAAAGGCCTGCGCCCGATTGATATCCGTATCGCAAAATGCCGTAATCTGAGCGTCTTCCAGATAGGTGTTTATGGCATGAACGTGCTTTTTGGCAATGTTGCCGCACCCCACAAGAGCAAATTTTGTTTTTTTCATGTTTAGTACCTCGTAAAGTATAAGTTGTTCAAAACGTGGCTCGTTACATATAACTTCGTTGCTTTACCGGTGTTTTCATACTGACGGTTTCAGACTTTCATAAAACCGCAGTAAATCTTTTTGATGAAATTCCCATCCGTATTGTTTAAGGAACTGTTTGGCCTGATGTGCTTTAGCCCGCCGCTGTTCACTGTCGAAATAAAGCGCCTCAATAGCCTGTACCATTGAGTCGATATCTTCCGAATCATAGAAGCATACCATGTCGTCCTTGAAATAATACTGAATCGCCTTGAGCCGCGGTGCGATGACCGGAATCTCCAGGGCCACGTATTCAAGCATCTTAACGGGCAGCATCAATGCCGTGGCAATATTTTTTCTGTTCCCGACAATGCCGATATCCATATCTGTAATTATTTTTACCAGGTCATCCAGGGGCACGCCCTTGTGAAAAAAGACGACCTTTTGAAGGTTCAGTTCAACGCATAATTTTTCAAATTCCTCCTTGTCATCACCACCGCCGTATAAGTGAAATTCAAGATCAGGGCACTTCTGAACCAGCCTGGCTACCGCCCGTATAATCAGATCCACCCCCAGCCGCTTGGCAAGTGTCCCGTGATAAACCATCCGGCAGGGAGCGGCTGCCATGTCTGCCGTTTTAACTTCCCGGGCACGAAACCTGTTATGGTCAGGCACATTGATGGAAATTTCAATTTTTCGCGGATCAATCCCCCTTGCTACAAGCGCATCGCGCTGTGTATGGTTGACACAGATAACCCTGTGCGCGATTCGGCAGCATAACGCTTCCTCCAGGCACATAATTCGAAACAGCAGATTACCTGAACCATGGTTGAATTTTGCCGCGTAGGTTTCAGGCATGGAATCATGAACGTCAAGAATCATCTTTGTGCCGAACATACGTGGCAGGATAGCGGCAAAAACCAAAAAGTCCGGCATATTGTGGACGTGGATGATGTCAAGCTTGCGTAAGAAAAACAGTTTGTTAAAGGAAAAAGAGGCCAGAAAAACAAACAGGCCGTAAGAAAACATATAGTTGGTTTTGCTTTTCCCCTGATACTGGCGCATATTGAGCTCTTTGACCGTAACGCCGTCCAGGGAGTATGTTTTCGGCACGGCTCCTTCTTTGGGAACCAGCACCATGACATCGTAACGATCCTGTGCCGCAAGCGTCTCCGCTTCACGCCTCACCCGGTTGTCAAAGGCATAAGAGGTAAAGGCGATCATGCATACTTTTAGTCGGTCGGAGGCCATAAGTAACCTTTAATTCAATGATAGTGTTGCGTCCAGAGAACCGGCAAAACGCACATCTACTGTCCGGACTTCACCTTGCGCGGGAAGGTGCATGCGCAGGAGCATTGCGGGCAAATGCCTGTTTTCGATTCCTGACAGCTTAATATGTGCTTTGTCGGCACAGATGTTAACATGCTCAAACGATATACCACGTCTTGTTTTAAACCAGCAGGCGGCATTCAGAGCCGTTGTAAACCACACATTGCATTTTTTCAGCAGTTTCAGAAGGTTTCTGTAATGATCGTCCCATAACCTTTCCGGACCGATACTGCGCTGGTGCCAGTTAATAGTTAAAACGCCGCCATGTTCTTTAACGCTTTTGATGGTTTGATCAATCTTACGCATCGCCGTGTTTTCATCCAAATTCATACGCCCCGGATAAAACAGCGCTGTATCCATAATGTGCATCGGCAATTCAATCAGGTTTTTCGCATCCAGCGGTCGGAATGCCTGAGTACTGCCGGCGCGGAAGCCGACGGCCTCGTTATAGCCGGATGTTGAATCATACACGAAGCCAGCCTCATCCAGCACCCGGGGCGACTTATCATTAAAATAGAGCCAGTGCATGCGAACCCCGACATCAGCACTCGTGCTTTCCCGGGAAATCCGTTGCAGCTCTTCGCGACCCGCATGAGAATCCTTCCAGGCATCGATGCCGTGCAGGCCGACCTCCTTGCCGCTTGATACCAGCCTTTTTACATCATCGGCGATATCGCTGATGTCGTATCGAGATGCCCGGGCATGATACAACCGGCCGGTATCATCCCTGCCCGGTGCCTGTGAAAAAGGCATTATAAAAAACGTGGAAGGAAGATCCTGCTCGATTTTTAAATAGTTATCAAACTGATGAAAATAGTCTTTGACAACCCCCAGGTAAACACCCGGCAGCAAAATAGCCGCTTTGAAATTCGTTAGAAGTTTTTTCAGCGGCAGCCTTTTTTTTAAAAAATCTCTAAACGAGCCCCAGACAGCCCTGTAGAAAAAGCCGAACATCGTATGATCAAAACGATGTCGGCTCAGCCTCACAAAGTCAACATCGTGCGTTAAACAAACGATAAATTCATGCCCCTCCGGAATTGGCGGAATTTCAATCAGGGGAACTCCGGTGCTTACAATCAATTTCCGAAGGGTCGCTATGTGCAAATCAAGCGTTGGATATTCTGCAAGGTGCGCTGGTTGCCCGGAACGCAAAAGAAAAGAGATTTCCTCGAAAATATTATACCCAACCCGGATGATCTTTGTTCTTTCCCGGCTGATTTCAAACCCGATGGACGCATTCTTTCCCTTTATATTTATTAAATTGTTCCCAAGTCCTTCGAAACTGATTATTTCGCCATAAACTGGAAATATATTGCCAAAATAATTTACTAATTCATTATTATAACTGTTTAAAATTTTAATCTTATTGTTTTGATCAAAAATTGTTTTTTTACTATTAAATAATATTATTAATTTGCAATTAACTATCAGTTCATTTTTTGTTTGCGTACACAGAACCACATCATAGTCTCCATCTGCTCGGTAAAACTCCCAAGGTGTCTTGAAAAGCTCAAAAAACTCCCTGACTGCAAGTTCCTCGGAATGATTCGTAATAACTCCAATCACAGGATTTCCCTAAAAATTGTACATATATGCGGTGCCCCCGCAGCCTTTGAAAACCTGATCTTTATCGGCAGGTTAGTTCATTTCAGTCATCCAGAATGCTGCCACATCTTTCGCCGTCATGTTACAATACTGCCCCTGATACTTAACCGTAATATATTCAAGCAGTTCCCTGTAGAGTGCTGCGGGATATGATTCTGCATAGCAGCGGGCTGAATCATTAAAATACATATAATCAGGATGGACAATCACGTGCGCCATGCCCCCCTTGTCTACAATCCAGTCAAGCTTCCGCTTCCACAAATCAATAGTCCTTTCCTGCAGGATGATAAAGAGCAAATGATCCTGCGGCAGTGTGTAAGGCAGTTCTACAAAAGAGTTCCCGTTTTCCCCTTGCACCACAAAGGGAAAGGTGGTTCTCACTCCGCCCCCCTGCGGTTCGAAAGGATCAATATCATACGTCGATGCATCGTAATCAATATGCAATGCCTGCATCCATTCCAGCTGGTGGTGCATGCAGGGCGATCGGAAACCCGTTGCCTTCCAGGCAGACAGGTATGTATTGATACGTTCAGCACGACTCAGAAAAAATTTTTTCGATTTAAAAAGTTTTCCGTCATGTTTCAGTCCATGCACGCCGACCTCAAAGCCGTTTAACCGTAATTGCTCAAACATTCGGTAATCGATTTCGTAGGCCTCCGGCACGAAAAAAAAACTGGAAGTAAATCCCAGAGACTTTTCCAGATTCATCAGTTTGTGACATGTAGCATGGCCCCGGGCCGTGTCAACGTCGTGGGTTAACAACAGTGCAAATCGTTTATCCCCCGGCCAGCCCTTCCAGCCGCGGGGCGGGCGGGACTCAGTTTCATATATCGGCCAGACATCTTTAAATCTATTCAGCTTTCTTTGAGCCAATGCCCTGCGAAGCAGAAGGTGCAGTCTCCGGGGCAGAAGGGGTTTGAAATTATAGTAAGAACTGTAAATCATAATTGATAAAAATATACTATTTAAAACGAATTGTCATATAATTTGTTTTAGGTATTTTCCGGGTGGTCTTAATGTTTAAAAAAGACCATACGGGTTGTATGCGTGAATAGCCCAAATCGGCTTTGCTGCCTGATTTCCCCTCCCGTTTATGGCTGCGTGGCCTTGATGGGTCGGGAAGTACCTGGCCGGTACGTAATAATGGATAAAATCAGCACCGGTTTGCATATAATTATTTTGCTGAGGTTGGTTAGCGCAGTTAGCAGCGTGCCTTAACTCCATCTCAGGCTATATTTTAGCCTTCATGTGCCTTTTGGATATCGTTTGCCCGTTAAATATCGTACATGGATGAGTTTCTTTAAAGCAATCTTTACCCCTCAAAGTGATATAAAATATATCATCAACGCAAGGTTTATGCAATAACATTTGACTATTTTTATAAAAAGTACCATCAACGCGGGGGTTATGCAACAATATTTAACTATTTATTTTGAAGAAAGCGTTAAATAACTAGATTTTAAATATTGTGTTGCATAAAGTAGATCTTTCTTCTCGGGGGATGTCTTTGTATAATTTGAAGTACCGGGATTTTTCAAATCGTCGCGGGGAGTATCGCTTCACTTTTCAGACTATTGTGGTCCGCTCATTAAACAAAGCTTCGACTACGGCCTAATAATGGATCATATTGTCGACTATGGCAGGCGGCATGGATGGCGGCAGCTTGAATTCAGAGGCTGTAATGATTTTGTCCAGGATGCTTAGCCTGCCGTCGCCCAAGCTGATAACAATCTCATCTTTATAATCATAATCGACATTGCCGGCAGAAGGGCGTGTTTCGCCGAACTGGTCGCAGTACTCCTCCCAGCTAAGATGTATCCATTATTTGTGAATTAACTCTTTAGCGGCATAATCAAATATTTTATATTAATATAATTAAATAAATAAACTGTTATTTTGTTGGTATTTGTATTTATTTGTTTGTTTGTATCAAAATATATAAAAATCAACTTGACTTTAATAACTGATTTCGTACGATTTTTGATCAAAACAATAAAAATATTATGTCGATTCAATTAGTCAATGTAATTTGCAAGGAGGTGTAACGGTGAAAGCGCATGTACTTTGCTTGTTTATAGTGTCAATTCTTGTATGCGCAGGCTGTGCACAGGTGGCTCCCATCAAGCCTGTAAGCCGTACTCCGCGGATGGTGCTTGCTGACGGTGATGAAATTGAGGTCAAGTTTGCATATTCTGAACAGTTTAATGAAACACAGCTTGTCCGGCCGGATGGCATGATAGAGCTGCCGATTATCGGAGAGATACAGGCCCGGGGCAAAAAACCGTCGGAGCTGCGAAAAGAGCTGATTAAATTGTATACCCCCCACCTGAAGCACCCCCAACTGAGTGTGATGGTACGAGAGTTTAGAGTCGTCGTGTATGGGTGGGCGGCGAAGTGATGCGTACCGGGCCTATCGACATGCCGGGCCCGATGACTGCGCTTGAAGCGATAATGGGTGTGGGCGGTTTTCGTGAGGAAACCGCAGACCTTGAAGAAGTGGTTTTGGTACGCCATGTAGATGGCAAAAGGTACAGCTATGAAATCAGTATCAAAGAATCGCTTGCCGGTAACGGTAAGCCGTCTGAGATGTTTTATCTAGAGCCGCGCGATATTGTTTTTGTGCCCCAAAAAGGAGTTATCAACGTAAACCAGTGGATTGACCATTATATCAGACAAATGATACCGATCCCCATGACTTCTGGTACATTTATAGCACCGAAGGCGGCTGAATAATGGCAGGTGATTTTTCAAATTCCGATGACTTTCCGGCCGGCGGCGAAGAGGAAGATGGCGGCTTTTCGCTGCGTGATATATTTTTTGTTCTGTTCCGGCACAAGGATACTGTTATGTGTATCGCCGGCGTATGCTTTGTCGCTGCATTAGTGACATCGCTTTTTTGTGTACGGCGTCGGTATACTTCCGAGGCCATGCGGCTGGTGCGGGTCGGTAGAGAAAGTATTGCAGTTGATCGTACTGCTGCACCGGGGGAGAACGTGCGGACCAGCCGGAGCCGGACTGAGGAAATCCTCACTGAAATAGAAATTATCAAAAGCCCCACGCTTGCGCAAAAGGTTGTTGATACGTTCGGGGTTGATGAGCTTTTGCAGTTGCTTGAAATTGAACATCCGGTAACGGGCAAAAAAAGTCCGATCAAGCGGGCACAGAATTACCTCTCGCAATATGTCGGGAGTTCCAAAGCTGATCCTGATACTGTGAACGGTATTTTGCGCGTGCAACTTGCCCACGTGCTGATGAACAGCCTGCAGGTTAAACGAATCGCAAACAGCAGCATGTTTGCAGTTACATTTAGCGCTAACCGCCCCGAGGCCGCTTCGCAAATTCTTGATATGGTCATCGAAAAATATCTCGATGAGCATATCAACCTGCATTTTACCGACAGCACCTACCTGTTTCTCAAAGAGCAGACCGATAAGCTGCGCAGCCAACTGTCTGATGTTGAAGAGCAGTTGAAAAACTATAAAAATAAATTGGGGGGGGCTTATAACGAGCAGCAGATTTCTGCACGTGTCGAATCTTTGGAGCAGCAATTACGTGCGACAGAGTCTGAGCTTGCATCGGCAGAAGGGAAATGTAAGTGTGCTGCGTCAGCGCCTGCACAGCAATCCAGCCGCCCAAAATATTGACGGCGGTAATAGCACCGGTGTGCCGCTGGATGATATCAGCCGCAGGCTGAATGCCCTGAAAATACAGGAGCAGGAGCTGCTGTCTGTTTTTACTGAGCAGAGTATACCCGGTCAGGGAACTTAGACGTGAAATTTCAGAGATTCAGGATTTACTCCGTACTGAAAGTCAATCAGAATCGGTCGTGTCGCCCGTAGGTCAGACGCAATTTCGTGATGCACTGCAATTGCAGCTTGTGGAATCCGAGGGCACCCATAGCGTCCCTCAGAACAAAAAAAGTTGTATTGCAGAAGCAGCGAAAAGAAGCAAAAACGCTGATGACTGAATTCAATAACAGTTCTACCGAACTTGCGACACTGCTGCGTGACAAGGAAAAATATGAAATTAGTTACCGCAAATATGCTGAAAGCAGTGAACAGGCTCGAATCGACGAGGCGTTGAAGCTGGAAAAGATATCAAATATCAGTATTGCCCAGACACCGACCCGTCCGATTCAAGCAGACAAATCAAAGCGAAAAATGATATTACTGGGAGGGCTTGTCGGTGGTCTCATTGCGGCTATTGGTATGGCGTATTTGCGTGAGAGCATGGACGATACGCTGAAGCGTCCGGAAGATATAAAAAAGAAGCTTTCCATTCCAGTGATTGCATCGGTTCCCTGTTTTGGTGCAACAGGGGAACAGAAAAAGCAGGATATATTTAATATCGCCAACCTTGATGTTCTACCGAAACCATCGAAATCTGACGGTGCATGTGCAGGTAATGAACAAGCACATGATTATTACGAGGAATTAATATGCCAGCTGTTTGCAAAAGAGGATTCATCATTGGGCAAACCACTGGTTGTTGCCATAACCAGCAGTCGCGCCGGTGAAGGGGTGAGTACTATAGCTACTTCTCTTGCAACCAATTTGACACGCAGGGGTCGTGTCCTGATGGTCGATATGGATGCATTTAAAAAGCAGGGCGGCAGTTCCGAGAATCTGCCATACAATGATTCGAGCAATGTCATTGCACAGAACATCGGATTTCAGTCGCTCGGAAAGTCGATTCTGCCTGCGAACGCAGAGGCATTCGGAAACAATGGGTTTGAGATTGTTGATGAAATTCAAGGCGTTAGGAACAAGGCATATGACTTCGTAATACTGGATTTACCGTCGCTGCTTGATGACAGCAGTGCCAGTATGTTAGCCAGACTTGCTGACCAGGTGATACTTGTGATTGAAGCGGAGAGAGTTCGCTGGCAGGTGTTGAAAAACGTTTGTGAAAAACTAACTGTTGCCGGGGTGGTTATCAAAGGGGCCATACTTAACAAACGTAAATACTATATACCAACGTGGCTTTACCGAAAGCTTTAATTTAAAAATGGTTGCCCATGTCTGCTGTTAAAAGACAAACTGCTTGATTAAAGGCCCTCCGTCCATAATGGACCTTTTTCGGCATGTCCTGGGTATCTGCATTATATGTCCAGTTAGTGCTTCCGATTACAACAATTTTTTCATGCCCTAACTAACCAGACATTGCTTTGCTATTACCGTCATTTGTCATTTCCTGTCAATTCGTTTTTTTTCTCCTGTCGTGAAAACTGTCGGGAAACCTTGGACATGGCTGACAACATATGCTCATCTGTCGGGTTTGTGTAGCGTCGAGCAGTCTTAGTATCTTTATGCCCCACGACCTGCATAATGGTAAATGGATTAACCACTAAGTGTGCCATTCTTGTACAGAAAGTATGTCTAAGGTCATGAAATTTCAGATCTTTTATGCCTGCCCTTTTACAGGTTCCTTCCCATGAAGTATGAATAGTTACAAGTTCTTTTCCCTTTATATCGCTAAAAACATATTTACCATAAGGATTATCTTCTATGGTATTTTTTAGAAATTCTGTTAACTCAGCCGTTAAAAACACCTTACGATTATCTCCATTCTTTGTATCTTTTAAAGATATGTACCCACCCAAATCACCTAAAACAATATCGCTTTTTTTAAGACTAAGAATTTCTCCTTTTCGCACACCTGTTTGTCCAACCCGAGCGATTAGGTGATGATGTGATCGACAAAGACACCATCATTTTCTGGGGCACTCAGAAGCGTATCATTACGGGATCAGATATTTCAGGGCGCCTGATGCGAGGCATTGTTAAAAATCAGGTCAGGAACCTTAAAAAAGGCTTCTAAAAGAGACTTGAAACTTGTGACAGGAATTGGCGCTCTGTGTTACGGAACACCTGGATGTGGTGTTAGTAGCTGTGGCGTTAGCCCCCAGCTTGTGAACAAACTTGTTCTGAATAATCAAATAATCCGAATAATTAAACAATCAATCGGCATCACGAACCGGCCATACATCGCGCATCGAGCTCTGAAGAGTGATGGCTGTGTAAGCATCGCTCATTGAAATGATCCACATGTGTCTTGATTTTATTTTGTAAAAGTCACCCGACCAGTAATAGTCGCTAGCCGGATCGATTGTAAAAGGTGCTGAAGGCATAGTCCAGGTAGCCGGAGGGAACTTATTAGACCATGTTATCGGAGGGTCGGTCCCGATACTCTGAAGTTCGTCTTTGGTTGGAAGTCTCCAGTCTCCGGATTCTGATCCGTCAGAAAGACCGCAGTCGCCATTGTCAAGTCCCGATACAAAAAGGGCAGCATCGTCCCAGTTCCGGGGTTGGTCACAGTTGGCATTTTGCAACCAGACAAGATCAGTAAATGTGTCTGTAACCGTACCGTCACCATTATCAATAAATCTTTCTGCTATTTCAGTAAAATCAACTTCAACAAACGACAATCCGTTAATTATTGGGTCATCACCGGTTCCGTATGCTTTTATTGTTATTGGGCTGCCTGGTGCACCAATCGCGCCGATTTCTAATTGTTCGCTCCACTCAACTCCACATTTTAGATTAATATTAACAGCAATACCAGCTTCAACCCATTCAGCAATAGTTGTCCATTTGATTTCTGAAAATGATCCATAAGGATCAGCTTCTGTTCCTGCTCCAGGCCCGCCATTATCAAGATAAATGTTTTCCGATGTAAAGTTTGTCTCGTCTGATTGTGCGGAAGGATTAACTATGACAATCGACGATCCGTTAATTATGGGTTCGTCACCGGTTGTTCCGTATGCTTTTATTGTTATTGAACTGCCTGGTGCACCAATCGCGCCGATGGTTAATTGTTCGCTCCACGTAACTCCACGTTTTAGATTAATATTAACAGTGCCTCCGGCTGCAACCCAATCAGCTATAGTTGCCCAGTTGATTTCTGAGAACGGTCCGTATGGATTTTCTATTGAGCCGTCACCACCAGTTCCGCTGTTATCAAGATAAATGTTTTGGGATGGTAGTTGCATTCTAAAATTTGTCGGGCCTAATGCAAGAAGAGCACCCACTTGTGCGAAAGAAGTCCCTGCAAAAAAAACAATTGAAAACAATATGCCAAATAAATATTTCTTCATCATCTGCAATGACGGTACGGGAGATGCTTGTGATACAGGTACTATTTTTGGTTATATTTCAGGAGAGTTTAAAGAAGGTGTTAATGTGAACATTTCCACTATTAGTTGTTCAATGGAAGAAACTATTGATACATTAATAACAGATGAAGATGGTTACTATTCTATAGGCGGCCTGGATGATAACTGGTATAGAGTTACCCCGTGGGATTCTTATTTTACTTTCGTCCCGAATTCTGCTGTTGTGCCAATTTCTAAACAGTAGTTCAGTCGAATAATTCTACGAAGAGCTGCTGTTTTTACTAATGTTTATTTAAGAGCATCTCGTGTACAAGTATGAAAAAATATTTACATAAGGAGCAGGTGATGAAGAAATATTTATTTGGCATATTGTTCCCAATTGTTTTTTTTGCAGGGACTTTTTTCGCACAAGTTGGTGCTCTTCTTGCATTAGGCCCGACAAATTTTGC
>PVMK01123450.1_pt1 | contig 12741 bp, 12 predicted proteins | sample 1853481 | NCBI WGS metagenome assembly PVMK01 (sample SAMN08533507, study PRJNA380276) | Marine sediment metagenome, whole genome shotgun sequencing project.
GTCAGCGCAGTTGCGCGGCATGGGACGCGTGCCGGCGATTGTGAACGCCTGTTCAAGCATGGACTCCTGATCAACGTCTCCGGAACGCAGTGCACGGCATTGGGGCAGGTCGAATTCCGGCGAGCCGGGGATGGTGCAGGCCAGTAGAGTGCCGAATCCCTCGGCGTGGTCTGTCAGCGCCACGAAATCGAGCGGGACTTCGAGCTGGGCTTCGACACCGTTCGGCAGCTCGACCTTCGCGCCTTTCGCAAACCGATAGGCGCTGTTGGGTCCGAGGCGGTTGTCGCCCGTGTAGGCGTCAACGGACCAGCTCGTGTGAACGTGCAGATCGCCGAACAGGGCCGTCCGGAGTGGGAAGCGTTCGACTTCTTGAGCCGCCGCAATGGCTGGTGGAGGCGTCGAGATGTGCGTCTCCGGCACGTCGTCAGGATCCGAGCACCCTGTCATCCAGAGAAACAGGCAGGCCAGTCCCGTTGTTCGAATAGATGTGCGCATTGCTACCTCCCGCTACGTGTCTGTTGTTCTGTCACCCACTGCACCGCCTCAAGTTGATCGGATGAAGTCCACGATGACCTTCACCACCGCATCGGGACGGTTTTCCTGAACGAAATGGCCACCCCCCGCGATGGTGGTGTGCGGCTGTCCCTGTGCACCAGGCACACGCTCGATGAAAGCCGCGTCGCCGCCTTTACTGACGGGGTCGTCGTCTGCAAACGCACAAAGGAAGGGTTTCTCGAACGTCTCATAGAACGCCCAGGCTTTTGCCTGCGCTGCAAGCGACGGGTCGTCAGGCAGCGTGGGCACCTGACTCGGCATGGCCCGCACGCCCATTTTGAAGCTCGAGTCCGGGAACGGTGCCTCGTAGGCGACCCCAAGCGCCGACGATGCCCGCAAGGGCGCAAGCCCCAGCCGGTTCAGCAGAAAACGTAAGGCAACGCGCCAGCGCGGCGGTTGCTCCATGCTCATCGACATCATGAACCCAACGGGCAGGTCTTCGGTCTCCCAGCAGAACTTCTGCCAGTACGCAAAGGCGGTTGCCTGGGCGTCGGGTACGTTCTGCAGCGCCTGTGCCATTTCCGGCAGCGTCGGCGTTTTGGCGTTGGCTCGGAAAGACCTCACCTGCGCGACCACATCGTCAGGCAGATCCGGGTTGTAAGGCAGGCCTGTGTTCGAAATCACCACCCGATCGAAGCGCTCCGGATGGTCGGCGATCATGCGCAGGCCGATCAGACCACCCCAGTCCTGACCGAAGAAGGTGATGTGCGAGAAGTCGTTCTCTACCAGCCACTGGCCCATCCAGTCCACCTGGCGCTGATAGCTGTAGTCCTCGCGGGCGGCCGGTTTGTCGGACTTGCCGTAGCCCGGCAGGTCCGGCGCAATCACGCGCATGCCCTCTTTCACGAGCAACGGAATCATCTTGCGATAGAGGTAGCTCCAGACCGGCTGCCCGTGCATACACAGCACCAGTTGGCCGTCTTCCGGTCCCTCATCGAGGTGGTGAATACGCAAGTCCGTGCCGCCCTCGGTCTGAATGGTGGTGTAGTTGGCCGCGAAGGGGTAGTCCGCGAGGCCAGCGAAGCGTTCGTCCGGAGTACGTAGCACCTTCATATCGTTACCTTGCATATCGTTACCTTGGCAGGAGAAAACAGATCCTCACTCATCACGGAACATTAATGCGTTGCACTAATCCATGCAATGCATTATTTTCTGAGCTCCGCCGCGAGGGCCATCAGCAGCCGCATGGATACCCCCACTAATACAACACGTGAGCAGCTGCTGGGCGCCGCCGAGAAGCTGTTCTTGCAACACGGCTTGGATGATGTATCGGCACGTGCGATCGTGCGGGAAGCGGGTCAGAAGAACCAGTCTGCCCTGCAGTATCATTTTGGTGGCCGCGAAGGCCTGATCACGTCCATCATCACCCACCGCATGCAGCAGGTGGAATCCCGACGCAGCGTCCTGATTGAGCACGAGCTTTCTGAGGACAACGACCCACCGCTGCGAACGCTCTGTGCCGTCCTGGTCCGCGCGCCGTTCCTGCTGTGTCGAGAGCGGAAGAATTTCCGTGAGTTCCTGGGCCAGCTCGGTCAACGGTTTTTAGCTTCTGACCGAGCCTCGACGTTTGCAGTGAACGAATCGAACCTGCCCAGCCTGCAGGCGATACGGGAACTCATCTGGCCGCAGCTCGCTCACGTGCCGCCCGAAGCGCTCCTGCTGCGGGCGGAAAATGCCAATTATCTTGTCCTGCTGACGATCAGCCGGCGCGCACGATTGGGGCGGGCAGTTTCAGGGGTCGCTCCGCAGAGCTCTTCTTCAACAACCTGGTAGACCAGGTGGCAGCCATGCTGGCGACACCCGTCTCACCGGAAACGCAATCATTGCTGGATGCGAAACATTAGGAACTACGGGAGCCTCACGATGAACAAAATCACCTGGGTCTGGCTGGTCGTTGGATTGATCTACGCGGCCTTTTTCTCCTGGTACACATCCTTCGGCGGTCCGCTCACCGACGAGGAAATCACGCACTACCTGGGCAAGTTCGAGCAACAATCCCCCGCACCATCGCCCGAAGCACAGGACGTGCTGCGCAAGTTCCTGGAAGAGGACACCGGCGATGACTTCGTCATGGTCAACGTGATTGACATGTACGACACGCCCTTGCAGATCGAGGGCGTCGAACCAGGCGAGAGCAGCGACGACGTGCTCGGCAAGTACATGGCCTACATGTTTCCCGCGCTCTTCAGCCGTGCCTGCCACCCCATCCTGGTTGGAGAGGCCGCCAACCGCGCGATGGACCTGATGAACGCCGAGGGCATGGAGCACTGGACCCGCGGCGCTGCCATGCGCTACCGGTCGCGGCGCGACTTGATGGAAATCGCCACCAACCCCGCGTTCAGCGGCTCGCACGACTTCAAGGTGGCCGCCATGCGCAAGACCATCGCGTTCCCAATCGATCCGTGGGTCCAGCTGGGTGACCCGAGGCTGGTGCTGGCGCTTCTCCTGGGGCTCATTGGCTGCGGATTGAGCTGGTTGATGTCCACCCGCGGGTCCTAGTCCGCCCGGAGTTGCCTTAGGCTACGAGGAACAGATACTCTGAGGTGAAGCTCAATCCAATAGGTCAGACGGAGAGGATGCATGCTGAATCACGTAATGATTGGTTCGAACAACATCGAGAAGACGAAGAGCTTCTACAACGCGGTCCTAGGCGTGCTAGGCGCAGGCGAGCCCATGGAGCATGTGAACGATACCGGGCAGACCCGCCTGTTCTACATTCATGACGGTTCTACTTTCAGCGTGAGTGAACCGATCAATGGCGAACCGGTGAGCCTCGCAAATGGCTCAACCATTGGCTTTGTCTGCAATTCGCCGGAGCAGGTGAAAGAGTTTCACGATGTCGCCGTGGCCAATGGCGGCACGAGCGTGGAAGATCCGCCAGGCCCACGCGAGAGCAACATGGGCGTGATGCACCTTTGCTACTTTCTCGATCCAGACGGCCACAAGATCTGTGGCATCCACCGACCAGGGTGAGCCCGACGAAGTGAAACCCAAGCTATCCCAAACGAAGCGGGTCGGGTCGCCTCATGGGTGAGAGTCTCAGGCATCCGCTGGCCATGGACGGGAAGGACCCATCGAACCTCCGGGGTGACCCCATCACACCGGACCGCTACTACAGCAAGGCGTGGATGGAGCAGGAATGGGACCACGTCTGGACCCACATCTGGCACATCGCGGGACGCGAGCAACAGCTCAACGAGCCTGGTGACTACATCGTGCATGACTTCATGCACGAGTCGGTGATCATCGCCAAGCAGAGAGACGGATCGCTCAAGGGGTTCTACAACGCCTGCGGGCACCGGGCCCAGCGGCTCGTTGCCGGGCCTTGTGGTTCCCAGGCGACTATGACCTGCCCCTACCACGGCTGGGAGTGGGACATCGATGGCTCGCTACTCGATGCCTGTGACCGGGACGACTTCCTAGAAGACCCCGTCGGCAGGATTCGGTTGATCGACGTGCGTGTGGCTACCTGGGCGGGTCTCGTGTGGTACACGATGGACGCCGATGCGCCGGATCTGATGACGTATCTCGCACCCACGCCCGAGCTCTACAAGAACCACCAGTTCGAGCGCACGGTGCGCGTCAGCTGGCTGCGCGTGGCGCTCAACACCAACTGGAAATTCTGGTCCGACAACTTCAACGAGTCGTACCACACCCGCACGGTGCATCCGCAGGTGCCTCCGATCATCGACCAGGACCACTTCACGTCCCGGTACGAAATGTTCCCCATGGGTCACAACCGGATCATCCAGATGGGACGCCCATCGCTGAGGGATCGGCTCCCGGACGGTGTCCCGCACCCCTTCGATGACCTGTTGCGCAGCTGGGACATCGACCCTGATCAATACCCCGACTTCGAAACCAAGGCCATGCAGGGCTGGCGGGACCTCAAAGCGGCCAAGCGAAGACTCTGGAACAAGAAGGGTTATCTGCACTACGAGCACTTGACCGATGAAGACCTGACCGAAAGTCCGTTCGGCGTGCTGTTCCCGAATGTCGCGATCGCGCCAGGCGCCGATTCGTTCCTGGTGTGGCGTTGGGAGCCGCACCCGACCGACCCGGAGAAGTGCTTTTTCGATCAATGGACCATGGCTTATCCCATTGCTGGTCAAACCGACTTCGTCCATCGCACCGCGGCCAATCCGCTCGAACTCAAAGAGGCCGAGCTTGATTTTCGTGATTATGACAACGGTGCCGGCGTCCTCGACCATGCCGACCAGGTGGTGGTCCAGGACATGCTGCTTACCGCGGGCCAGACCGCCGGCTGGCGATCAAGGGGCTACCAGGAACCCTACATGGCTTCCCAAGAAACGCGCGTGAGACGATTCCATGAAGTCCTGCACGATTACCTGGCGGATCATCCACCAGGCCGTTGATCTAACCCATGAAGCTCGACCCCGAAGAAGCCCCGACACTCGACCTGGCAAGTGTGGACACCGTGCTCTCGACCGCGCGCTCCGTGCGCCGGCGGCTGGACTTTACAAGGCCAGTCGAGCCGGAAGTAATTCTCGAGTCCATCGACGTCGCCACCCAGGCACCCACCGGCCTCGGCGGCGAGAGCTGGCGCTTCCTGGTCGTGACCGACGACGCCCGCAAACGGTCCATCGCGGACCTCTATCGTTCCGTGCTGCTCGAACTGGTGGAAGCCAGGGCCGTCCCCTTGAAGCCCACGCAGCAATCCCTGATCGACCGGCTGCACGAGATCCCGGTGATGATCCTGGTCTGCACCACCGCCGAGCAGCCACCAGCGGAGAGCATTGCGGGACACGTAGCGTTCTATGGCTCCATTCTCCCTGCCGCCTGGTCGCTCATGCTGGCGTTGCGGGCACGGGGCCTGGGTACGACGTGGACTTCGCTGCTATCTTCCCGCCAAGCGGAGATGGCGGACATCCCCGACATTCCGCCAGAGGTCGTGCAGACAATCATGTTTCCTGTCGCATACACGAAAAATGCCCGATTGAAACGCGCAGAGCGGCTGAAGGCGCGTCATGTCACCTTCTGGGACAGGTGGGGTCAGCAACGTTAGGAACTTCCTCCCGCCTGTGCCGCGCGCGCAGCACCCACAGCCATAGTCTCCTGAGGGTCGAAATACTCCACCCACTCGGTAATCAGGCCGTCTTTCATGCGGAAGTACCAGCTGTAGTAGTTCTGGTATTTGATGCCGCCGGGAAACAAGCCTTTTGAACGACAGGTCGCCACCCACCTGGCCGGATCTTCAGTCGCCAACAGGTCGATGTCGTAAAAAAGTAGTTCCTCCAGGCCTTTGCGGGCGTCGCCAAAGCGAGCATTCACTTCCTCGATGCCCTGAAAAAGAGTTGGCGAACCTTTTTCGGCTAGAGGTGTGGTCACGCGCACGTCTTTGTCGATCAGCTTCAGCCACTCGTCGATGTCACCATCGCCCAACAGAGCGAAAAATTGAGAGATGGTTGTGCGGTCTTGTTCAATTGTCATGCGGTACTCCCCTTTGGCTCACATTGTAACCGGCGCCACAGCCGACTTCCGCAGGGCACCGCTTGCGTTGCTTGCCGGCGTAGTCGTATCGATACTGACAATTCGCTTTAGCCGACAAACGCAACCAGGAGCAGTCAATGCGCAACCTCGCAGAACTCGGAGCGCCCGTAGCTGAACGCCTCAAGAGCAGCAACGCGACCGTCGCTGTTGCCGAGTCCTCCACCGCCGGCCTGATCAGTGCCGCGCTACTGGCGGTTCCTGGAGCCTCCGCGTACTACCGCGGCGGATCGGTCATCTACACGCTCGAAGCGCGTCGTGAACTGCTGGGCATACGACGAGCCGACGTCGAAGGCCTGCAACCGTTGACACAGGAAATGACGGCGAGGTTCGCCGCCGTTGCCAGAGGTCAGCTGAACGCCACCTGGGCGGTCGCGGAACTCGGCGTTGCCGGTCCCACCCCGGCCCGCTACGGCCACCCGCCCGGGATCAGCGTGGTAGCCATCGACGGACCACTACCGATGGCGCGCATCATTGAAACGGGCAGCGACGACCGCGAAGCGAACATGTGGCGTTTCACCGAGGCAGCACTGGCGCTGCTCGTTGAGGCGCTCGATGCGTCGGCTTAGCAACTGCTCACCTTTCGCCCGTCTCAGGCAGTTTGCTCCTCCACCGCCCGCCACGCCGCATCAAAGGCCGCATCCATCAGCGCAATTGCCTCGGAATCTGAGTTGGCGATTGAGATGCGCCCGAATTGTGCTCGACCGATCTCGTGGGGTGCCTGTCCCTCCTCCCATTCGGGGTCGTCCAATGCGAGGTATGGATAGGCATAACCGTGGGGAATACGATTGACGGTGATGGCGCGAATATCGGTCTCGTGTTTGAAACCGTGTTTGCCCAATAGCGACTGCAGCTGTTCGCGAATCTGCTGCTCGTAGCTGGCGAAGGGTGTGGCGTAAATTTTGTGTCGCCCCAGGCGCAGCTGGTCGCGCCCTGATATCTGCCCCTCCGGTGCCGTCCCTTCCTGGTCGGACAGGGGAGAGTGCATCATGAACACCACCATGGGGTCATCCGGCCCGCGAGGGGGTTCGTAGCCTCCGACGGTCATGGTCGGCGCCGTACTCACCCACTGAAACGGATCGTAAGGGCACTGAAATAGCGTGGCCCCCAGTTCGGAATAGGCACGACCATTCTCCAGCAGCACGTTGGCGTAGACGAAGGGTGTCTTGACGCCGTAGCTTAAGCCCTCTTTCTGAGCTTCCGGCATTTCCGGACACAAGTGAGGTACAAGGCCGTTGTAGCAGGCCAGAACACAGTGATCGGCGGTGACACGCAAGGGACTTCCCTGCTGAACATAATCGACTTCCACGCGCTTTCCGTCGACCTCGCGCACGCCGACCACCGTGCTGTTGAGCCGCAGCCGGGTCATCTGCTTTTCACGGTCCAGCGCGTCGTAATCGAAACGGGCGATCGCGACGTCCTCGGGTCCCTTCATATCGGGGGCAACTCCGGGTATCAGTTTCTGCACCAGCAACCTGGCGACCGAGGCGTTGCCATCGGGGAACATTCGCACCTCCAGGAGGCTGTCCAGAAAGACGCCTCCCAGTGCCGCCGTCATCTTTCCCAGCCATCCCACAGCGCGAATGCCGCTGGCACCGGAACTGAGTGCTTCCAGTACAGTGAGGTTCCATCCCGATAGGCCTGTTAGATGGAGGATGATTGCATTCAATATCGGCACGGTTTCGTCGGCGAGACCGACACGGTCTATCAGGAACCGGTTGTAGCTGACGGAGTTGACATAGTCCCATTTCTCGCTGAGCGATAATCCGTCCAGGAAGTCGCGTTTGCCTCCAAAAAAGGCGATCAACTTATCCTGTTCGGCCTCGGGTATGGGCAGTGCACGTACAGTCTCCTCGTAGCCGTCTCCGGCGAACATCACTGCGTTCCAGTTGCCGCCTACCGTTACATGGCCGTCCGGTCCTGGCAGTGCCACGCCGTTGGCTGCATCGAGGTTGCCGGCCAGTGCCAGGTTTTCAGGTGTCTGAGTGTCCATGGCCTCAACGAAGTCCTGATCGATTCCGATATCGACCATCAGGCCCCCAGCCGCCTCGCTGTAACTACTGGGGCTGTCCAGGTTCTGTGCGCCGGCCAGGCTCAGGATCATTCTGCCGTCGTGGTGAAATTCGTTGCGTTTTGCATGGCCACCAAAGTCGTCGTGATTATCGAGCAACAGGATGCGGGCATCGGGACCCATTTTCTTGCGATAGAACCAGGCCGCCGCCAACCCGCTCATACCAGCGCCGACGACGACGAGGTCATAGTGTTCATCCAGCATCTGGTAGTGGGCCGGTTTCTCGCCGCGCCAGGCGAGTGCATGCGCGACCTCGAAGGATCCTTCGTGACTACCGCGCATGCCTGTGAGAGTGGGGGGGTAGTAAGCGGAGGGGTCTGGAGGGCTGAACGTCTTGGGGGCGGTGAACGACAAATTCACGGAAGGCTCAGGGTCGCCGCCACAGGCCTGTAGCAGCACGCCTCCGGCACCTATTGCCACACCGTTCAAAAAATCCCGGCGTGTTACCCGTGCTGCCATTGCCGCCTCGAGTTGCTATTCATGGTCTGCAATACACGTTGTCACTGTCCGGCACGCGCTGCCAGTCCGAACGAATACTTTCGTTTCTCGTGATCGAAAATTGACGAAACCAGCATCAGCTCATCGGCACTGGTTTGTTCGATGAAGTCTGACATGCCCTGAGCTACTTCTGCGCCAGTGCCCACTGCGGAACAAACACCCATCTGTGACAGCATGGCCTTATCCTGCGGTTCCATGCGTTCCTCAAAATTCGCGATCGGAGGCGGTAGCTGACCCGGCGTACCTTTTCTCAAGTTGAGAAAGGATTGCAATGATGATGAGCGCAGATAGTTTGCTTCTTCGTTGGTATCGGCCGCACATATGTTGAAGCCCAACATGACGTATGGACGCTCGAGCTGCTCCGACGGCTTGAATCGATCTCGGTAGATATCAAGCGCCTGCCGCATCTGTTGGGGGGCGAAGTGCGATGCAAATGCAAACGGCAATCCCAGCATCGCCGCCAACTGCGCACCGAACAGGCTCGACCCGAGAATCCATATGGGGACCTTCGTGCCTTCACCGGGGACTGCTATCACCCGTTGTCCTGGCACCGCTTCTTGAAAGTAGTGTTGCAGCTCAACGACGTCCCTGGGGAAATCCTCAGCGCTGCCGTGAAGTGTCCGGCGCAACGCTTGTGAGGTCACCTGATCTGTGCCTGGCGCTCTGCCAAGACCCAGATCAATGCGATCAGGATATAGTGAAGCCAGCGTTCCGAATTGCTCCGCGATGACCAGTGGTGAATGATTGGGCAGCATGATGCCCCCGGCACCGACGCGAATTGTCGATGTTCCGCTGGCAAGGTAGCCGATGACAACCGAAGTCGCTGCGCTGGCAATACCGCGCATGCTGTGATGCTCTGCGACCCAGTAACGATGGTAGCCGAGGGTTTCAGCATACCTGACCAGATCGAGCGAATTGTGCAGTGCGTCCGCTGGGGTGCTGCCTTGAGGTACGGGAGCGAGATCGAGAATTGAAAATTTGGTCGCCATAGACCTCTGACACGTTGCGAGCGAACAGGGATTTTAACGGGTCTTTTTGACGCTCGCGCGAAGTATCGCACTCGACGGGTTGGGGCTAAAACCATATCTCAGGCCGCCTGATTCTCTCGCCCTGAACCGGTCGGATATTGGTAGGCTGGGAGGCTTCCAATCCTTGAGATCTAGTAGGCTTGGCTTGGGCCTGCCGATCACGACCCGATAGGCTGGTCTTCCCAGCGAGAGAGACCGCCCAGTTAATGAAAAAGCACCGTCTGACCGCAACGCTGTTCGTCATGCTGTTCGTGCAAGCCTGCTCAAGGGAGGAACCGGCACAACCCCACGTCGACGCAACCGCGCATGGCCCGGTCGACGCCATCGAAGGAAGAGTGCATTCGGCGGCCGACGTGCCCGAGGCCGGCGTCTGGGTGATCGCCGAAACCGACACCCTGCCAACGCCCTACCGCAAGATCGTGGTCACCGACGACCAGGGTCGATTCGTGATTCCCGATCTTCCCCCGACTGAATATCGCCTCTGGGTACGCGGTTACGGCCTGCGCGATTCCGCAAAGATTGCAGCAAGCCCGGGCATGGACCTCGAGCTTCGCGTGACGGCGGCGGCAACGCCGGTCGAGGCCGCCGCCATCTACCCGGCGAGTTATTGGCTGTCGCTGCTTAATCCGCCCGAGCAGGATGCTGACTGGGTCAGTCATTTCAAACTGGGCTGTCAGCTGTGCCACCAGGTCGGATCGCTGATCACGCGAATTCACAGCAGAGCGACACTGGATCTGGGTCTGCAGAAGGCCAGCTACATGAATCTGACGGCCGATGCGCTGGGACGCGATCTCCTACTCGACGTCATGGAAGACTGGCACGAACGGATGGTCGCCGGCGAGACGCCTCCGCCTCCGCCCAGACCCGCGGGACTGGAGCGCAATCTGGTGATTACGCAATGGGGATGGGGCGATGGGTTCACCTACGCGCACGACGCAATCGCCACCGACAAGCGCGATCCCAGCCGATTCTCGGACGGACCAATTTATGGCGTCGATCTCGCAAATGACCGGCTGCTGATGCTCGACCCGAAGACTCATACCAGCGGCGAGATCCCCACACCCACCTTTAGCGGACACGACACGCCGTGGTGCGGGCAGACGTATAAGCCGCTGGGGTCCGACACGGTGTTGCAGGTGGGATTTGGCTCGCTGGGTTGTCCGAGCAAACCGGGCCTCACCGCCTTTGGGGATGAATATTCCAACCCCGCCAACCCCCACAACCCAGTGTTTGACGACCGTGGGCGGGTGTGGATCACCACCCAGGTACGCCGCGAGTGGGGGCAGGATCTACCCGAGTTCTGCCGGAACGAGCCTGTGATCGCGGACAACTACCATCACCGCCAACTCGGTTGGTACGACCCGGCCACCGGAGAATACGAACTGATCGATACCTGTTACGGCACCCACCACCTGCAGTTCGACGCAGCCGGCGTACTCTGGATCAGCGGTGACTCCTACGTCATCGGCTGGTTCGACCCAAGCAAATACGACCCTGCAAAACCCGAGACCCTTGGCGACGCCCAGGGTTGGTCAGAAATCATCATCGATACCGACGGAGACGGCGAGGCAGAGACACCGGTTGTGGCTTTTAACTACGGCGTCATTCCGAACCCGGTCGACGGCAGCGTATGGACGGCGCAGCCCGGAGGCGATCCGGGCGGACCGATGGATTTTACCGGCCGATTGATCCGCTACGATCCAGCCACCGACACTCATGAAGCCTTTTCGCCGCCGCGACCCGGCGCAGGCCCGCGCGGCGTGGACGTCGACAGTAACGGCGTGATCTGGGTGGCCCTCGGCGGTAGCGGCCACCTTGCCCGATTCGACCGCACTCGCTGCACGCAGACCTGGGGCGACGGCGGTCAATGTGCCGAAGGTTGGACGTTGTATCGCAGCCCCGGACCGTTAATGCGTACCGGCAGCAACCCGGCCGATGAACGCGGCGCCGACTTCCACTACTACCTCTTCGTCGATCGGTTCAACACGCTCGGGCTCGGCGAAGATGCGGTCATCATGAACGGCACCGGTTCGGATTCACTGCTGGCGTTCGAGCCGACGACGGAGTCGTTCACCGTCATCCGCATTCCGTACCCGCTGAACAGCTACACGCGCGGTCTCGACGGTCGCATCGATGATGCGTCGGCCGGTTGGAAGGGGCGAGGTCTGTGGTTCACCAACGGACTTGATCCCATGATCCACTCCGAAGTCCCGCAATCATACGTGGGGCATGTTCAATTGCGCCCCGACCCGCTCGCGCACTGATGTGCCGACACGCGGGAGGACCGCCCCATTCGCTGCCAACAAACATTCACACGAGAAGGTCACGACGATGCAAATTCCGACGCTCTATGGCGTATCCGGTTCACGCGCTCTGCGCTCCATCTGGGGGATCGAAGAAACCGGGATCGAGTATGAACACGTGCCCACGCACTTCTTCAAGGACACCAAGAATGCGGAGTACCTGGCAATCAATCCCAATGGCCGGGTACCCGCGCTGGTCGACGGTGACCTGACCCTGTTCGAGTCGATGGCGATCAATTTGTACCTCGCCAAACAGTACGGCGGCGCACTCTACCCGGACGACCCGGCGGACCAAGCGCGCGCCATTCAGTGGAGCGTCTGGGCAATCAGCGAGATCGAGCCGCTGCAGATGCAGATGGTCGTCGAGAAGTTTTTCACCCCTGAGGAGAAACGCGACCCCGCCGTGACCGAGGCCGCGGCAGAGAGTCTCGAGCGACCGTTCGGAGTGCTGGACGCGCACCTCACCGAGCGGCCGTACCTACTCGGCGAACAATTCAGCATTGCCGACCTCAACGTTGCCGGCGTCATGCTGCTGCTCAACATGATCGAATTCGACTACAGCGCCCACGCAAACATCAAACGTTGGGCAGACGCGTGCTATGCGCGACCGTCGCTTGCGGCGGCCCGGGCCAGGGACTAGGTCGATCGCGCACGCGCAACGGTGTTGCGATGCGTCTTGACCCCCGCACCCATAAGTCCCCTACTTGGGAGGTAACAACAAGCATTGGGTCTGCCACCATGACCACGACTGCGCGCCGCGGTCCCCTCGAAGATCTGA
>PVMK01116275.1_pt1 | contig 12739 bp, 13 predicted proteins | sample 1853481 | NCBI WGS metagenome assembly PVMK01 (sample SAMN08533507, study PRJNA380276) | Marine sediment metagenome, whole genome shotgun sequencing project.
TCACTCGAGCTGGTACCACTATCACAACCCAGCAGTGCGATCGCTAGGCCAAACGTCGTGAGGAATGCCGCCTGAAAACGAGCAGATCGGTTCATACGCGCGATACTAGAAACAAGGTCTCGCACGCGCAAGGCCGGTTAGCCCAACTCGGAACGAGAAACGAGAACGGCGGCCGAAACACCCCCCTTCTGGAGCGTTGCCCGTAGTCCCGGGGCACGGTAGAACTACCACGAACTCATGAATCAAAAAGCAAAGCTCGCATACGGCGACAAGACGTACGAGATGCCCATCGTCGAAGGCTCTTATGCCGAACGCGGTGTCGACATTCGCAACCTCCGCAAGGACACCGGCCTCATCACGCTCGACTCGGGCTACATGAACACTGGCGCAACGACGAGCCAGATCACCTACATCAGCGGAGAAGAAGGCATCCTGCTCTACCGTGGATACCCGATCGAGCAGTTGGCGGAAAAATCGTCTTTCATCGAGACGAGCTACTTGCTCATTTACGGTGACCTTCCCACGACGGCACAGCTTGACGAGTTTTCGAATCTGCTCACGTACCACAGCATGTTGCACGAAGACATGCGCCACTTCTTCGATGGCTTCCCTTCCAACGCGCATCCAATGGCGATCCTGTCCTCCATGGTGAGCGCTCTTTCGGCGTACTACCCGGACAGCCTCGAACCAGATTCACACAACAAGCAGCACATCGCACGCCTGCTTTCGAAGCTACGAACCATTGCGGCGTTCAGCTATCAGAAGCGCCAGGGCCGGCCGGTCGCGTACCCGAACAACAGTCTCGACTACTGCGGGAACTTCCTGCACATGCTGTTCTCGCATCCTGCAGAGCCCACATACGTACCCGACCCGGAACTCGTGAAGGCGCTCAACGTCTTGTTGATCTTGCATGCGGATCACGAACAGAATTGCTCGACGTCGACCGTCCGGCTAGTGGGATCGAGCCAGGCAAACCTGTACGCGGCAATCAGCGCAGGCATTTCCGCGCTTTGGGGTCCACTGCATGGCGGCGCCAATCAAGCCGTCATCGATATGCTCAAAGAGATCCGCGACGAGGGCGGCGACTGCAATGCCTTCATGGGGCAAGTGAAGAACCGCGAGCGCCGCCTGATGGGCTTCGGCCACCGGGTCTACAAAAACTTCGATCCACGCGCGACGATACTCAAGAAGTACGCGGACCACTTGTTGGCCCACCTCAAGATCGAAGACGAGCTTTTCGACATCGCGCGGCAACTCGAGGAGGTTGCGCTCTCCGACGAGTACTTCATCGAACGCAAGCTCTACCCCAACGTCGACTTCTACAGCGGCATCATCTATCGCGCGATGGGCATCCCCACGGAGATGTTCACCGTGCTCTTCGCGCTGGGCAGGATCCCCGGCTGGATCGCCCATTGGAAAGAGATGATGGAAGACCCGGACGTGCGGATCGGCCGTCCGCGCCAGATCTACACGGGCGCAACCAAGCGCGACTACGAGCCGCGGGAATCGCGCCGGCCTTCTGCCCCCTGACGCTGCCCTGCGGCATGTTGAAGAAGTAGCTCTGCTCTTCGAAGCGGCGAGCGATGCTAGCGCGCCTGTGCGCCTTCGCGTAAAGCCTCTGCATGGCACTCGTCGAGCTCACCACCGCAGCACCACACATCCGCCTCCTCACTCTGAACGAGCCAAAAACCAGAAACGCGATCTCGTTCGATCTCACAGCCGAGCTCTACGCGGCGCTCGACGCGCTTCACAAAGACAACGACTGTAGTGTCGTCGTACTGACCGGAGCGAGTGGTGCGTTTTGCTCGGGCATGAATCTCGACGAGATGGGGGTTCCGCCGAACTGCGAAGGGCTTCCGATGTCGCGGATCGCGATTCGGGCGATGCAGTACATTTCGGGTCTGATTCCTGCGATGCGCGGCGTTCCGCAGCCCATCATCGGCGCGATCAACGGGGCGGCCTACGGCGGTGGCCTCTGCCTCGCCCTTGGCGCGGACATCCGGCTTGCAAGCGAATCTGCGAGCTTCTGCTTTGCGGGCGTCCATCACGGGCTCACCGGAGCGGAGATGGGGATCAGCTATCTGCTCCCTCGTGCGGTCGGTTCGTCGAACGCCAGCGAGATCCTGCTGACGGGTCGGCGCTACGGCGCGAATGACGCACTGCGGATGGGGTTGGTGTCGCAAGTGCACTCGGACGACACACTCGTCGAACGCGCGATCGAGATGGCGAAAGAAATCGACGCATGGAGCACGCACGGCATCTCGATGACCAAGCGAGTCCTTTGGAGCAGTCCGGAGTGCGGTAGTCTTGGCGCGGCGATCGACCTCGAAGACCGCAACCAAATGCTTGTCCGCATGACGACGAAGAACTTCGAAGAGTCGATGTCCGCGCGCGCGAAAGGCCGTAAACCCGAGTTCAAAGACTAGCCGGACGGGGAAATTTCGCCCTGGTGCGCTCGAACGGGACGTGGGGCCTGACGCGATTCTGGGTGTGGTGGCTGACTTGCCTCAACGGTGGGAGAATCAGGGCTCGTGATGGGTGAACCGTTCAAATCGAATCTGAAGGCCCACGAGCTGCCACGCGAGACGTTGGTCGATTTGTGGCGCCTGACCGAGCAGGCCCACGAGAAGCTTTGCGCCACCTGGTTCGCGGCCGTCTCCGACAAGTACGGGCGGGACGTTGCTGACTCGGTGGCACTTGGCGGATGGCCGCTCAGGAAGACCGGCGCGACTCCAAAGGAGCTCTTCTTCGACGATTTGAGATTCGTCGTCGCAGCCACCGAGCTCAAGCCCGACATGCTGACAGTCGCCGAACGCGATCAAGCCGAAACTCCCGAAGAGCTATCGGGCGACCGCTCTTGGTTCCAATGGTTCGTCTCCCCGTCGCGGTTGCTCGGAGGGCAGGCCAAGTCTTCCACAAGGAAGCCTGCCTGGGTCGGCAGCCCGGGTAGAACGCGAGGTTTCGCGCGGGGCAAGGGCATCGAGCTCGGGTTCGTCGTGCTCCTCAAGGCCTGGCATGCCTCGCAAGGGACACACGCCTCGGAGATGGACCTCGAAGCCTTCGAGGAGAAAGTGTCGAACAGCTACGACCAAGAGACGCTCGGGCTGCTGTGGAACTACGCCGCCCTCGCCTACATGCTCGCGACCGACCGCTGGTACACGGGCGTGCGGCGGCGCTACGGAGACGAAGCGGCGCAGGATCTCGAGAAGGACGTGTGGATCGACCGCGGCGCCGCAGAGCACGACTTGTGGATCGGCCAGAAGGCGATGGGGGTCACTGGCGACGACGTCGAGAGCCTCATGCGGAGCTTCCAGTTCGCCCCAGGTGAGGTCGGAGTCTTGGACGTCGAATTCGAGCTCATCGACGAGCGCCACGGGGTCATGACCCATCACAGGTGTCCTGCGCTGGATCGGTTCGAGCACTTCGATGATGTCCGCCTGAAGCACTGCTGCGACATCTGCATCGCTGGCATGCCGATCTCTGGCGAGATGCTCAACCAGCGGATCGAGTGCAAGCCCCTGAAGCTGCCACCGCGTGTGGATTCAAACGACATCGCATGTCGCTGGGAGTACAGGTTGAGAGATCGGCCGGAGGGCGAGGGATCGTAGGCGTGCCGTAGAGGCACGTCCTACCACGCCTGTTCAGGAGAGCAGCGCTAGGGGGTGCTGATCGCCGGAGGATAGAAAAAGGCTCACCGCTAGAGCAAGGGGCACGATACACTCCCGCGGACTAGCCGGGAGAAGCGAATGGCTCGAATTGTATATCTGGTGTTCTTTGGAGCGCTCCTAGTCGCACCAACAGCCACGGCTCAGGCCGACGACCAAGGCGCTGAGGCCACGGATTCGGAAGTGGCAGGTGCCGAAGAGACCGAGGCCGAAGCAACCGAGGCCGATTCGGGGACGGCCGAAGAAGAGGAAGAAACTGTCGCGACGTTTGGCGCCAAGTACCCCGTGCGCTTCGCGCGGAGGCCGTTGGTGCTCGGCGAGGGAATGGTCCGTGCCGACGGCCGCCTCACCGTCGGAGGCGTGCTGGGAACCGGCACGTTTTCCGCGTTGGATTTCGGCGGAGCGGTGAGCCCCATCGAGAACCTCGAAGTTGGCGTGAGTACCGAGCTCACGGGCGCGATCCCCGCCCCCGGCGGGAACAGCCTCATCACCATCGTCATGTCGCCGAACGCCAGCTACGGGGACATCCCGATCTACGCCCGCTATCAGTTCCTGGAGAGCGGTCCGGCGTCCCTAGCGGTCGACTTCACGCTAATCGTACCGACCAACACCGACTTCCAGATGATCGCGGCTCTTCCCTTGCGGATCATCGAGCTCTTTGGGTTCGCGACGATCGAGGGGAGCTTTGCGATTGGGTATCGGAACGGCGACAAGTACGCCGCGTTCATCCCCAACCCGTCGAAAAACACAGGTGAATTCTCGTACATGGGCGGCACCTCGATCAACATCACGGACAACGGCTACATCGAGACCGGCGGCGGCGTTGCTCTCGTCAACGTCGGCGGTGGCGACGGTGCCAAGAATGTCATCGAGATCCCGTTCTACTTGGGCGGTGGCTATACGTACGAGGGCAAGGTCCTCGTCGATATCTTCGCGCAGTTCGGCTTCCAGCCGCTAATGACGGCGAACGCACCCCCAGGCCTAGATACATTCAACGTGGGCAACGACTGGTACATCACGCTCGGTGCGTCGGTCCACACCAAGCCATTGTTCGGCAAGAACAAGAAGTAGCTCAGGCGTCGGTCCCGCCAAGCCGCTCGAGCAGCGCCTTGGCCATGTCTGCGACCTCCTGACGCCCGAGCTCACGGCTCTCGGCGCTCTGGTAGGCCTCGGTATCTGCCTCGGGCAGCCCCTGCAGGAATCGGCTGGGCGTGATCTTCACGAGCCGGCCGCGTGAGACACGGTCTTTGTGCCGCGTAAGGTACAGGAGGTCGCGCGCACGCGTCACGCCCACGTAGAACAGCCGCCGTTCTTCCTCGAGATCGGCCACAGAGGCGTCAGTGATCTTGGGGTCGGTCGTTCTCGCGTGAGGCAGCACCCCCTCGACGCAGCCGATCAGAAATACGACCGAGAACTCGAGCCCCTTCGCGGAATGTAGCGAAGAGAGCGTGACCTGCCTGCCGGGCTCTGGCTCGTCGGGGTCGCTTGGATCGAGGGCGATGTGGTGCAAGAGCTGCTGCAACGCGTCACGGTCGGCTCCGCTCCGTGCTTCGAGGCGCTCGATGCTGCGCACCAAGAAATCGATGTTGGCGCGGCGGCGTTTGGCATCGGGACTCGAGTCAACGATGTCCTGCAACATCCCGACCGCCCGCAACAGCGCCGTCGCCGTATCCGCTAGGCTCCCCCCTCTGAAGCCGTTCCCGGCCGTCTCGATCGCTTCTCCTAGGCGGACGGCCGAAGCTTTGGCCCGCGCCGAGAGCGCCTCGATGCGATCCGCGTTCTTGAGAGCCCGGAGAAGGCTCATCCGATGGCCCTGCGCGTGTTCCACGATGTGCCCCAACGACTGCGCCCCGAGACCCCTGGCGGGCGTGTTCACGATCCGGCGCAGCGAGAGCTCGTCGCGGGGGTTCAGCGCGACACGCATGTATGCGATGCCGTCCTTGATCTCCTTGCGATCGAAGAACTTGGTGCCACCAAACAGGCGGTACGCGATCCCGGCAACACGGAGCTCCTCTTCGAGAAGCTTGGCCTGCGCGTTGGAGCGATACAGCACCGCGATCTCGCGGGGGTCGGTTCCCTCCCGCTGGAGCTTGCGGATCTCAGAGGCCACGAACTTCGCCTCTTCCTGAGGCTCGGGGAGCACGCACATGCGCACGGGGGGCCCACCCCCTCGCGTCGGCCTCAAGACCTTGGCGTAAGGGCGTTTGCGGGATTTCTCGATGGCAGCGTTGGCCACGTTCAAAATCGAGGTGCGGGATCGATAGTTCTGCTCGAGCTTGGTGACTACGGCGCCTGGAAAATGCTGCTCGAAGTCGAGAATGTTGTCCACACACGCGCCCCGCCACCCGTAGATCGACTGGTCGTCGTCCCCGACCACACACACGTTCCCTCGCTCGTTGGCTAGCAACCGAACGAGATCCAGCTGCGCAACATTGGTGTCCTGGAACTCATCGACCAAGACGTGCGCGAACCGCGTGCGCCACTTGCTGCGAATGCCAGGCCGATCGCGAAGAAGCATGACGGGCTTGATGACCAAGTCGTCGAAATCCACCGCATGCATACCCGCGAGCGTAGCCTCGTAGGCCTCATAGATGCTGGCTGCCGCCTGATCGTACTCATCTCGCTTGGCGCTCACTTCGCCGGGCTTCAGCAACGCATTCTTCCAGAGCGAGATGCGAGACAGAATCGCCTGCGCATCGAGCTGCCGATCGGCCTTCGCCTCGGTGCGCAGGAGCTCACGAACGACGCCGAGGCTGTCCCCTTGATCGAAGATGGTGAAGCGTGAGCCCAGCCCGAGGGCCTTGGCCTCCTCGCGCACGAATCTCACCCCAAAACTGTGAAACGTGGACAGCCAGATCGCGCTTGCTGCCTCGTTCCCAACGGTCGCGCCAAGGCGCTCGCGCATCTCGTTGGCGGCCTTGTTGGTGAACGTCACCGCCAGAAGCGAGCCCGGCTGGACTCCGCTGGCTAGCAAGCGCGCGATCCGGGCGGTGATGACACGCGTCTTTCCCGAACCCGCACCCGCCAGGACCAACAACGGCCCCTCTTCGTGCTCTACGGCCGCCCGCTGCTGTGCATTGAGTCGCAAGGCTGCCCCAACTAGCCCGCTCCGCGCGGTAGTTCAAGCAAACTCGTCGCTCGTCCCCACAATGCCGCCCCTCTTGCTACAATGCGCATCATGGGCGATGCAGAGCGAATGCTCGACACCTTGTGCAAGCGCCCGCTAATCGAGGACGAAGTTACCGACGACCCACGCTACTTCAACTCCAGGCTGGTCGCCAATCCCTACCGGACTTGGTAGTGCTTCAAACCGTGGTTATCATGGCGGGGTATGAACGACACGGTCGAGTTGACGTGCCCCTACTGCTTCGAGCGCGTCGAGATCTACGTCGACCCGCAGAACGAGGGGGAGCTCATCCGCGATTGTGACGTCTGTTGCCGCCCCTGGGCGCTGCACGTCGCTCACACTGCGGATGGCGAACCCGTTGTTCAGGCATTTCGCTCGCAATAGTGGCCGACGATTGCTCGGGACGGGTGGTTGGTCTAGGTGTGTGACATGCAGCTTCCGCCATGCGGCTTGTATCGAACGATGGCACCTCTTGGATCAGTACCCGAGGGCCAGCTCGTCTATTTTCACAACCACGGAGACCCAGGGCCCGGTGTCTACCTCCCGAAGGAGTGGAGCTACAACCGTGTCCAGTTTCAGGAGAAGGGGCACACCATCGAGGACCCCGGGTTGGTGCGGCACTTACAGCCTCTTCCGCCCGAAGGATTCTATCGCGTGATCGAGTCGTTCCATTGTTGCGAAAAGCAGTGCCGCCTCTTCGAGCAAGACGCGTTGCTGCAGCTTGGGTACAACGCGGAGGCCGATCCGATTCTCTTTGTTCCCGAATTGGTAGACTCGATGTTCGCGGTTCCTGCAAAGGGTTGGAAGACGACGCTCGAAACGCTGGGGAACGTGCGTCAGCTGCAAGTACCTGTGACCAAGCGCGACACCTTGCCTCCCCAGTAAGCGACGAAGGGTTCGCTTGGCCGAGCCCATGCGCTAAGGTTGCGGGGTGAAATCTACGATCGGGATCCTAACGGGCGGCGGCGACGTCCCAGGCCTCAATCCGGCCATTCGCGCGGTCACGATCCGTGCCCTTCGGGAAGGTCACCGCGTCATCGGGCTCCGTCGAGGCTGGGGCGGGCTGGTCGACATCGTCCCCGACAAAGACGCCGACAACACTGAGCACGCGCAGGTTCTCACCGAGGAGCTCGTCAACAGGGCCGGGCGCACCGGAGGCACGTTCTTGCACAGCTCGAGAACACGCCCTAGCCACTTGCCCAAGACGCTGGTCCCTCCGCATCTCCGAGACAAATACCAAGACGACATCAACGACGTCACCGATGATGTGATGAAGAATCTCGACTTTCTCGGCATCGACTATCTGATCCCAATCGGCGGCGACGACACTCTCAGCTACGCCGCAAACCTGCATCAGCGCGGCGTGCCGGTAGTCGCCATTCCGAAGACCATGGACAATGATGTCCCCGGCACGGACTACTGCATCGGCTTCAGCACCTGCGTGACGCGCACAATCGAGCTGACGCACAAGCTCCGCACCTCGGCAGGATCCCACGAGCGCTTCCTCGTGATCGAGGTGTTTGGGCGTTACGCTGGGTACACAGCACTTCTTCCAACCATGGCCGGCGCAGCCGATCGCTGCGTCATCCCGGAGTACGGCTTCGACGTCGAGCACCTCACCGAGCTTCTGGTCCACGACCGCAAGCGCAATCCCAGCAACTATTCGGTCGTCTTGGTCTCCGAGGGCGCCACGATGAGTGGTGACAAGGCCATGTCGTTCGAAAGCGATGAGGCGGACCAGTTTGGTCACCGCAAACTGGGCGGGGTGGGAGACCGCGTAGCCAGCGCGATCAAACAACTGTCGCCCCGATTCAATCAAGGCCGTCGGATCAACGTGGTGAGCCAGCGGCTCGGCTACTTGGTCCGCTCCGGCGACCCGGATGCCCTCGACTCGATCGTCCCCATGGCGTTCGGCAATCTGGCCTTGGATCTCATCGACAAGGGCAGCTCCGGCCAGCTGGTTTCAGTCCACGGTGGTCGCTACGGCCACGTTCCCATCGAAACAATCATAGGGACCAAGAAGGTCGTCGATGTGGACAAGTATTACAACACCGAGCGCCTTCGGCCGAAGTACAAAGCATTTTCGGACCTGCCGCTCTTCATCATGACGAGCGACGCGTAGTCTGCGAGGAACCCCATGAGCGCCTACATTTTCGAGCCCGACGACCTACAACGAATCGTGAGGATGCATCTCGACGCGCCACTCGGCGAGCGCTTCGATCGCATCGCCGAGACACTGCACGCCGTCTACGGGGAGCACGTTTACCGGCAGCCGGAGTGGATCTGGAGCAACGCCGGAGGAATCATGTGCTCGATGAACGTGCTGCACACCTCCCCAAAGGAGTACCTGCTCTTCTGTGGAACAGCGGTCGGGTCGGAGGGGCACAGCGGGCGCCATCGCGCCGAACTCTTCGACATCGTCATCAACGGAGAGCTCCAGACCTTCAAGCCCGATCAGTTCGAAGCGGTGGCACTGTTCCCGGGTGATATGGCCTATCTGCCACGCCGCACTACCAACGGAAGCCACCTCGGCAAGGAGTGCTGGATTCTCGAGTACGCGCGCGGCAACATTGCATCGCTCTTTCCGTTTGCGCTCGGAGACACGATCTTCAGCACGCAAGACCTCACCGACGTCCGAAAAACCATGGCACACTCGACCAAGCTCATGTGGTCCGAGGCCAAGATCGCATTGCGACGGCGGTTGCGCGGCGAGGCCCCTAGCGCGCCACGCCTCGATCTGATCACGGACCCAGTCAGGGAGAGCGCGGAGTACCCCAAGGTCGTCCCGGACTCCAACTGAGCAAGGCAAGGGCACAGACCTCATGGCTTCACGCTACCGACACCTGCGAGCAGGCGCGCTCAAGGCGATGTTCAAAGCCCACGCGACGATCTACGAGCGGAGCGGCGGGCGAATTGGCGCCTCGGTTGCGGGCCTACCCACATTGCTCCTGTCGGTCATCGGCCGCAACTCTGGCCAGACTCGCTCTACGCCGCTCGTGTACTTTCGGGACGGCGACCGCTACCTGGTGGTCGGCTCAGACGGCGCCGCGAAGCATGACCCTCAATGGTGGAAGAACCTCCAGATCAATCCGATTGGTGCCATCCGCGTGGGGCGGAAGAAATTCACAGTGAGAGCGACGCTGGCAACGGGCGGCGAACGCCAGCGCCTCTGGAAGGCCGGCATCAAGGTCAATCCGATGTGGGCGGAGTACCAGACCCGCACCGAGCGAGAGCTCCCGGTCGTCGTGTTGACGCCAGTCGCAGGCTGCTGAGGTTATCGCGTCGCCACCGGAAGCGTAGTTGGGCCGCGGATGACGGCTCCGATGGGTTGGGATGCTTCCTGATCTAGGAGAACCAAGTCGGGAAGTCGTTCGATTACGACGTCCAGCACTAAGGCGAGCTCTTTCCGCGCCAGATGCTGGCCGGGACACATTCGGGGGCCTGGACCGAACGTGGTGAGGATCGGCTTGGGTGGGCGATCGGTCTTGAACTGGTTCGGGTCTGCGAACGCTGCCGGGTCGCGATTGGCGGACGCGATTGCAAAGAGCATGAAAGAGCTGGCCGGAATTGAGACCTCTTCGAACTCGATCGGCTCTGAAGCCGAAGTGCGAGGCAGGACCGGCACGGGCGGCTCGAGGCGCAGAAGCTCCTCGACTACGCCCGGCCGCGTCGTTGGATCGCGCTTCGCCATCTCCCAAAGCTCGGGTTGCGAGAGGAGGTGATAGAAGAGATTCCCGATCGCATCGTGGGTAGTCCCTGCACCCGCCGAAAAGATCAGGCGCACGTGGGAAAGCACTTCCTCGTCCGTGAACCGCTTTCCATCGACCTCCGCTCTCACCAGATCCGAGATGATGTCGTCGCGCGGGCGCTCTCTCCGCGCCGCCACGATCGGCTCGAGGTACGCAGTGAGCTCCGCATTGGCTGCGACTGCCCGCCCATGATCCTCGGCGAAACGGAGGAGGGCTTGCGTCCAGCGACGAAACTCGCGTTCAGCGTCTCGGGGCACCCCGAGTAACCGTGAGATGATGATGAACGGAAACAAGTGAGTGAAGTGCTCCGCAAAGTCCACCTCCGCTCCGGCCGGGAAATCGTCGATCAGCTCGTTCGCCAACTCCACGATCTCGGCTTCGTCTTGCCGACGTACCGCCTCCGCACGCAATGCGGGCGTCGCCAACCTTCGTCGGATCACGTGGTCGCGACCGGTCAACGTCTGAAACGTAGGACCGCAGATCGGTTCGAACATCATCTGGTAAATGCGCTCCGGCGGGAACCGCTCGCCATCCCGAAATGCGCGAATCAGAGCGTCGTATCGCGTGACGACAAACGCCGGCATGTTCATGAAGCGCGCCTCGACGACCGGACCCGATTCCCGCAGCCGCGTCAGAGTCTCGTGAAGCTCGTTCCCACGGAACGAATGGATACCGAAATCGAGTGTCTGAGAACGAGGGGAAGCATCGTCCATGCCGTGCACCTATTCACCGAAAGGATACCACGCCACGTCGTGGCATACTCCACGGATGCACGCGACGGTGTTGGGGGCAAGCGGGTTCTTTGGAGGTCACCTCGTCGCACAGCTCGAACAGGCCGGGCACTCGGTTTGTGCGGTTGTTCGAGCGACCAGTGACCGCAGCTTCGTCGACTCGCTGGGCGTTGCAGTGCAGCCGATCGACTACTCCGACTCGTCGCTCGTAGAGGCCATGCGCGACACCGACGTCGTCTACAACTGCACGGCCGACACGCGCATGCACCTCGACGAGGCAACACGTCAGGCGGTCGAAGTTGATCTCACGCGCCAAATCATCCGGGCAGCCGGGCGGGCAGGCGTGAGACGTCTCGTACAATTGAGCACCATCCAAGTGTATGGACCGCTCCCCGACGCGGCAGTGGATGAGAACTTCCCGTGCAAACCCGTTCACGACTATCAGCACGCCGCCGTCGCACGCGAGGAGGTCGTGCGACGTGAAGCGGACGAGGTCGCGCTCCCATGGGTGCTCGTGCGCCCCGTCACCACGACGGGCGCCCGGGACACCTCGCTGATGGCGAATCTCTATCCGGTCCACCGCACCGGCATCTTCCCGATCATCGGAAAAGGCACGCAAACGCTCTCGATGGTCGACGCACGTGACGTCGCCAGAGCCATGGTGCTCCTGGGCCAGGCCCCCGAAGCCGAACGGTGCGTCTTCCTCGTCAGCGGCTTCGACACCACGTGGCACGGGCTCAAGGAAGCGCTCGACCGCGCAACCGGAAGGCGCACCCGAGCCGTGCACCTCCCGGCAGCCATCATGAAGCTAGCGGCTCGGACGATCACCACCCTCACCCCAAGGGGAACCGAGCCTAAGCTTCATCCGCTGGCCGTCGATACGACGTCGCGCGCGAGCCACTTCGAGGACGCGCGAGTTCGGACACTGGGGTACGCCCCACGGTTCACACTGGACGATGCAGTCGGGGCTGGGGCGGCTTGGATGCGAGGTCAGTCCAGCGTGTCCCGTTAATCCAACTGTGCCTCCCCGGCGTAGGGACGTTTGAAGGGCGGATTTGAGCCGCCACCAACTCTAAACGCGACCCAACCAGGAGAGCACACCATGACCAAGTACCTACTCAATACAGCTTGCCTTAGCCTTCTTTCCCTACTCGCCATCGCATGTGGCGATGCCGGCATGAACCCCGGAGACGAGGGCCTCGACTTCGACGATCCGATCGTGGACGAGTTCGTCGAGGAAGAGGTTGTCGACGAGGAGGTTGTGGAAGAGCTGATCGCTCCGTTCGACAACGACAGCGCGGCCAACCCCGCAGTCGATGAGTTCCTGAGCATCACCAACACCCGCGAGATCGTTTACACCGACCAAATCTCCGCCGAAAACGGCGACAACGAGGACTTCGTCCAGTTCGAGCGTCCAACAACAGCAACCCCAACCAGAACATCGCAATCGAGATCGACTGCGATGTC
>PVMK01114513.1_pt1 | contig 12738 bp, 13 predicted proteins | sample 1853481 | NCBI WGS metagenome assembly PVMK01 (sample SAMN08533507, study PRJNA380276) | Marine sediment metagenome, whole genome shotgun sequencing project.
TTGAACATATGCGCCACACGGTGCGGCGTCATGCCCGCACCCAATGAGACGGCGAGACCCGCATCGCCCCAGGCCAATTCCTCAAACATTATCGAAGTGAGGGTCGCGGCGTCGACAGGGTCCATTTCCATCAGTGCCGCGCTATCGATACCGAGTTCGGCAAAGCCCTTGTACACATCCCACAGCGGGGAATCGGCCGCGATCACATCCTCGGGGGACATGCGATCCAGCTTCCGTCCGGTAGGGCGTAACACATCGGCCGCGAAACGATGAACCGTATCGGCAAACAGTGATATTTCTTCGCTCACCCCAGCCTCCAGACCAGTGCGAGACCCGAGTTTTTCCATCAAATTCTGACTTGCGCTCATTGCGTTGCTTCCTTTTTCAAGTTAAGTAAATATTCGCATTCATTTCAGGCGACACAACACCGAGTCGCCACTGTTCACTAGCGGACGTACACGTCCTTGCTGTCTTTGGAAAACATCTCCAACAGAAAACGTTCCTGTGGCTTTTCGGAGGCTGTCTTTGGAATTTCGGAGACCACGTGCAAAAAGCTGGGCACAAAATTGGCTTCCAGTTCCTGCTCGCAGCGGGCGAACACTGAGGCCGGATCGAACGCCTGTGAGTCCCTTGGCACGATGGCGGCCACCACGTCTTTCTCACCGGGCGCGCCGCTGGCGGCGGGCACCCCGTACACGAACACATCATCTATCTCGACGTGCTCAGCGATTGCCTTTTCCACGAAGCTGGTGTTGATAAAATCGCCGTTGCGACGCAGTGCACCGCCTTTGCGACAGTCAAAAAACAGCCAGCCATCCTCATCGGCGTGCATGATGTCACCGGTACGGAACCAACCATCGAGTGTCTTTTGTGCTGATGCCTCCGGCTTATTGACGTAGGTGACTTCAACGGGCGAGCTATCGCGATTGCGCCAGATCAATTCGCCCTGCTCGCCCACGGGGACAGCATTGTCCTCCTCGTCGACCAGGCGCGCCTCATGTATCGGGTTGGTATGCATATTACCCAGGCTTCCCACCGGGCCGCTGCCGTCGTTCCAGAAAATCCCGCCCTCAGCTGCGCCAAAGGCCTCGAACAGCTTCAGGTCAAATCGCTGTTCGAATTTTTTCCATATTGCAGCCGGCATACCCGCCGACAGCACCTGTCGTACCGGGTTGTCGGCATCGTCAGGCTGCTCGGGCTCGGAGTAGAGCGCAGTGGTCATACCGCCCAGGAGATTGAAGCGGGTGCAATTGTATTTCCTGACCGTCTCCCACAGGCGCGATTTGGTAAAGCGAACAGAGTAGACCGACGGGCGGCCCAGATACAAAGAGATCGACAGGGTGAGATTCTGGGCATTGCCATGTGTCAGGGACAGGCCCGTGTAGAAAATGTCATCGTCATCCGCGCCGGTAATCATGGGCATCAGTTGGCCCGAGATAGTGAACTGGGCATTCGACTTGAGGATTCCCTTGGGGTCACCGGTGGTGCCCGAGGTATAGAGGACTTCAATCGCCTCGGAAGCACATGCTGTTCTGATAGCAATACAGGAGGGTTTATCCAGCAGCGCCACAGTGTAGTTCTGCGCGTCAACGCCTGATTCCAGTTTCACCTCGCCGCGATGAAGCAACCAGCTCACGCCGGTGCGATCGAGGACGTCATCAAGCTGGGGCGCATTGTCGTCACCGCAGATAACACCCTTGCACTGGGCATCCTGCAGTATGAATACAAGTTTGTCGCCCCTGGTACGCGGATCGATGGGTACGATGACACAACCCGTTACCGAAGCGGCAATCAGGGCCTCTACCATCTCTGGATAGTTTTGCATCAGCACGCCGAAACGGTCGCCTTTCTGCATGCCCTGATCGATCATATAGGCGGCCAGGCGGTGCGCGTTATCGTTCAATTCACGATAGGTCCGGGTTTCGACGGTTTCACTGCGCTCGTCAACGAACGTCGTTATTGTGAGATCAGCTTGCTCTTCGCTACGCTGGGCAATCAACTGTGCAAGTATGCTCAAGTTTCTTTCGGACATCTTTGTTGTCTCCAGTGACTAGTGGGGCTACGGAAGCTGCACCGTTTCTTGTTAAACTGTGCCGTGCCGAGCGGTTTCATCTAAGCGGCGTGTCTGCCGATTCAGTATTCCTCGATGCTTGAAATAATAGGTTAACGGGCTGTCACTGATAAGATTTGAAGTGGACAATGGGCATGGAAATTCGGACAGTTTGCTGTTGAGTTTTGGCCGCGACCTGCAGATCAACCAGTGGCTACCGCGAAAGATTCCACGAACCTTGCATCACGCGCTTGCCAGGATTCTGTAGGGTATAAACGAACTGCGCGGCACTCGGGGCGCCGCGCAAATTCAGGAGGATATGGTTCAGGCTTTTTGGGGAATTACACGTGCCGTCCACCACCTGATAAAACGCAGTGTGAGCCTCGGCGATATACGCTTCACCAGCTGCATAAGCTTGGCGTCGGCCCCGATAAACAATGACCGCTTTTTCGCCTTTACCGCCTTCACAATAGCAACCGCGGCCTCTTCTGAGGTGGTCCTGGCCACTTTATCAAAGCCTTTTTTTAACTCCTCACTGGCCCCAATCGCGTCATTGGCGATATTGGTCTGGATGCCCCCCGGGTGGATACTCAATACATGTACCGGGCTGTCCGCGAGCTCCAACATCAGGGATTCGTTCAGGCCATACACCGCGTATTTTGACATGTTATAGGGCCCGTTATCGATAAAGGGCACCATAGCATTGATACTGGCCACGTTGGCCAGGACCGCTTCGGGCCGGCTCTTCAAATGTGGCAGAAAAGCGCGTGTACCATAAACAACGCCCCACATATTGACATTAATCACTCTTTCGAAAGTCTCATAGCTTACTTCATCAAGAGGGCCATTTGAGGTGAGACCCGCATTATTGATTACCACATCAACCTGGCCGAATTTCTCGACCACCGAATCGGCAAATTGCTCCGAAGCGGCGCGATCGGACGCGTCGACAATAAATGTGGCCACGCGATCTTCGTTCAACCCCAGTTTTTCTACTGTTTCCCTGAGGCCGTTCTCGTTGATATCCGAGAGAGCCAGGCGGCAATTCTCGCCCGCGAAGCTAACAGCCAGGGCGCGACCGATACCCGAACCGGCACCGGTAATTACGACTACTTTGTCATTCAAATTTTTCATGGTGTACTCCTCACACAAACGGCAGCTATGGCCAGAAATTAGGTGCAGATATTTGAGGCCCCGTCCGACCGGTAGCCGGCGACGCCGGCGAATTGAGTTATTGCGCTACCGTAGAGGCACAAACGCCGGACCAGGGCTCTATCTGCGATTGAAAAATGATATACCGGCGAAGATAATCAGGGAATTTCCATTTCGGACAATGACCAATTACATCCGGACAGGTGAGCTATTGTTGCCTGATAGTTTCGAACTGCGTTTACATTGATGGCGACTATCAGAGTGATGGAAAGTATTGCGGCAAATGCCACGCTGTAGGTTTTGGTAAAGGCCAGTGGTGCGAAGCTGATTGTCACACTTCCCTGGCCGCGGCTCGGGCCCAGGGCACCAGCGCCAGCCGGGCATAGCCAATGGGATCCCCCGAGCACTCACTGATACCGTAATGACCTGACGCCAGGCGCTCCAAGGCGTCGTCTATCTCAGCCAGAATCCCCCGGTGCTGCTCGGCCAGGCTGTTGGCCCTGTAGGCTTGTCCCTACCAGAAACTGAATCCGTAACCTGATTCCTACTCTTGGGTGCAGATCTGGATCAGTAAATAGAAAGGGGGCAGGCGCTGTTTGTCAACATAGATATCGCTTTTCCAGTTAGCAGCGCTGTCGAGCTGATTGGAGAATGATCCATAAGCACTCGCGCGAGTTGTAGCTATTATTGGCTCTTTTACTCAATCAGAGTGGCTGCCCACCCTGTCATTCAGGCCGCGCGTCGGTACTCATGATGAAGACCACCGACATGAGGAATAGCCACAACCTTTCCCAGGTCAGGCTCTTCGATTGATCGTGGTACTGGACTCTGCTTGGCTAGGGACAAGTGCGTTCTCGCTTCATGATAGTAGGCAAAATAAGCTTTAAGCAATCGCCGCAGATGCGGTTCATTGACGCCAATCACATGGTTCAGGCATTCACGTCGGATGGAGCCAATCAAGCGCTCAACATACGGTGACTGCCAAGGCGAGCGCGGGGCAGTAAGCACCTCGTCAATACCCAAACTTTTCACCCGAATTCGAAACTGTGATCCACTAGGTTTTTGGTAGGGACAGGGGCCCATGATAAACTTCCAGTGCCTGCTCTATCCGGCCACCGATTGCGATATGACGCGAGGAAGCTATGTTGAGAACGGTGTAGGCTATTTACTCGAAACCGAGACCGTGCGCTGGTTTTGGGACCTGTATTGCCCGGATGCTGCACGGCGCAGTGAAGAATACGCTTCACCGCTACGGGCAAAAGACCTCAGTCGTCTACCCCCGGCACTCATTGTGACAGCTGAATTCGATCCCTTACGCGACGAAGGCGAAGCTTATGCAGAGGCGTTAAGCGCTGCCGGCAATGAAGTCACTGCTGTGCGCTACGATGGTCTGATCCATGATTTTATGGCCAGGGCTTACTTGCCCCAGTGATCCTTAAAGACTTCCACCGCCGATTCGTGTTTTTCGATGCTCAGCAGTGTTTGCCGGAAGCGTGGGCGCGTCTTCGCCATGTGTGAACGGGTACCGGACCACTTGGTAACCACCGCCGCGAGGTAATCGAGTGCGCCCGGCTCTCGGCCAGTCAGGAAGGGGTCTGCCGGGAATGTATCTGCGAAATTTTCCCAGTTGCGGTGCAGTTGGCGGCGTGCGCCCTCACCCACTTTGCGCCGCTCCGCTGCACTCGCCGTGGTAGTCCAGCGCTCTGGATAGTCGTTGATACTGATAGCGGAGTAGCAGTTGGCGGCTATGAAGACGAGGCCTCGAATCTGCTGAGCGCGGGGACCAGCCCTCCGCGCTAACAGACCACTCTTCGGATTGGTAAGCCCGAGGTGGATCAATATCGCGGCGCTCTCCGTCAGCACCTGACTATTCGGCAGCACCAGGGTCGGAACCTGGCGTAAGGGATTTGCCTGAGCCAATTCCCCAAGTGCCGATTGGGGCTTCCAGGAAGCGGCATTAACGACCCGGTAGGGAATTTCACAACGACGAAGCGCCAACTCGATCGCCGCCGATCCTGCGCGTTTGGTACCGTAGAGTAGGTACGTTGCCATGATCCTGTCTCCCTGTTGTTAGACTGGTACAAAGGATAGACCGGGTTGAGTCAAACTGGAAGCCCTCTCGAATGTCTCTCATTAGGACATCCCGAAGTAGTCGGCTAACACCTACTTGGAGGCATTCACCAACCTTCCAAATCAGCCCCAAATCGTTCTATCCCTGTGTAGGACTAATAACAAAGAGAATAATATGGTCTGGAATGCATCGACGCAATCGGGGAAATTATCGGTGCAACCGCTGTAGTGATTTCGTTGTTGAACCTTGGCGTGCAGATTCGAGCGCAAACACGACAAGCAAAACTCTCCGCGATGCACGACATATCTTATGGTTTTCGAGAAGCAATTGAGCACTTCTCTGACTCCGAAAATTCGAAGACGTAGAGTACAAATTCACTTGGCCGCTGATGGCACTTAAGAGACGGATTCTGTGCTGGAAAAACTAGCAGAATTCGTCCGCGTTGTTCTATCTTGAGACATCAGGGCGGTGATATACTTTTGGTAGAAATCGACTCAGTACGGCCGGCGAAATACTTACTATCGATGTCAGACATTCACTGTGACATAATTTCGGAAAATCTAATCTTCTATCTGGAGGCAATATGAAAAATGGTCGCTTTTTTGCTATGGCATGGAAGATAAGTCTTTTGGTAGTGATACTAGGGGGTTGTGGTACTTCAGACGGTACTTTGCGGGAACAAGGGCGCAGTGAATCTTACATCATGGGGTTTCACGATGGCCGCCACAGTGGCATGAAGGAAGCTGGTAATTATCTCGAGCATATAGTTAAAGATACTCAACGATTTAGGGATGATGCTGGTTATCAAGCTGGGTGGCTCGCGGGCGAAACTGAGGGAATACGTATGCAGGAGCAGGCCAATGCGGCAAGCAACTCTTACAACGCGGGCAAGGCGGCAGACAAGGCTGGGCCTCATCCTCATGATGCGATGAAGGATGCGATGAAAGGCGTTAATACTGATGATCTGAAGGTATTGGAAAAGTAGACCGAGTATCGCACTCGATTTCTGTTACGTCCAACCTACCCACTAAGCGCGCTGGGGCTGCTGGTGATAATTTAAAAAGGCTAGCAAAGTACCCTGAGTAGGGCGCCACATTTATCATTTCTCTCCCGCGCCGATTATTGCAATCGCCGCTGCACTACTACCGTTGCCGTTGTAAACGTCGCCGTCCCGATGAGCAGCATGGGCCAGACGTTGGCCATGATATCTTCCGCAGGCATCGCTTTGAGAAATGAGCCCTGGATGATAATAAGCATGTATTTGAGTGGATTGACCGCGGTGGCGTACTGCAGCCATTGGGGCATATTCTCCACTGGTGTGGCAAAACCGGATGTCAGGATCAGGGGCATCATCACAAAGAATACTGCCAGTATTGACTGTTGCTGGGTATTGGTTAAGGAGGACAGTACCAGGCCTATCCCCACCACGGAAAATACAAAGGGAAACATGGCGGCCCAAAGCAACAGGAGACTGCCTTGAAATGGCACCGCAAAACCAAAAACGGCAATACAGGTAATAATGGTTCCGACCACACCCGCCCCTAACATGGCAGGGATAGTCTTGCTCACCATAATCTCCAATGGTGTGCTCGGGGAAACCAGCAACTGGTCAAATGTGCCCAGTTCCCTCTCGCGGGATATGGACAGTCCCGTCATCATAAGCGCTATGACCATCGACATGGTGCCCACCAGGCTGGGCACCAGAAACCAGCGGTAGTTCAGGTTGGGGTTGAACCAATGCCGCACTGTCGCCTGGGGTGCAGCTACGGCCCCAGTATCGCCTGCCGCCAGTTCCATCCCCGCTTCCCGGACAATGGCGCCTATGTAAGAGGAGGCTACCTGCCCCGCATTGGCCCGGCGGCCGTCCACGATAAGCTGCAAGTCGGCAGGCCTGCCCGCTATAACATCCCTGGAAAAATCCGCCGGGAAGTACAGGCCCAGCAGTATCCGACGCTGCACCAGGTCCTCTGTCACTTCCGCCATGGAATCCAGGTGCCGGGTACTGCCGACAAATTCAGCTGAGCTTACGCGCTCTATTAACTCCCGGGACCAGCGACCGGCGTCGTCGTTGACTATCGCCAGGTCCACATTCCTCACCTCCAATGTCGCCGCGAATCCGAAAATCAGGACCTGCAATACCGGCATGCCGAACAACAGGCCCCGGGTCTTGGGGTCGCGCCAGAACATCAGGGTTTCTTTTACAATGGAGGCGAACAGGCGGTCGAACATCAGTCCAGCCTCTTTTTCGATTTAAGCCCGATAATGCTGAAAAACAATGCGCCTACCGCCAGCATAGCCCCCATATCCCTGAAAAACAGCGGCCAGATATCCCCGGCGAGAAAGACCGTTTGCAGGCTGGATACATAATAGCTTGCGGGAATCAGTCGGGTAATCTGTTGCACCAGCCAGGGCATGCTCTGGATTTCAAACAGGAATCCCGATAACAACAATGCGGGGAGGAAACCGGTCATCAGGGCAATCTGTGATGCGAGGAACTGGCTCCTGGCAAGCGTGGAAATCATCAGGCCCTGGCCCAGTGCCGGCACCAGGAACACGGCACTGATCAGCATCAGGGCGCCAAGGGAACCCCGCAGGGGAACATCGAGTACCTGGACGGCGAGAAAAGTACAGCCGGCGACCGCTATCATGGCCAGGAAAAAGTAGGGAACAAGTTTGCTTACAATAATTTCGACCATTGTGGCCGGTGTTGCAATAAGGGCCTCCATCGTCCCGCGCTCCCACTCCCTGGACATCACCATGGCAGTGAGTAGTGTGCCGATGATGGTCATAATAATCGCGATCGACCCGGGTAACAGCACGTGCCTGCTCTTCAACTCGGGGTTGAACCAGAAGCGTTGCTCGAGGACGATACGCTCACCCGGTGCTGCATCCCCGCTTTGCTCTGCCAGCCACTTCGCAAAGACGCCTTGTAGATAGGCCGCGGTAAAGTTCGACGTGTTCGCGTTGGAACCGTCGCTTACAATCTGTATCGCCGCCTGCCCCTCATTCTCCAGCAGACGGGCTTCAAAATCTGCCGGAATGACCGCGAAGGCTTTCAGCTCGCCACTAATCAATTTGTGCTCTACTTCACTGCGATGCCGCGCGGCGGTCACTCTCAGGAAAGGCGTGGCATCAAACGCCGCCGCCAACGAACTGGCCTGAACGCCATCGTTTTCCAGTACGACACCAACCTCAACATTATCCACATCCAGTGATACCGCAAAGGCATAAAGAAACAGCAGCATCGGCGGCAGTACAAATGCGATCACCAGGGCGGCGGGGTCGCGCACCACCTGATAGGACTCCTTCCTGATCAGGGCCCAGAGCCTTCTCATGCGACCCGCTCCGCGACGTCCTGCGCCGCGTTCTGGCGTTCAATCAGGCGAATAAACGCGTCCTCCATCGTCGGGTCGGGCAGGGAGTCATCCGCCACCATCGCCTTCAATCGATCCGGCGTATCCAGTGCGACGAGCCTGCCCCGGTGTACCAGGGCAACACGATCGCAATACTCCGCCTCGTCCATAAAATGGGTGGTGACCATTACGGTCACGCCCCGGGCCACAAGGCCGGTAATATGGGTCCAGAATTCGCGCCGGGTAATCGGGTCGACCCCGGAAGTGGGTTCATCAAGGAACAGTACTTTCGGGCGATGCATCAGCGCACAGGCAAGCGCCAGCCGCTGTTTGAAGCCCAGCGGTATGTCATCCGGTGATTGATCGAGTATCGTCTGTAGCTCAAACACCTCGATCATCTCGTTCACACGTTCCCTGCGCTGGGCACGTTTAAGCCCGTACACACCCGAAAAGAACTCCAGGTTCTGGCGCACGGACAACAGCCCGTAGAGGGAAAATTTCTGGGCCATATAACCCAACTGGAACTTGATCTCGCTGGGTGAACTCCGCAGGTCGAGGCCGACTACCTGGGCCTTGCCGCTGGTGATCCTGAGCAGGCCGCAGAGCATTTTAAACGTGGTGGATTTTCCTGCGCCGTTGGGACCGAGCAGGCCAAAGATCTCGCCCTGCATGACGTCAAAGCTGATGTTGTCCGTCGCGGTAAAGCTGCCAAAGCGCTTTGTTAACTGCTGGCAGCTGACCATTACGTCATCATTCTGGGGTATCGGCGCCATGCGCTCGGCGATAGCAGAATGGCCGCCGGGACTACCTCCCAACAGATCGATGAAAGCGTCTTCGAAACGGGGTGCGGTCTGAGCAAGCGTGGCCCCATACTCTGTAGCCAATGTATTAATTCCACCAAGCCCTGCCCCCTCAGCCACTACCAGTCGCACCGCCCCCCCCTGAATGACGCCATCGCGTACCTCTGGCAACGGCAACGCCCGGGTCAGGGCCTGGCGTCGGTCTCCACGGATGTCGCTCATCAGGAAACTGCGGCCCTCCGGCGCGCCGTCAATGTCTGTGGCGGTCCCGAGTAAACAAGGGCCCCCTTGTCCAGCAGCAAAACATCCTCGCAGCGCGCCGCCTCGTCCAGGTAGGCAGTGGCCCAGACAACTGCCATGCCCTCCTGGACCAGTTCCTGCACCATTTTCCACAAGTCCTGCCGACTGACCGGGTCGACCCCCACACTCGGTTCGTCCAACAACAGTAATCGGGGTCGCGCCATCAGGGCGCAGGCGAGCCCGAGTTTTGTTTCATCCCACCGGAAAGAGCTCCGGCCCTGCGCTCCTTGAACGGCGCTAGACCGGTAAACGCAAGCAGCCGGGCGAAGACGGCCGCATTGGCACCCGATTGCAAACCGCGCAAGTCGGCGTACAGTTCCATGTTTTCCTGCACCGAAAGGTCTTCGTACAGGCCAAAGCGCTGGGGCATGTAACCGGTAATGAGATGAATCTCGCTTGCCTGGGTAACCGTGTCGAAGCCACACACCGTTATCGTTCCCGCGTCCGGCACCATCAGGGCGGCCAGCAGGCGCAGCAACGTGGTTTTACCAGCGCCGTCGGGCCCGACCAGACCGGTGAGCTTTCCGCCCTTTATGCTGGCACTAACGCCGGCCAGCGCGGGCGTGTCGCCGAATGCTTTGCGGACCTGGTCAACTACGGTAGTGGCTGCCATAAAGGGCTCAACGGGCCGGTATGTTAATGGTCACCGGCATTCCCTGGCGCAGGCCCTCGTCAGGGTCAGTAATCACGATGCGCAGCCGGTAAACCAGATCGGTGCGTAACTCCACGGTTTCAACTGACTTGGGAGTAAATTCAGCCCGCGGCGAGATAAACCCCACCTGACCCCTGTACTCCTTCTGGCTGGAATCGGTTGTCACAACAACCTGCGCACCGGGAACAACCTTGCCAAGGCTGGGCTCGTCCACATAGGCGCGCACATAAATAGTGTCGGTGAGGGACAGCGCGTACACCGGCGCACCCACCGCCACAATGGCGCCCGGCTCGCGCACCCGGGTCAGGATGACCCCGTTATTGGGCGCCACCAGCTGCGTATCTTCCAACTGGGTTCGCGCTAATTCCCGCTGGGCCCGGGCCGCCGCCAGCGCCGCCTCAGCGGCGGTGATCTCTTCCAGGCGCGCACCTTCAAGCGCTATGGCCAGCGCTTCCTGACTGGCCACCAGGCGCGCCGTGAACTGATCTCGCTGCGCTATGCTTGAGTCCAACAGGCCCTGGCTGCTGAGCTTGCGCGCTGTGAGTTCCTTCTGCCGCTTATACTCCCGCTGCGCATTCTCCAGCCCGGCCTTCACCTCATTGACGTTCGCCCTGGCCCGCTCGATTTCCTGTGGCCTCGACCCCTTGCGCAACAGCGCCAGGCGCGCCTCGGCTTCAGCGACCCCAGCCTCCGCCAGCGCGAGGCCATCTTCCGTGGGCGCGGTGTCCAGCGTGGCCAGCAGGGTGCCAGCGGGAACGGTATCGCCCTCCTCGAACTTCATTGCCTGCAGGCGGCCTCCCACCCGGAAGCCGAGCTGGACCTCCCGGATATCCACATTGCCGTATAGGCTTAACACATCGCTGGCTGTCTCGCGGGGCCACAAGCTGTAAGCCGCCACACCGCCGGCCAGCAGCACAACTAAAACCAGTAATCGAATTTTCATGACTGGGGTACTCGTTCTGAAAACTGGGACTCAACGCTATGGCGGAACTGTTCCTTGATGGCATCAACGTGTGCCGGAGTAAGCTCCTCCCACTGCAGATATCGTTTCGTGAAGCCCCGGGCTATGCGGAAGACCATTGCATGCCCCAGGATCATCAGGGTGCGTATCCGGCAGGCTTCGGATCCCTCCTCCATACCTGAGGAAATCGCCACCAGGCGGGTTATCAGCGAAAGCAAGCGGCCGATGAGGCTGTCGTAAATCAGGTCGAAAGCCTCGGTTGGATCCTGCTGCTCGCGCAGCACCAGTGGCGTCCAATGCGCGGAGGCCTGTCCCGCCAGCATATCTATGAAGGCATCGAACAGGGTCAGCAGCAACTGCAGCGCACGCTCGCGTCGCTCACCGTCGTCCAGCGGGAGTTCATTGAGTTGGTGATCGATGCCTTCTACAGTCGGCGCCATATGGGCCTGCATCTGCTCGGCAATATTTTCGAACACCGCCAGGTACAGGCCGCGCTTGCCACCGAAGTGGTAGCCAATTAAAGCCTGGTTCACCCCCGCGGCCCGAGCCAACGCGCGTGTACTGGCGCCGTCAAAGCCGGTGCGCCCGAATACATCTAGAGCGGCGGCTATTAGCGCTTTGCGGGTCTGGTCGCCCCGGGGCGGATTGGTTATGGTGTTCATAGGGGGTATTTTAATCAATCGTTTAATTTAGTCAAGTGATTAAATTCGAATCCAAGCGTATTACACCGCCGCTGCCTGGATCGGCTGACCGCTAGTCCTGAGGGGTAGGGTCCGTGTCTGGGGAATCTGCAGACATGGAGTGCAGCCAGTAATGCCTTGCCTGGGCAAATCGATAAGACAAGTAGAGCAAGGAAGGGTGTCCTCCACAGAGGGCAACCAGGTGAAACGCAGCACGAAGCTGACATAGAACACCCAGACCAGCAGGATACCCTGCAGCATGACGGCCAGTTGCAACCAACCGATGATCGCCTCCGCCCCGCCCTGCCAGAGAAAGGCGCTGTCCTGGATATTGTCGTCGGAGCAATGTATCTCGTTTCGCCCGACATGCCACAATTCCTTGTGGCACCCATGGTGTCAGAAAATAAAGTACAATCCTTGGCGACTTTTAAATCCAGCTCTAAATTTGCCCCGGGTGGCATGAGCAGCATGGCTTGATAGCATCGCCTGATTACATGGAGAAGTAATATGTCAGCAAAATTGGAAGGAAAAGTCGCCGTTATCACCGGTGGTGCCAGCGGCATCGGAGAAGCTACACCGGACAAAACGGGATAAGACTATGACTGCAGAGCACTTCGACGTCATTATTGTGGGGGCAGGTTTGGCCGGTATCGGGGCGGCGGTCCACCTCCGCAAGCACTGCCCCGGCAAACGCTACCTGATTCTCGAAGGTCGCGAGA
>PVMK01119770.1_pt1 | contig 12737 bp, 14 predicted proteins | sample 1853481 | NCBI WGS metagenome assembly PVMK01 (sample SAMN08533507, study PRJNA380276) | Marine sediment metagenome, whole genome shotgun sequencing project.
TACCGGTGCAATACAGCCTCTTAGTTCCTTTTTAGCATCATTTGCACTGTGTATTAAGATCCATTTTCTACCGGCAACTTTGGTTAAGTGTAAATGTTCTCCTAAATGTTCACTATGCCTCAATTTGAGATCATACTTCCCTTCTGGGATACAAGAGATACCGGTCTTGTTATTCTTCCAGGGCAATTCAATGGTATTGCACAGATACTTTCCATTGTAAAAGAGGGTGCCGTTAACACCCTCGTCAAAATAATTTCTATACAGTATTAATTCCATCCTCTTAAGGAGTATCTATACCAACAATTGCCATTGCATTGTAGACTCCGTTTTTAAGAGAATACATCTGTCCATTTACTTCCTGATAAAACTCTACACCAATCACCTGAAAAATAGGGGTAATGGAATTCGCTGTTAAGCCCGCAGTTAATACCAGAGCAGCTACTGTAGCAGCATCCCACGGAAGAATGGCAGATGCATCACTGTCATAAACAAAGGTCTCTGCATCAAAATCTACTTCTGCACCTCCAACAATTATTTTGAAATGTGTGGTTCCATTAGGAGCAACAATACTCTCCACAGGAGTGAAATCTGGTATGGTCATGCCCACCTCACCGGAAGCTCTATCAATAGATGGAGAATACGGAGTAAATAACAGTGAGGCTAATTTACCAGCTAGGTTAAATTCAAACTTTTTGAGCAAAGTCAAATCTCCCTGAGAAATGACTCTTAGGCCTCTTTCATTTGTACCATCGGTTTTTACAATTTTGAGTATCTCTTTTGTCAACCGATTGCTCACTCTGCTATCAGAAGCATTCTTTAATAACAGTCTCAGGGCAGTTCTTAAGAGTTTACTGCCTTTTGCAGCTCTGCCAAATTCAGATCCATTTTCTCTTGTTCTTTGAAACGCCGGATCATTAGCGATTCTTTTTCCATCGACGCCACCTTTAGTTCTTGCTAAGTGTCCATCTTTTGTTTTGTAAAAGGAAAGATCTCCGATACCTCCTTTTAATTTAATAATTCCTACTTGTCTTGCCATAATGTTAATTTTTATAATTTATTTACACAAAGCAATAGAGAATTAAAGTGAGCATCGGAAAGTTCTGCCGTAATGATCATAACTATCCGATTGTTCCAAAAAATGCTCGATAAAGAATATTATATTTGTAGATGAAGCACAGATTAACCACATTAAAAGCATAGATAGAGTAGTATGGATACAAAAAGAGTTTGCATTTACCCCAAAGACATTCAACTAATAACAGGAAGAAGTGAAAGGTATGGTCGTAAACTTTTACAAACTATCAAGGATGTACTAGAGAAGAAACCACATCAATTTATCACCATAAAAGAGTTCTCTGAATACTCTGGGATTGAGATCGATGTAGTAAATGAATATATATTAGATTAAAATATAAGGGTCAAATTAGGTGTCAGTTGGTGAAACACCCTTCTGAAACCCCAGTAAATAAGGTAAAAAACGAAGTGGTTCCAGTTCCTCTTTCTCCGCAAAAACCCTTATAATTAACTGATTGTAAGGGTTTTATTTTTAAAGTTGACAATATAGTTGACAATACTGCTATTTTTGTGTTTTAGATAGAGTAGGTGATACCCTGATGAATATTAGAAGTTTGAAAAGTGAAAACTATCTAATAATAAGGCAGTTATGATTTTTTTGATTTTTCTAAGGTTGTCGTACGGTAATTAATAAATTTTCAGAGAAGCATATATTTAGTAACTCTTTTTTATTTGCATAAATATTGAGTTTTAAATGTGTGATTTTTAAACTACATTAATTATTTTAATGTCTTTTATTTTTTTAATTAGTAAAAGTTTGAAATATTGGTATTAATTAATTTGTTTAAGAAGATATATTACGCCACACCCCTTGGTTTTAATACAATAACCATTTTTATGTATAATTTAACATAATAAATATGTATTTATGTACGTTATTATGTACATTTGTATAAAACAACAAATAAAGAAAACAACAACGACGTAATGAAAACTGTAACCACCACAACTTTAAGAGTACAGCTAAAATATCACTTAGACTTAGTTTCTAAATCATTTCAAACTATTATTGTTCCTCGTAATAATAATGATGAACCCGTTGTTATGATGCCATTGAGTGAATACAACTCATTAAATGAGACTAACTATCTTCTTTCCTCTAAAGCTAATAAAGCTCGATTATTGGAATCCATTGAGCAAATTGAGGGTGGTAAAACTGTGGAATTTAAACTTTAATGAAAATCCTTTTTAGTGAGAATGCCTCAGAGGATTATTCCTATTGGAAGACGAATGATTCACGGATGTGTTCAAAGATAAATGATTTATTAGAGCAAATCAAACAAACTCCATTCCAAGGTATTGGAAATCCAGAACCCTTAAAACATAAATTAAAAGGTTATTGGTCAAGAAGAATCAATAGAACACATAGACTTGTTTACAAAGTTGAGGGTAAAGGTAAAAACCAAGTTATTACTGTTATTCAACTTAGATTCCATTATTAGTATTATAAAAAAATAAAGTCATACCTATTATAAGGTTTTTCATTGCTATGTTATTCGTTAGATAATTTGTGCATTTCCTTAAATAAATCCTCCGAGATAAGATTATTAGTCATATTATTAAGTAAACTTTCATGTTTTAAATATATACATCATATTTATAATATTCAGAAGAGTTACTATACTTTTTTTTTATCTTAATAACACCTTGAATAATTCCCTCAACTGAGACGATATTCATCATACGTCTAAATTGTTCTGTATTTAGATTGGGCTGTCCGTTTAATTGTTGAATTGTAGCTTCACGTATCCATTGCACGTCCTTCTCTGCAAGGCTGTACGGATTCTTCTGTTTAGAGGCGGTTCCCTGAGAAATAACTAGATTACAACACTGCAACATTATAATTAGAGAGAAAAATATTTTTTTATTCATATTTCATATTTTGCAGCAAAGTTACCTCGCATGTTCGTTAAGACACATAGTTTACAAAAGTTAAAGATTAAACTTTACACTAAATTAGTCTCTAATCTTATTGATTTTTCATTAATATATATTGGCAATTCTGATCTTTCTATTAGTTCTCCTATTGGTTCAGCAAAAAGGCCCTTACTTTTTAGAATTGATTCAACTTTTTGAGAAGCCTCTTTTTTGACAGCAATTAATAATCCTCCACTGGTTTGTGGATCACATAAGATATATCGTTGCTTTTTGTCCTCAATATTAAGCTTATGACCGTAACTTTCCCAGTTTCTTATCGTTCCTCCGGGGATACATTTTTTATCGAGATAGCCATGAATTTCTTTGAAAATAGGCACTTTGCTATAATTAATAATGGCAGATACATTGCTTCCTTCACACACTTCAAGTAAATGTCCCATTAGTCCAAATCCAGTTACATCCGTTAAAGCTGTTATTGCTTCAATTTCTGAGAGTTCCAATCCAACATCATTTAAAACGATCATCGAATTAGAAGCAATATCTTTATGTTCTTCTTCTAAAACACCTTTCTTTTGTGCGGTAGCTAAAATACCAATACCTAAAGGTTTGGTTAGATAAAGAATACTTCCTGATTGAGCTTTATCATTGCATTTTAAATTAGAGATTACTACCGATCCTGTAACTGCAAGTCCAAAAATAGGTTCTGGATTATCAATACTATGACCACCCGCAAGTATTATTTTTGCATCAGAGCAGGCTTTTCTGCCACCTTCCATTACCTGTGCAGCAACTTCAGGGGCTATTTTATCAATGGGCCACCCTAAGATTGCAATCGCCATTAATGGTTTCCCTCCCATAGCATATATATCGCTTATAGCATTAATAGCTGCAATCCTTCCAAAAGTGAAAGGGTCGTCTACTATGGGCAAGAAAAAATCCGTAGTACTAATGATGGCTGTTCCATTTCCCATATCATATACAGCAGCATCATCTCTCGTTTCGTTATCCACTAAAAGACATGGATCTTCAATTTTAGGTGAACAAGATTTTAATATTGTAGTTAATACCTTTGGCGATATTTTGCAGCCACAACCTGCACCGTGACTAAAACTTGTCATTTTTATTGGTTCATCCATTTTTCTAATTTATTAAGCTTATTAAAAAATCTGCCGTTTCTTCATGATTCACGGAAGTGATCTCAAATTCTAGAATTGCAGATTCCTGACGTTTTTGTAATCCTTTTAAGTAGTATTTATCGTAATAGAAAAGGATAATCTCTACAACTTTATAATAATTTTCGTTTTCAAGCTCATCCAAAGCGAATTTAGCTTTATCGTATCCAAGCCTTTTAGTTATTCGACTAATTGCATCTGCCAATTTATCCTGACTTAGATTAGCGTATGTATCAACAAGGTGTTTTATTCTTTCCTGAAAAGGAACATCTAAGAAATATACAGGCATATCCCTCATTTTAAAATAAAATAGATTAGGAATTGATACATTCCCAATTACTTTACTTTCATCCTCAACCCATATTGGTATGTTCGGATTTAAACTTCGTAATATTGAAAACAGATTATTTTCAAATCGCTCAGATGTTGGCTGAGGCGGAAGATCTATCCCTCCAAATGCAGAACCTCTATGGTTAGCCAATCCTTCCAAGTCAACAACTTGTTGCCCTTTCTTTTCTAAAAAATGCAGTATTTCAGTTTTGCCAGTACCTGTATATCCACCTAAAATTTTAAGATTAAATGGTTGTTCAAAAAATCGTAACACATAATTTCTAAAAGCTTTGTACCCTTTTTCAATAACGTAAACCTTTTTAAACCCATTCTCGATAAGATGATTGGCAAAAGCACTACTCCTCATCCCTCCACGCCAACAATGCACTACAACTTCTTTTTCAGGGGCAATCTCAATAGATTTAGTTATAAAATCATTTAGTTTGGGGTTTACAAATTCATACCCAAGTTCAATAGCCCTTTCTTTTGACTCTTTTTTATAGGCAGTGCCAACTATTGCGCGTTCTTCATTAGTAAATAAATCAATATTATTAGCATCGGGAATATGTCCTTTCGCAAACTCTCCTGGTGACCTGACATCAATAATTGGAATGTGCTCTAAATTGTGAAAGTAAAAGTCTATGGTAATGATTTGTTTCATTTTAATGTCTATATAATTTTTCAGCGGTAAACTTATTACATAAAGGGAGCTTCTATATTTAAATAAGTAAGCTCAATAGTTTTAGTATTAATTGCAATATCTGTATGCGTAGAATTAATATGGGCTTCAATTCCAAATAGTAAAGCAAAAAAAAAGATTAATCCGTTAATTATTTGAACTATATCTGATTAAGTTTTGTAAATAGTGTACAACGGTTTGAATAAGCTGTCATTTTAATGCCGTTTATTTATTGTTGTGTTGAGTTATCCAATTGATTACATCTTCAATATAATCATTAGGAAGTTCGTGTCCAGAGTCATAAAACTTCAATTTTTTATCATCAATCAAAATTGCATCAAAGAAATCCTTCGCTTCCTGTTCAGGGATGAAAAAATCAGTCTTACCCATTAGCATTGCAACTGGAGACTTTTGATCTGTAGCACAATAAAGAGGGCTGATTGCCATCATTTTTTCTGCTAATACATTTGACCAGTTAAGCTCTTCAACTTCTGAGAATGGTCTGGACATTGGAGGAACGCATGCCACTATGCAATTGATTCTGTCTTCAAGATTGTTCAAAATCAAAGAGAAGGCTCCTCCCATACTATATCCTATTAAGTTGAACTCAAGATTGGTATCTTGAATTCTTTGTTGGAGGTAATCCATTATCATACGAATTTCTTTGATGCTCGATACATATAAATTGTAAAAAGATTCCGTATCGGCTTGGTTTCTTGAACGCATAGGCGGCAATGAACTGGGATCTCTGAAGTTTAATTCATAAGATCTTTCACCATGAAACTTAGCATCTATTATGACTATGTTGAAACCTAATTGTAAAAGAGAATCCTTTATTGCCGTAAGATTTTTAGTGTATTGTAAATATGGCATTGAGGGGTTTACCCAATAATTTTTATTTCCTCCAAGACCATGTATCAAGATGACATATTCATTTTCTTGGTTTCTTTCATTCAGAAAATGATAAAACGGAATTTTGGAATTGAATCCGTCAAGGACTACTTTCTCAAACTGCGTAAGTGAATCTACAGTGTGGCTTTCAACTACAAGAGCCGATAGGTCTGACTTTTTATAATCAAAATGATCATTATAATTCTGCCCGTACCCTTTAATAATTGATATCAGAATAGTGCAAATCAAGAATATCTTTCTCATAATTATCAAAATTTTAATTCAACACAACGATCTGGCTAAACTGCGTTTTAATGCAGTTTAGGTTTTGTTGGTGGCAGTATTTTGTTTTTCCAACTTCCTGATTAAGGGTATCCATATTGCCAAACATATGACCAAAATTATTACCTTTTGTAAAGAGGACAATTGATTTGAAATTATACTATAGATTAATAATATGTTGACTATTCCGTGAAGGGCAGCACATATCAATATTGATTTTGTTGACTTTGCTATTTCTCCAATTCCGATACTTGCGGCAATTAGAATTGGTATCATAATAAGTTTGGCGTCATTTCCTTCTCTTAAAAAATACCAATGCCATATATACCAGGTAATACCTATGATGGCATATGCTATCCATTTATTGAATTTGGGTATTAATTCTTCTTGTAAATAACCTCTCCAACCATATTCCTCCATGAATGCATATATCATTGTGAATACTCCAATGAAAGCACCAAATAAATTCATTTGAATTCCAAAGTTATTTTCGACACCAATGATTGACAAACACAAAATCGGAATGCTAATAATAACTACGGAATAATTCAGGTTAATACCGGTTATACTAGTTTCTTTTTTGTCTACTCTTTGCCGTAACAGCATACTTCCGATAAATAGACCTAAAGCCGGAACCAATCCCAAAAATAGGACTGCAAATGATGGGATGTTTCCAATGAGATTATTCAGCAGATGTCTCTGACTAAACCAGATAAATGACCAGATTAGAGTAATACCAATAAAGATTGCAATTCTCGTATTTGATTTATTCATAAATATACTTATTCATTAATTTGTATTGCCACCAACGTCTAGGCTATGGTTAGTACGGGAATTAAAAGTAATTAAACTTTCGAACTGGCACTTAGCCAAAACTTTTTATTTTGTTTTATCTTTTCATTTTTAAAGCCAAATCAAAAGATTTGGCGGACTTGGTTTAAAGCTCGAAACTTTGGGTTAAGCACCAAAACCCGTATTAATTATAGCCATTGTTAGCAAATGTTTTTCTTTCTTATTTCCTAGGTGAGTGTTGCATTTTACCATTATTAGGAGAACGTAATAAGCTTTTCCATAAATGACTTTCCTTCAAATTCTTTGTGATTTTTAATAGGTTCAGTTTGCATCTTAGTGAAATACATATCATAAACTGTTGCTCGTTCATGCTTCAAGGGAGTTGGACAATAGCATAACTCTGTCCAATTAATATCTCCATTATCATCTATTGAAGCTCTGCTCATAGAATTTACCATCTCTTGTCCGTCTGGTTGTTGTTTTAGGATAGTTCCATCTGTCAATTTTCCATAAAATTCCTTGGCTTTATCAAAATCAAATTTTGCTTTTACTTTATAAATCATTCCACTGCTATTTAATCTCTCGATATTTAAAAAGTGCAAATACTCCGAGTAAACCAAAAATAAATTCCATTATCGCTCCTTGTATTAGTGCTTCTTCAGGGTTACCATCTATTGCAAAACCGATTAATCGTGCTATTCCAAATCCAAGAAATAATACTATTGCTGTTATTGTTGAAGTATAGGATAGTTTTTGAATAAAGGCTCCCAACAATATTAATATACCAAATCCAACCACAACTCCTCCTGTTGCTCTTGCTTCATTCAATAATCCAGCATTGTTGTCCAAAATTAATCCGCTATTCTCGAAGAAGGCGATAGGGTCAAATAGTCTCCATAAACCGAGTATAGTTAAAAGAAGACCTAACAGAATTAATATTCCTTTTAAAACTTTTGAATTTTTCATATTTAATTTCTTTTCTAATGCTAGTATTGTGCAATATTTGCTAACGATTTGGTTAAGATTTGTTGCGACTAAACTCGGCCTTTATAGTCGGCTATAAACTAATTGTTTAAATTTCCACTACCTTTAGGTTTAGCTCTATTTAAGCTATAAATTTTAACCGTTGTTAGCAGTTGTTTTTCTTTTTCCCAGCAATCGAATAGACCATTGGAATTTTGTTTCCTATTTTTTTTATTCGATATTTTTTTGGTTCAAATTCAATAGTTCCACTAAAACAATCGTAAGGTGAATAATCATATTCATTTAGAGAATTAACTTCAATATTGTTTTTTATAAGACTATTTACAACTTCTCCAATTCCGTGGTTCCACGTTATACATTCTTGATTGATTTCGGCTTCTTTATCAGCATATGTTCCACTTTCCGTTTCTACAATTGCTTCCGAATTAAAATATTTATATTTAATTTTTTTGAAGTCGTCATCAAACATCCAAACTACAGGATGAAATTCTACAAAAACAAATTTGCCATTTAGTTTCAAATATTTAGAAACAATTTTTGCCCATTTATTAATGTCAGGTAACCAACCAATTGTCCCATAACTTGTAAATACAATATCGAATTGTTTATTTAGATGATTTGGTAAATCATAAATATCGCAACATATAAATGTGGCTTCAATATTTGCTTTATCCGAAAGTTTATTCGCACTTTCAATTGCTTTGTCAGATAAATCAATTCCTGTCACATTTGCTCCTAATCTGCCTAATGATATTGTATCTTGACCAAAATGGCATTGTAAATGCAAAATATTTTTCCCTTTAATATCACCAAGTAATTTCAATTCAATTTCATTGAGTGAAGATTTTCCATTTAAAAAACCATCAACATCATAAAAATCAGATAGTAGATGTGAAGCAGTTCTTTTGTTCCAAGATTGTTTATTTATTTCTATATAATTCTCTTCTGATTTCACTTTTTTGAGTTTTGTTTTGTAATAACTGCTAACGTGTTGAATATGGTGCGTTTGGCAGTTCAACACTCCAATTTTTCAATTTACTACTATGTTTATTTATTGCTATCATATTCATTTTTAGCACTATCTGCCAAATGCACTATATTTGTTGTTGTAGGGCGTTTTCTTTTCTTTTGGAATGTCTAATTTTGTTGCTATTCTATTTCTTGTCCATTATTGTCGAAATTGCATAACGAAAAACAGAAATTGTAATCCGTCAAATATTCCGTGTGCTATTATCAGAGGGAATAACCTGCGGTATTTATAAAAATAAAAACCTGAAACTAAACTCATGATTCCTATTGAAATTATTCCTGCAAGTCCTTGATATAAATGAGCCACACCAATTAATGATGAAGCAAGAATGATTGCCAATATTTGCCAATTTTTATTGTCGTTTATATTCCACAGGCACTTAAGTAAAAAAGTTCTTGATAATTCTTCAAAAAGTGCGATACCAATCCACAAAACTGGTCCAAACCAAATTAGCATTAGCAAAGGACTGTTTGCTAAATCAATCATAGTGTTAATCAATTCTGTGTTTGGAGGATTATAGTTTGGTAGCCATTGATAAAGTGTTTCTCTTGATAGGAAAAATAGACCGAAATAAATTATAGTTAATCCAATACCGACTAAAATATCCCAGTACCAAGTTCCTTTGCCAGAATTAAAAGTCTCTTTAAATGTGTCTTTGATTAGGTACTTATTCAGTAAAAGAATTAGTAGAATTGTCCCACCACCAAAAAGTAGTGGATAAACTGTCATATCTGTAGTTGAGAAATTTTCAGTTTGAGTTAATCTATACCAAATCATTATAATATTGATTGGTAAAATAGCTATGCTGATTGCAAGAATGTTTTTTATCGTTCTATTCATTTTTGTTTCCTTTTTAAATATGTCGATTAATTGTGTTTTATGTTACTTTGATTCTTGTTTTTTTCAATGCCCTACAACGGTTTTGTATATGAAAAGTAGCGGCTTTTATACGCTAACTTTTCGGTTTATTATGACCTTTATTTTATTTTTATATATTGGTTTTAGCACTTAATTCGCTATTTTTTATATACGTTGTTAGCAACCGTTTTATTCTTCTGCAAATTCAAATGAAGTTGAAACAAAAATATCTTCGATAGATACCTTTTGCTTAATTAATCCTTGTTCGTAACAATATCCACAGAGAGTTTCAAGTGTTTTTCTATTAACTTCAATTCCGTACGGCCAAAAATTATCTCCCATTACTTTTTTTGCTTCTTCGAGTTGTTGACCATACCAAGGCAGAGTATCGAAAGCCCAACCCAATTTGGTCATGAAATTGTAATTAGCTGTTTTTGATTCTGAATAAGCATTAAATAATGACGCTGCAAGCCATGGGTTTTCTTCTAACAATTCTTTTTTCACTGCGACTGCATGCATTATTGGGAAGATGTTTGTTTTGGTAAAATATTCTTGTTCAGTTGTTTTGGAATCAACAAAGAGCCTACCGATTCTTGGGTCCCCTTCAATAAAAGCTTTTGGTTGGATGGCATGAAATAGAGCGTCTACTTCTCCAGAAAGTAGTAAGTCTGATTCGTCCTTTCCTGGGGTTCCCATTGCAATTGAAATTCCATCAGGAATCACATTTTCATTTTCAGACACTTGACCAGATATATCCGCTGATGAATCCTTACTAGCAATAACCCAATGCACATCATTAGGACTTACTCCATATTCATCTTGAAACATACCTCGAATCCATGTAAGAGAAGAAGATGAATAGCCTGGAGTACCAATCTTCTTTCCAATCAAATCTCTTGGTTCTTTAATATCACCGCCGGTTCTAACAAACACGCTTTTATGACGAAACATTCTAAGCGGGAAGACTGGAATTAAAGTGTAGTCCCTAAAACCATGATTTGCATAAGCCAAGATATATGGGACAATTCCAATTTCCGTAACATCAAATGATTGCGGACCATTGAAAACATTTGTATTCATATCACCAATACCTCCAGACTTTATAATATCGTATGTGCAGCCTTCAATATTTACCTTTTTATCGTAGAGCGCTTGTATTCTAGGGTAGTCATATCCTGTTATTTTTAAATGTAAATCACTATTCGTTTCCGGTGTAAATCCATCTATTTCATTAATCAGATTAAATGAACTTAACGAACCAATGAGTCCTGCTCCTAATGCAGTTGTTTTTATAAAATCTCTTCTACTTGATTTCTTCTTATGTTTCATAATGCTACATTTTTAATTGATATGTTTTTTTAATGGGTGCTAACGTTTTGTGTATGATTAGTTGCGTGGTTAATCCGCTAATTTAACAAATAGAACCGAATTGAAAATCCGCGTGAATTTTCGTAAGTGGGCTTGCACAAGCAATTAATTATACACGGTGTTAGTCTTTGTTATTCTTTTCAAAATCTCTGTCTCATTAATTAGAAGAATCTTAAAATAATATTCTATTCTTTCCAAAAAGGTATAACAACGGATTCACTAAAAAATAAAGTGTCTTTTCCATTACTATTTTGGAGAATTTTCACATCTACTTTTATTGCATGTTCTCCGCGAGGTAGATATCCTACATCCAGAACAGTCAGTAATCCAATATTTTTGCGAGTAGGGTGCTCATGGAACCGGTATTTAAGATTGTTTAATGGTGTATCATCAACATAAATTTTAAATCGTTGGGTGTGGCAGTCCAAAGCCAAATCTGCATTCATGTTGTTTCGTAACGGATCATTATTGCCAAAGAAAAAAATACCTGTTTTAGCTGGTTTTAAGTCTGGGCAAATGGCCTCAATAACTTTATCATCGTTACGCGCGACATAAGGCAGAAAAAGTTGAACAAACCCGTTTTTGACAAATTTGGAAGAAATACTTGCTGAATATGAAGACCTGTCTTCTGATGTATCATCATAAAAATTGTTACTAATGGATTGTAACGTTCGATTTCCTGGCAGATATGCATGTAAATTAACGGTCAATGAAGCAATTAAGGTAAAACCAATCAGATAAGGAATTAAAAATAAAACTATATTCCTCCCGAATTTATTATCCAACAAATTATAATAAATCGGACGATAGATAAAAGCCAAAGTAATAACGCTAAAAAAGCGATAAATAGGATAATAGAACCCGGCAATTTCTTTTTTTCGTTTTATCCAACCAAGGGTAATGAAATCAAGGAAATAAATAAAACCTCCCAGTAGATATAATAATAAAAAAGGCACAATAACCAAGACCCATAGATCTCCAAATCTGGTGCTTATCCCTTCCATAGTTATCACCAGGATAAAGATTCCTACAACAAAAAGACCACCGGAAATTAGAATAAAAATGATAAGAAAAGTAAAACCGAAAACAGAACTGCATAATTTTTCCAGTTGCCGGATATATAAATCGAAACTCAAAATATTGGTTCGTAGAAACCGATCAAATTTAGGACTGATATTTAGTTTGTTAAAATCAATATCTCCAGACACATAGCGTAATCCTATTGTGCTGATCCAAAGCCCACGTAACAAAACATGCAGTATAAGATTGATAATCAAAACATACCACGCACCCAACATTACCTGGTAAGGTATATACAGGAATTGATAATAGGCACTCCCTGATAGTAATAGGCTAATTTGATAATCCAGGTTGTGAATTGGTTCATACGATTCGGCTA
>PVMK01124068.1_pt1 | contig 12737 bp, 15 predicted proteins | sample 1853481 | NCBI WGS metagenome assembly PVMK01 (sample SAMN08533507, study PRJNA380276) | Marine sediment metagenome, whole genome shotgun sequencing project.
TTATACACAAAATTTGGGGAATACATTTTCTGCCAACTGGCCTGCATTTTGCCGGATTGGGAAATAGTGAATTTTTAAGGAAAATCTCGTTGTTTCGTCTGGGGATAATCCAAATGGCAATATCCTATTCTCCAGACCTAACCAACCCACCAGAGCAGAAGATCGCCCATTTTTTCTACATCGAGGGAGATTCCCAAATAAGAATACTCCATAAAGAAAGACACTCTAAAATTTAGACTGGAAGGACTCTATTATTCCCTCATCTTTTTTCAAATTCCATGGGAATCGTAGCTCCATCATGTTCTCCGTAAGCATTTGACTCCACACCCTCCCAAACCAATAAATCATCAGGAGAACATTTTTCTGGGTTCGACATCGGCAACCTTCCGGCACCCTAATGCGCAGGTTGCCCTTTTATCCTATTTTTGGTACAAGGCTGCCAATCTTTCCGTTTTTCTCTCTTCCCTTTTCTCCAAACCATAATCTTCGGAGGGCTTTATGATGTCTCAACAGGCACAGGCACTTTGGACGAGGCGGTTCTTTCTCAAGACGTCATTCGCTGGAATGATGCTTCTTGGCAGTCGTTTCATGTTTCCTGATTTGGCCGCAGCGCATTCACTCCCTGAAGGCCAATTACATCTGTATAACGTAAATACGAAAGAGCGGCTTTTGGTGAAGTATCGGAATCGATCTGGTCAATACGACCAAGGGGCCTTGAATGACATCAACTATGTCTTACGGTGTCCTCATTCGAATCAGACCTGTGAGATGGATATCCAGTTGTTGGAATACGTGAATCAGGTGGAGAAGTTAGTGGGAAAAGGGAAAGAAATTCGTATTTACTCGGCCTACCGTTCACCCTCATACAATGATTTGTTGGTTCGGCTTGGCCGAGGCGCAGCCCCGAACAGTTTGCATACCACTGGACAAGCCGTGGACTTTGCGATCCCCGGTGTTCGACTTTCCCAGGTACGGCGAGCTGCAGCAAAACTCAAACGAGGGGGAGTTGGCTATTATCGTCGGCGCGGATTCATCCATATCGATACCGGACCCATCCGATACTGGTAACCTGTCCTCCCGATACTCCCCTCCTACAACGTTAGGGTCCGTCCGCTTTGACCATATGCAAGGTTCGCTGTGGAAATGGAATGGTTAAATGTTCTGCATCGAACCGCTGTTTTAAATTTTTCGTCAAATCAAATTTGAGTGGCCAGTAATCGCTGCTTTGACACCACACGCGAATAGTGAGATCGACTGAACTTTCGCCAAGATTTCCCACAACCACCAGAGGAGCCGGATCAGCCAAGACTCGTGCATCGGCTTTCAACACCTGTTCTACGACTGACTGGGCTTTATCAATATCGTCCGTGTAATCGATACTCATGACCAGATCCACACGTCTGGTCGCATGGTGGCTGTAATTTTTCACAACGGTACCCCAGACCTGACTGTTGGGCACCAAAATTTGCACATTGTCCGGTGTGGCTAATTCCGAGAAAAAGAGCCTGATGTCTTTGACAGTGCCAGCCGTTCCTCCGGCTTCGACATAATCTCCAACCTTGAATGGACGGAAAACCAACAACATTACCCCAGCCGCCACATTACTGAGTGTGCCCTGAAGGGCCAAACCGATCGCCAAGCCCGCCGCGCCAAAGACCGCGATTAAACTTGTTGTCTCGATCCCGAATTGGGAGAGGACGGCCAGGAAGGTGACGATCAACACCAGATAGCGCACAAAACTGGAGAGAAATCCCTTGAGCGTTTGATCGACTTTTCCCGATCGTTCAAGCCAGTACGCGACTCTTCCTTTTGCCCAATTCGCAATCAATCGCCCAACAATAAGAATGAAAATGGCACCAATGACTTTGAGGCCATAGGTTATTAAAAGATTCATTCCTTCTTTCATCGCTTCTTCCATATAATCCTCCTTTTCGAAGAATGTAATTGATGGGCTAGGCAAAAGACCGGAAAAATCAGAATGCCAAGGAAGATAATTCGTTTATTCCGGTTTGTAAAGAAAAGGGAAGCATTAGTAAAGAGAGAAAGCACGTAAGACGCGACCCCCCGAGCCCTTAGAAAGGGCCCGGGGGGATACTTCCAGCAGGAGATTATCGTTCGCCGCGCATGCGACCTAACCAATGTTCCATTTGTTTTCCTGCGGCTTCCCGCCCACCCAGTCCAAAGGAGAGAGCAATCGCGACTGCAATCGCTCCTAGAGTCAACCCAAAAGCTAGATTGACGATATCGTCCGCCAAGCCCATGGCACGAAGACCCATAGCGAGAACGAGACCCACAATCGCAAATCTGGAAATTCCTGCCAACATGCCAGCATTGCTTCCTCCTACACGTTGAATAGCATCACAGGCTAAATTCGACAACCAGAATCCGACTCCAATAATGGCGGTCCCCAACAAAACTTGTCCACCAAATTGAATAAACATCGCAACCAATTGTGACAGTTGTTCAAATCCCAATCGGTTGGCCGCTTCCACTGTCGCAAAGAGCATAATAAAAAAGACTAAGACCTTTCCGACCAATTGAGAGGGCGTGATCCCTCCTTCAAAAACTTGCCCAATGCCAACCTTGGCTGGAAGTTGGTCAAACCCCATTCCTCCCAACAAATTACTGATGAGATGAGAAATAAGCCGCGACACGAAAAAGGCAACCGCCAGAATAATGGCTGCGGCAAAAATATTCGGAATCGCGCTCATCATCGAATCAAGCATATCAGTCGCCGGAACCGTAATGACTTCAATATTTAAGGCCTGCAGGGCCGCAATAAGGGCGGGCACAAAAATCAAAATATAGGTGACTAATCCCACAAGTTTCGACAAGGACATTGTTCCTCGTAGGCCGACCTGTTCTCCAAGTCCATCCGCCCCGCTTGCGGCCAACAGATTGCTCACCAAATCTCGAACAATCTTTGCCACTAACCACCCCACTCCTCCAATGATTAAAGCCCCAAACACATTAGGAAGCATACCCAACATCTCATTAACCATCCCCTGGACCGGGAGCTAAAATTCCGTCTAGTTCCAACGTGCCAAGAATACCTGGGAGAAACAATAAGATAATCAGCCAAAACAACACATTGCCCAAGTTATCGCTCATGGGACTCATCCCCGCCTCTGAGCTGAGTTTGTCATCTAAACTCGTCGCCTGCAAGGCTTTGCTGACCACAGACCGCACGACGGTGGCTAACACCCATGCGACTAACAACAGGACTCCGCCAGCAACAATTTTGGGGACAAAAGCCAATACCTGATCAAGCAGACCACGTAGAGGGCCTGACACAAGTTCCAAATTTAAGGCATTAAAAAATCCTACCAACACAAACAGCAAGACCAGATAATACAATGCCGCTGCGGTTCCACATTCGACATCCATCTGAGTCCCGGTAGTTGCTCCCAATCGTTTATTCAGTTGGAGAAAGCCGAGTCCCTTCCGGACCCCGGCCCTGATAACGATGGCGACAAACCCACCCAATGATGAGAATCCCTAATGCTCCCAGAATACCCGGCAAGGAAGAGCCTAGGGTCTCTTGTAAGGTTTCCGTTAATTTGGTCATGTCCATGGATGACTCCTTTTCGTGAAGATTCACTGTGGTAGACCGAAAAATTCGGACTGTTACCGTCTTAAACTTTGGCTTTCAACTCAGTCGTACAATAGCCACATTTGATTGCTTTGAGGGGAATCGTCATTTGGCAAAGCCCACATTCTTTGGCTATTGGTTCGGCTAATGGCGCCCCTTCTTCTTTTAATTTATCAATACTTTGAATAACCATCTCTCCGAACGGACAAAAAAGAATGTACCCCGAATCCACATCCTGCGATAGTTGAGAAAGCTACTTCTTCAACAGATCCCGGGCTCACTGAGCCATAGCTCTTGCGCGTGTGGCTCAGCCAGTTTCGCTTCGTCTTTCTTTTTTAGGGAATTGATCCAGTTGGTCACAAGGAAAATTGCAAAGGCCACAATCAGGAATTGCCCACTCCTTGGATTAGAATGATGGTAAGCCCAGCCGTCTCTCGATCATTACCTGAACCCAAATATAATGGCCTACAATCCAATCCCATACCCCTTCCTTCTCCATACCTATTACCCTAAAAACAGCAGTTGGATCACGAAAGTCTGCACAACCTCTTGACGCGCCTAGGAAATGTAAAAATTGACTCATCACCCAAAAGGTGACCACGCAATTTTTAAATTCCCTATGCACATCAATTGCTTGCACAGCTTTTTCGCGCTCAACTGCCGCTTTTAGGATTACTGACGTTGGCTTCAGTTATCATTTCTTTAGTTTTGCAGATTTCGTCTATCCTGTCGGAAACGTATACTTTTTGCAAGGATTTTAGCATTAGGGCATCTCTAAAAACCCCAACATCAAAATTTTTGTGCCAATGAGTTCAATGGTTTACGGATGCGAAATTTGAAAAACATTAGTTTTTAGAGGTGCCCTAAAGAAAATGTGGGAAGGGGTAAACGGACCAGGTTGGACAGGAAGTAAACGACGAAATCGATAAAGTACTTTTAAATCAATCTTTTTCTGGCTCGGAACTTCCATGTTGGTGGGTTACGCGGTCTTCATCGAACAAATCGGCCATTTCTTGCGCCATGACATCATTGTCATGAGGGAGAGAAACAACAGACAATTCTTTTTTAATTTTTGGAGATTGGGCTTTTGGATCTTTGACGTCGGCTTCGAAATTTGTCTGTTCTTCAGACTTTTTATCGTGCTCCATGATAACAATCTCCTCTACGATGTTTATTACTCAAACGATTCCAAATATGACTGTTCAGGAAACTTGAGATGACAACTTGCACAGGTCACAAAATAGACTGATTCACGGACAGATAGCACAGCCCTAAAATCCAATGACACCCCGCGATGCCGACAGGATTGACAGGCGATTTCTTTAAGACGATAGGGAACATCCGGTTGTGTTTGTAGATAAAACTCCATATCGGTATGGACGGGAAATATATAAAAACAATCTCGACAAATCGCTTTCCATTCCCCATCCCCTTTCGTCACGGTCCTGGAATCAATTCCAAAACGGCTGCCTTTGCAAATAGCACACTTCACTTCTTCTAATCGTTTTTCAACCTCTTTAATACTTAATTGCACCATCTGTTTTGACTAATTTTTCTAACAAATTCGCTTTATCTCAACAGTATAGGCTGCTTGAGGGATTCCCGCAACCAGAGCCTGCCTTTGGATTAAGGATCATAGAGGATACGTTGGGAACAATGCGCTTCGGCTCATTCCTCTTGTGTTTGTCCCTCACCATGCCGACAAGATACCTATCATGATCAGTTACATTGACCATCATCTCTATATCGGAGAGCAGGTGGATGCCGAATCACCCCCTCCATTCATTAGCGCTGTTTTCTGGGCGGCACTGGATCCCCAACTCTCCCCACCCGCCAGCGTCGTTTTTGCCAGATTGCCCCTGAAAGAATATACCGAGCCCAACCTGATCGACCTGGAAATGGGTGTCCAATGGCTAGCTCGTCATCTACCTGAACACCACATTCTTGTGGCCTGTCGAGTGGGCTTCGGCCGCTCTCCTTCCATCATCATAGCCTATCTTTGTTGTATGCACGGCCTTTCTTTTGAAGAAGCCCGTGACCTCGTCACCCAAAAACGTCCGGGCACCACCCCCTTACCCCATTTAGCCTCCTTAATCGAACAATTGAAAACGAAAACTCCGGCTCTCGCCCAACCGAATCGCTAAGATTATTTGCTTCTACCGTTCATTTCTCCTCTAAGCGCAGAGACCCGATTGTCTCGCCCCTCTCTTGAGCAACGAAAAGAGCATTTCCTGATTTGACCAAGAATCTGCTACAACTCGAGCATAGTCACTCAACAGACCTGGAAGCCTTCGCGATGAATCAAACAGATTCCTTATCCACTCCGCTTTTCAAAAAATAATCCTCATGCCCGAGCTCCCTGAAGTCGAAGTTGTTCTCCAACACCTCAAGACTCACATTCTTGGAGCAACAATTAAGACACTCACCATTCATCGTTCAGATATCGTCCGTATGGGGCATGACCTCATCCCGTGGTTTCATCAGGCGACGATTAGCCATGCGCATCGAATGGGAAAATGTGTGGTCTTGACTTGTCAACGCTCTCAGGAAACCCGGTATCTCCTTTCGGAATTAGGCATGACGGGACTCTGGTTTTTTAAGGCTAATTTGGCTTCGTCGCCTCAACATATCCATTGCCACATCACGTTGTCCGGAAGGAAAGTCCGGCAACTTCATTATTGGAATCCTCGACGATTTGGTCGACTCTGGCTGTTTAAGCCATCTGGGTTGGAAGCCTTTATTCAACGTCGATTCGGGCCTGATGCCCTGACCATCGAAGAAGCACCTTTTTGCCAACTTATTCAAACAACTCGTGGTCAATTAAAACCTTTGTTGCTCAATCAACATCGCCTGGCAGGCATTGGCAACATTTATGCGAATGAAATTCTGTTTCGCGCCAATATCCACCCCTATGCCCAAGGGCATCAACTCCGACTAGCCTCTTGCCAACGACTCCACCAGACAATGCAAGAAGTATTGCGAGAAGCGATTGCAGCCGGAGGGTCTTCTATTCGAGACTTCCGCGCTCCCGATGGCTCTCAGGGGCACTTTCAGGAAGCACATCAGGTCTATCAAAAGGACGGCATGCCTTGCCCGCATGGTTGCTCAACCCTCATTCAACGTATACAGAAAGAACGCAGTTCGTTTTTCTGCCCATCCTGCCAAAAGAAACGCTGAGGGTTCGCAAAACACACTTCCTTGAGGCATGTAGGGGCCTTTGCTAGAATGCAGTCAGGCTTACAACATTTGGCATAAACATAATTTCAAGAAGGTGATCCACGTCTTCTGTGCGAAAAATTAAACTAGGAGAAGGGGTTGATTTAGCAAATCTATTTGGCCCACAGGATCTGCACCTTAAAATGATTGAAGGGGAACTGCAGATCAACATGGCCGCACGCGGAGATGAAATCACCCTGGATGGTCAACCTGAATCCGTCCAACGGGCCGAACATATTTTACAGGAATTAGCCGATTGGACCCGGACCCACCACGAATTAAAACCGGAAGACATTTCGCGAGCCATCCGGGCCACCGAAGAAAAATGCGACATCCCCCTCAAGCCCTATACCTTTTCGACAAATAACCTTTCCACTACCAAGGGAACGGTCAATCCCAAGACACCGACACAGCAGGCCTATCTTCAAGCCATCAAGCAATCCGATCTGGTCGTTGCCATTGGACCTGCGGGAACCGGGAAAACGTATTTGGCCATGGCAATGGCCCTGGCCGCACTGACCCAGAAACAAGTCAGCCGCATTATTTTAGCGCGGCCTGCAGTTGAAGCCGGCGAACGGCTAGGATTTCTCCCCGGCGACTTGTTCGCCAAGATCCATCCCTACTTGCGGCCATTGTACGATGCCCTCTATACCATGATGGACATTGAACGCGCGAATCGCCTCATTGAACGGGGGAGAAATTGAAATTGCGCCACTGGCTTTTATGCGCGGACGAACCTTAGATGACGCGTTTGTGATTCTGGATGAAGCGCAAAATGCCACGGCCGAACAAATGAAAATGTTTCTGACTCGTCTCGGGATGAACTCGAAAGCCATTGTCACTGGAGATATCACGCAAATCGATCTGCCGGATTCACAAAAATCCGGGTTAACGCAGATTGCGGAAATTCTTGTGAAGATTGAAGGTATTCAATTCGTGTATTTTTCTGAACAGGATGTGGTCCGCCATCGATTGGTCAAAGACATTATCAAAGCCTATGATCAGTTTGAACATGATTCGGGATTAAACACGAATGGTCAAGGACCGACGGCCTAATGCCCCATGGCCATTTGGTTCCAAACCCACCTTCGGCGTATTTCCGTCCGTGCAACCACGATTCGACGTGTCGCACAGTCAATTTTAGTACAAGCCGGACATCCCACTGCACAGCTGAGCATCTCATTAGTCGGCAAGACACGCATGCGCAGTTTAAACCGGAAATATCGAGGGCGGGATTATCCAACCGATGTCCTGGCGTTCCCAATGGGAGGTGCGGGAAAACAGACAGAAGTCTTTCTGGGAGATGTCGTCATATGCCTGCCCATCGCCATTGGGCAAGCTTCTAGGTTCGAGAACACCGCTGACCAAGAAATACTTCGATTACTGATTCACGGGACACTTCATCTTCTAGGCTATGATCACGAACAATCAAAACGGGAAGCCACGCGGATGCAACGAAAAGAACGCGCGATCGTCCAAAAGCTCTCTCCCTTCCCTCGACTTCTTATCTAAATCGACGCTCTCGACACATTCACCTTTTTTTCTTCTGTACACATTATGAGCTGGATTCAACGTCTTCAAGATGGGTTAGCGAAAACACGCCAAAGCGTACAAAGTTCATTGCGCCGCTTAGTCGGGGGGCAGCTCGATCCAGCCGTCATAGAAGATGTCGAAGCGAGTCTCCTTCAAGCCGATGTGGGCGTACGTACCGTTCAACGGTTTCTTGACGAAATCAACTCACAAACCGGCCCGTTTCAATCCACCAATCCACTTGAGGTCCTTCGCACCCTTCTCCTCGATATTCTTCGAAAAGGAGAAACGGAGCCATTGGAAGAGATCATTCGTCGAGGACCAAAACCCTTTGTGCTTTTAACCATCGGCATTAATGGCGTAGGAAAAACGACAACCATCGCCAAACTCGGGCATCGCTTTAATGAGCATGGCTTAAAGACGCTCTTTGTGGCAGGGCGATACATTTCGTGCGGCTGCTATTGAACAATTAGATATTTGGGGGAAGCGGACAGGCATCGACGTGATCAAGCAAAAACAAGGCGCTGATCCGGCTGCCGTCGTGTTTGATGGCATCGCCGCCGCCAAAGCGCGAAACATGGACGTGGTACTTATTGATACCGCCGGACGGCTGCACACCAAAGTCAATTTGATGGATGAATTAAAGAAAATTCACAAAATTATTGGACGTGAGATGCCTGGCGCCCCGCACGAAACGTTACTCGTCTTGGATGGCACGTTAGGCCAAAATGCGATTGCGCAAGCCCGCCAATTTCATGAATCACTTGGTGTCACAGGACTCGCTCTCACTAAACTGGATGGGACCGCAAGAGGCGGTGTGGTAGTCCCCATAGTCGAGGAACTCAATCTTCCCATTCGCCTTATAGGCGTGGGGGAGAAGGAAGAAGATCTCCAAGACTTCAATGCTTCCGCCTTCGTCGACGCCTTGCTACCCCAAGAAACACCCCCCACTTGATATGGCCGTCCTTCGTCTTCTCATTTGGTTCATTTTTTGGAGCCTGGTTTCGACCCACATTGCTGATGCCTATACACCACCATCCATACACCACACCCTGGCAGTTGAATTAGACCCTGAGACCCATCGCCTCACGGCCACGGATGTTCTTCATCTGCCGAAGAGCCTGTTCAAGCAAACACCACTTTCGTTCACCCTGAATCAGCACTTAACAATAGATCGGGTTGAGGTAAACGGACAGTCGGTCTCGGTTTCGAAAATCCCTGAAGATCCTTCAGGCCAAACAGGATTCACGCAATGGACGATCGAACATCCCTCATCTAGTCTCGAACAATCCAACTCCTTACCCACACTAACCATTGTTTATCATGGTCAAATCGATGATTCGCCGAAAGCATCCGGCGGACTTCGCTTTGTCAGGCCGGATAAGACCAACGGCCACATTGGTCCGCAAGGGATCTACCTCACATCCGAAACCTTTTGGTATCCGACCTGGGAACACCATCTGATGACATTTGATTTGGCACTCACTCTCCCTTCTCATTGGCAAGCCATCACACAAGGACAGGAAACCAACCAGTCCGTGACGGAAGAACAGCGAACCAGCGAATGGAGCATCCATTCCCCAACTGAAGCATTAACGGTGGCAGCGAACCATTTTGTCGTCCAGAAAAAACCCTGGCGCAACATTCAACTGGCCACCTATCTCTTTCCCGACGATTCCCACTTGGCACAACAATATCTTGATGCCACTGCCACCTATCTTGATCTCTACACAAACCTCTTGGGGCCCTATCCCTTCACACAATTTTCCGTAGTAGAAAACTTTTTCCCCAGCGGTTTGGGTATGCCCTCATTCACCCTGCTTGGACAAGGCATTGTACGACGTGGCTACACACAACCCTATTCACTGGGCCATGAGATCGTGCATTCCTGGTTGGGGAATTCTGTTTTTAATGACTTTGCGAAAGGCAATTGGGTGGAAGGCCTCACCACCTATCTGGCCAATTATTATTATGACGAGGAAACGGGCAATTACGCAGCAGCGCTCAAAACCCGCCGTCGGATGATGGACGAATACAACTTATATGCGACTCCAGAGAAGGACTATCCCATCCGCCAGTTCCACCATAAAGAAACCCGTATAGATAATGCTGTGGGCTATCAAAAAACGGCACTCGTCTTTCACATGCTCAGACAGGAACTGGGGGATGACGCCTTCTTCAAAGGCATCCGTCACATCATTCAAGAAGGTACAGGGCAGTATTTTGAATGGAAAGATCTGAAACGAGTGTTCTCACAGGTCGCAGAGCGGGACCTGACAGAATTCTTCAAACAATGGGTTGAGCAACCCGGTGCGCCATCGGTCACGTTACACGACCTATCGGTTCGACCAGATCCGATTCGCTCAAACCAGAGCATTGTGTCAGGAACCATTTCCCAAAAGGATGGGATCTACACGCTACCACTTCCGATCAAACTGAATCTTCAGGATGATTCAATATTCAGCGCCACGCTCAAACTGGATCAATCCAGCCAACCCTTCACATTGAATGTCCCCGGTATCCCAACGTCAATCACGCTTGATCCAGAGCACCATTGGCTCCTGCGCCTGCAACGAGAACAATTGTCTCCCATGCTGAATGGCTGGGATACCGATACTCGTCGCATTTTGATACATGCCAAGACTGCTTCAAAAGAAGAGAAAGCCAGCCTCAAGGCTCTCATGCAGCGAATCCAGGGACAGCCTGACATCGAGATACGTCAAAACGATTCCCCGGCCTTAACGGATGAGGCTTCATACCTCATCATCGGCACTCCGGCCCCTCAGCTATTGGAGGCAAAGACCTTACAAGCCTGCAACAAGCATGTTCAGATGGAACCAGGACGCACCACAATTCAGGATCAGGTATTTGAAGGACCCGACATGGCGTTTCTTATCACCTGTCCCCATCCGAACTTCTCGAACCACACCGTCTCGCTCTTTTTTGGCCTGTCGCCCGAAGCCGTCACGCCCGTCGCCCGACTGCTCTTCTTTTATGGGTGGGATAGTTATTTAGTGTTCCAACAGGGCAAGGTTGTTGCCCGCGGGATGTTTCAACCAGTACACTCTGCTCGTGAATTCACCATCCCAGCACCATGAAGGCTTATTGATGAAATCAAGAAGCATCCATAATATCCGCAATCTGGCACATTCCTTTGTAAGCAATGGTCGCGCCCTACGGGTACGCAGCAAGCAAGGGTTAGGGGAGGTAGAGATAACAAATGGCTTGGAGACTCCGAATCAAAACCCTGGCAGCATGGGCAATTGGAACCATGTTGTTCGCACTATGCAGCCCTGTGTGGGCAACTGAACCTCCTGAATCCCCCAAACCACCTCAAGAAACTAAGCCCGAACCACATCTGGCCAATATCCGGCAATTGACCTTTTCCGGAAAAAATGCGGAAGCCTATTTCTCACCGGATGGTTACAAACTCGTGTATCAATCCACGCTGGAACCGGATGGCAAAACCCTGCGATCCTGCTATCAAATTTATACGATGAATCTGGATGGCTCGAACGTCCGCCGCGTCAGCACGGGACTGGGCGGCACCACATGTAGCTACTTTTTCCCGGGAAGTCGACGGCTCTTATTTTCCTCAACCCACTTTGTCAACTCACACTGCCCGCCGAAACTTCCGCGAACGGAACATTACCGATGGGCGCTTGACAACTATGACATTTTTTCCATGAATGTGGGTGGAACGGATTTGCAACGCTTAACTTCGGCGCCAGGCTATGATGCGGAGGCCACGATTGCTCCAAACGGAAGAACGATTGTATTTACGTCTGTCCGCGATGGCGACCTGGAGATCTATTCCATGAATACCGATGGGAGAAACATCAAACGCTTAACCAAAGAAGTGGGCTACGATGGCGGAGCGTTTTTTTCTCCAGACAGCAAACGAATTGTCTATCGTGCGCATCATCCTCAAGCCGAGGACGAGGTGAAGGCCTACCGCGAATTATTAGCGCAGAATCAGGTTGAGCCCTCCACCTTGGAAATCTTTGTGATGAACGCGGATGGCTCTAACAAGACGCAAGTGACAGACAATGGACGATCCAACTTTGCCCCATTTTTCCTACCTGATGGCAAGCGCATCATTTACTCTTCGAATCTCGCCACACCGCCAGACCATCAGGGTCGTCCGTCTTTTCACCTGCATGTGATTGGAGACGATGGCACCAAGCCGGAACAAATTACCTTTAATGGCAATTTTAATAGTTTCCCCATGTTCTCTCCTGATGGGAAACAAGTCGTGTGGTCCTCCGACCGCAATACTACCAAGCCACATGAATTCAACATCTTCCTCGCAGACTGGGTCCCATAATAAAGACGGTGAATCAACTGGCTTTTTTGTCATTCCTGCAAGGTTTAGGCAGGAATCTCTCATGAAACAGAC
>PVMK01149780.1_pt1 | contig 12737 bp, 20 predicted proteins | sample 1853481 | NCBI WGS metagenome assembly PVMK01 (sample SAMN08533507, study PRJNA380276) | Marine sediment metagenome, whole genome shotgun sequencing project.
TTTTCTAATATCTGCTATCGCTGTTTGGAACAATGATTTTGGAACTTCAGTCCATGCCTTAAATGATGTATTCCATGTTGCACGTCCTGCAGTTTGACCTCTCATCGCTTCAGACAAAGTGAATGTCTCAGAAGCTGGAATTTCACCTATGACAATGCTTGCTGCACCTTTTTGTGACATGTCAAGGACTTTGCCACGTCTACCATTAATGACAGTTGAAACGTTTCCAACCAAGTCAGTTGGAACACGAACCTCAATTGCTAAAGTTGGCTCTAAAACAGTAGTACCTGCAGTTAACAATGCACCCATACATGCTCGACGAGAAGCTGGACCCAATTGAGACAGACCTCTGTGAGCAGTATCTTCGTGTGGGACAAAGTGGGTAAAGATAAACTTGCAACCCCTCATCTGTTCTCTACAAAGTGGACCTTCTTTCATTACCTCTTCAAAACCAGTGTTAATAGAGTCAGTTGACTCTTGAACAAACTGGACACCTTTTGTTCCATTAATCAAAATATTTCCACGTGAATCAAGTTTCATTATTCTCTTGATTGTATCTCTATCCCATCCTACCTCTTTTAGCTTGTCTGCAACAAACTCCTTGCTTTTCATGTCGCTGATTTCACCAGTTCTAAGCATGTTTGCAACCTCTGGTTCTAGTGGCTCTACTTTCATGAAGATCTTGTTGTGTCTGTTAGGAGACTTGGACATTATTGGTTCACATGAACCCGTTACAGTCTCTCTGTAGTTAATCAGAGGCTCTGATGTTATAATCTCAAGTTTGGCATCTTGTATACGATGGACAGCAACATCAAGATGCAATACACCCATTCCTGCAATAATAGTTTCACCGCTTTCCTGATCAATTTTTACGATTAGGTTGGGGTCTTCAATTGTTAGTTGTTGTAGAAACTCAACTAGTTTAGGTAAATCTTTAGGATGTTTTGGCTCAATTGCAATTTGAACTACAGGTTCTGAAACATATTTCACTCCTTCAAACATCTGAATACCTTTAACAGAAGACAGTGTGTTTCCTGCTCTGCAATCAGTTAATCCTAATAATGCTGGAATGTTTCCAGCTCCAAGTTCACCTACTTGTTCTCTTTGATTTCCCATGAAAAAGTTTACAGATTGAACTCTTCCCTCTCTTTTCTCATCAATTATGTTAATGGTTTGCCCATCTTTGATTGTACCAGAGAATAATCTGCCAATTGCAACAGGTCCTGCTGCAGGATCTAATACCATATTTACAACCATCATAATTGTCGGACCATCATCACTGCAAGCAAGCAATGCCTTTCCAACATCAGAATCTAAATCGCCTTTCCAAATTTGTGGGATTCTGTATTTGACTGCCACATGTGGTGGAGGATGATGTTTCACAACCATACCAAGAATAGCCTCAGCTAGTGGTGCTTTTTCCACAAGATCTGAAACTTTTTCGTTTTGATAAGCATCAATGACATCTTTGAATGTAAGTCCTTTCTCCTTCATCAAGTCAGTGTTGATTGCCCATCTGTCTTTTGCAGAACCGAATGTAACACTTGCATCCTGAATTGATACTTTCCATTTTTCTTTGTATTCAGGTTCTCCATATGTTTCAATTAGTTGGTTAAAGTTTGAAACTACATCGGCTAGTTGCTGCTGCATCTTCTCAGGTGTCAATCTGAGTTCTTTGATGAGCCTATCGACTTTGTTGATAAACAAAACGGGTTTTACTCTCTCTTCTAGTGCCATCCTAGTTACAGTTTCAGTCTGAGTCATGATACCTTCTACTGCATCACAGACTACTACTGCCCCATCAATTGCCCTAAGGCTACGAATTACCCTTCCACTAAAATCTACGTGTCCAGGAGTATCAATCATGTTAATGACGTATTCTTTGTCTTTTTGAGTAAAGTGTAAAGTTACATTTGCCTGGTAAATTGTAATTCCTCTTGCTTGCTCCTCTTTATCAAAGTCCATTGCAAGAGCCTTACCTGCAGCAGATGGAGCAATAATACCAGAATATGCTAAGAGACTATCACTCATTGTAGTCTTTCCATGGTCAACGTGAGCAATAACACCAAAGTTACGGATTTGTTCCTTGTTCTTGATTATTTTTAGAACTTCAGCTGTTGACTTGTATTTGACCATATTCGCAAACCCTGATAATCAGCTATTAAATCTTAGCCTTGTAAAAGTTCAATAGATCATTTGATTGCTAACATTTCGAATTTTTTTTGCAGTAACAAAATGACAGTCTTTCTTTCTTTTCTTTTTTGCCTCAAAAAGTGCAAGTAGTTGTGAAAAGAATGTACAATACAGTATCTGAGATATCTTATGAGATGGTACAATTGGATGAATTACATTTATTCCAACTTTCTTGAGATTTCTTCCTAGCTGTTTGTTGTGAGAATTTTTTTCCTCAAAAATTATTACAGTGTCACCTTTTTTAGCTGAAACAACTCCATATGTGAAAACTGTTCTATTCTAGAATAGTGCGCATCATACCCCAAAATTTCATAAAACTTTGCAGCACAATACATTGCTAATGGAAATGTAAAGAAGTTTCCAAGAATAAAGAGTCTGTTGGATATTTTGGAGTTTTTTGCATCAGTTTTTGCTTTAAAAAATAGTTTTGAATCTCGTGGAATTTTTATCTCCTTTACCAAAGAAATGCATGTTAATGCACTTTCTAAAAAGGAGATACTTCCTGCAGTAAAGACACCGTTATTTGGAGCAGAAAGTAGAATAATTCCATCAGATACCTTTGCCAGTCTACTTTTAGACTGTGCTGTGATGGCAGTTACTCTTTTTGTAATTTTTGCAACCTTGATATTTGTAAGAGTATTTCCAGATATTGAAACAAAATAGACATGTTTTGATTTAACTAATTGTTTGTTACGATACAGGTCTAATGGATCCATTGCCTTTGTCATTCCATATGAAAAGGACTCTGCAAGCATTGAAGATACTAAAGAATCCCCACTTCCAGAAAAGAGTATATTTTTTTGTTGAGTAGAAGATAATGATTTTTGTTTTTTAAATAATTTTAAAAAATATAACTGAAGAGATATATCTTTTTCATATGCATCAATTGTATTCATGACATCAAATGATTTTAGATGTATATTAGAAAAACAATTAAAGACAGGTTTTGGTTTTTATTACGACTATTCAGCAAACAGTCATGGAAATTTCTGTAGGACACACTCCTGATTCAGATGACGCATTCATGTTTTATGGAATGTTTACAGGAAAAGTGCCATCTCCAGACTTTAAGGTAAATCACATAATTGAAGATATTGAGAAACTAAATCGTAAGGCAACTAATCCACAGCTTGATGTAACAGCAGTTTCAGTTCATGCATGTGCATACATTCCAGGATATACAATTTTGAGAAGTGGTGGAAGTTTTGGAATTGGTTATGGTCCCATAGTTACTGCAAAAAAACAAATGTCAATTGATGAGATAAAAAAATGCAAGATTGCAATTCCAGGAAAGATGACATCAGCGTTTCTGCTATTACAATTAATGATTGGTAAATTTGATTATGTAGAGATGAATTTTAGTGATATTCCAAAAGCTGTCAAAAGTGGCAAGGTAGATGTAGGACTTGTAATTCATGAAACCCAACTATCATACGAACAAGAAGGAAACGTCAAGATTTTAGATATTGGTGAATGGTGGGACAAGGAAACAAATGGATTGCCAGTTCCACTTGGAATCAACGTAATGAAAACAGACCTAGGAATGGAGACGATCTGTAAATTTGACAAACATCTTCAGGCATCAATAGAGTTTGGATTAGAGAATATGGAGGATGCAATGGAATATGCTATGCAGTATTCTCGAGGAAAGTCTAGGGATTTGATTGAAAAATTTGTAAAGATGTATGTCAACAAGGTTACTGTCAATATGGGAGATTCTGGTGAGGAATCAATTAGAAAACTTTTCAAAATGGCAAAAGAGAAAAATTTAGTTCCAGATTTTGAGATAAGTATTGCCACCAAGTAATTATAGAACAAAAAAAATTTAGAAACAATGGGAGATGGAATTGGTGGAGCTGTAATTGGAATTCTAACAAATAATGCTTTTGAACTATTGGTAAGTCATACAAGAAAAGACAATCAAGGTGATTATGGGAAAACTGAAAAAATAATTATTGGGAAAATAGATAATCCTAATGAACCTCAATATGAAGAAAAAACAAAAGAAGATTTAGAACGTGCACTAAAAGGAAAATTTGTTTCATGTAATGTTCAATACAGAGATTCAAAAACAGATGCGCTTGTTTGTAATGTCTTTGTTCAAAAACCCCCAGAGGGATTCTAAAATGTTAGTTATTGTATTAAATTATACAAAAATTATAGATTCTGAAAATACCCTTGGTTCTTATAATAGGGGAATCGCTTGAAATTATGTCAGAAGAACGAAAAATGTACCCAATCAAATGTTCTGATTGTGGAACAGACTCAGAAGTACCTTTTGAGCCAGCAGCAGACAGACCAGTTTATTGCAAAGAGTGTCTAACAAAACATAGATCCGACGGACCAAAAACTTAAGCTAAATTTGTTTAGAATTTTTTAATCTAAATAGTTTATCTCCTTTTTTTAATATTTACAAAAAAATAATTGAAAACTATGTTATATAATAAAAAATTTAGAAATACAAGAAAACTATAGAAAAGATATGGTTAATGAACTAAAAAAAACTATCTCAATAAATATAAAAAAACTGGATATGTTCCCAAATCACTTTTTTGGAATTGCTGAGATAAACAAACACGATTATAAAATTAACATTCAAGGCCAGAGCATTCTAAGGCAAAAATTAATCAAACTACCAATAAAATTCAAAGATGAAAAGGCACTATTACACCTAACAGGCATTAATGACACAATATTTGAAGACATTTTAAACTACAAAGGAAAATCAGAATGGATTGAGATTGATTCTGACGGAATATTATATTATTTAGCAAATCATCAAGATCAAATTAAAACCATAGATGTTCTCAGTAGATTCTAAATTTTTTATTTTTAAAATAGTTCTATTTAGATTATGGCTTTGATGATTGTGCAGCCTTTAATCCCTTGTATCTATTTCTTATAGTAACTTCTGTAACACCGGCAGCTTCAGCAAGGTCTCGTTGAGTAATGGATACTCCATTTTGTACACATGAAAGATATAATGCAGTTGCTGCAAGTCCCATTGGATCCTTTCCAGCAGATTCCTTACGTTCTTGTGCCTCTCTAAGTACTTTGATTGCATATCGTTTTGTTTTTTCTGAGATCTCAAGTTTGCTTGAAATTCGTGCAATACATTGAACTGAATCAACAACAGGCATTTTTAGTTCTAATTCATGATGAAGTAACCGATAACAACGTGCAATGTCTTTTCGTTTAACATTAGCTGCATCAGCAACATCTTTTAGTGTTCTAGGAGTTTCAGTATCTCTACATGCAGCATAAAGTGATGCAGCAATCATTGCAGAAATGGATCTTCCACGAACCAATTTTTTCTCCAATGCTTTTCTATATAGATAAGCAGCTTTTTCAAGAACATTTGCAGAAATGTTAACCTTGTCTTTTAGTTTATTTAGTTCGCTGAGAGCTTGTCTCAAATTTCTATCAACTGGTTGATGAACTTGACTTCTACTATCCCAAGTTCGTAGTCTTTCAATAGTACTCTTCATCGCTGCAGTAAGTGGTTTCCCAGTTGCATCTCTATTTTGAGGATTAATTACTGTAGATAATCCCATATCGTGTATTGTAAGTGAGGATGGCGCACCAGTTCTTGCAGGATCTGAACCTCCATCTTTTTGAAATGATCTCCATTCTGGACCAGACGATTCTACTTTTTCAGAAATTACAAAACCACACTTTTGACAAAATTGTTCCCCAGTATCTTCATCAGTCAATAAGGAGTTTTTTCCACAACGTTGACAACTAGAAGTAGATTTGAAAGTTACCATCTAAACTACCTTATCCGTTGCCCTTTTTAATGTAATTTCAATTGTTGAGACGTCCCTGTTTCTTCCATCAGTAGATACAAGGGATTCTGAATTTATTTTAATATCTTCGACCAGAAATGCAGGGACTAGTTTTACGTAATACTATTTGTACTACATCTACAGCTGTACCTATACTCATTCCTCTGGCTTTAATTATGATTTTAGGTAATATTGCTAATTGAATTATTGCAGTTGTAACATAAGTCATCAATGGTTTTTTTCCAATGAATATTGTGTCTCTAATTTCGTTTGACATGCAAAATTAACTCTTATCGCTAATTTAAACCGAGTATTATGCTATCAGATTTACTCATTAAAAACAAGAAAATAGATAATATATGATGAAATTCAAACAGTGTAAGAATTGGTTCTTGTTAACAAAAAAATGCTGATAGGTGGGTCTTGCAATGGTAATTGTAGGAATCATACTTACTGTAAATATCAATGCCGCAATGCCTACAGGTCAAACAGGAATGAGTGAAGAGGAGATCATTGATTTGTTGATAGCACAGCAAGAAACCAGAGATTACAACACACTATCTGGGAATTCTAATTGGAATTGGGTTCTTACTAGTGTTGATTAGTTTTGGTGCCAGAAGAAGAAAGGGTAGTGCAAAAAAAGAAGAGAAAAAGCCAGCAGAATGATTCAAACCTTTTAATCTCAAATTATTAATTTCATACCAATGATTCAAGCTGAAATTAGTCTCTACCCCATAGCAACAAGAACTACTAGTGCCAGTTTTTACATCGCAAAGGCAATAGAGTCAATTCAAAACACAGAGAATCTCAGATACGAGATTAATTCAATGGGGACTGTTTTGGAATCAGATAGTATTGACATAATCTACAAGGCATCAAAAACAATGATGGAGACAGTTCACAATCTAGGAATTGCTAGGGTAGAAGTCATAATTAAAATTGATTCAAGACGAGACAAGCAAGTAAAGATGGAAGAAAAGATTGATTCAATTAAAAAGACAATTGAATTAGAATTGTTTTAAGATTTTAAAGTGAGTGTTTCTCTGAGCTGGAGTTCGCCCAATCTCTTTTACCATTGTTGCAAGTTCTTCTACAGATGATGCAGTGGGCTACCTGCAGCACGATAAATCTCTTCAGAAAATGCAGTTCCTACCAAGTCACTACCGCCATTAGATAGTGCAACTTGTGCTAATTTTTTGCCATATGCCACCCAGTAAACTGAAATATTGTTTAACACATTTGCAAGCATTAGTCGAGATATTTCAATTATTTTCAAATCATATACTGATGAGCATTCATTGTTTACCAAATGGTCTTGTTCAAGTTCGGTATTATCTAGACTAAACTTTCAATGGAATTAATGTGAGAAAGCCATGGGTCTTTTTTTGAAGCTCACGAATTTTTATGAGATGATCAATAACATGTTCTGGTTTTTCAATGTGTCCATAAAGCATTGTAACATTACTTTTAATTCCCATTGTATGAGCCTCCTCAATTACATCTAGCCATTCTTGTCCCGAACATTTTCCTCGAATAATCTTGTTTCTAATTTCTGGATGAAATAGTTCGGCACCTCCACCTGGCATAGAGTCAAGTCCCAGCATCTTTAAGACGAGACAAGATTTCTTTTGGTTGAATTTTTAGTTAGTTTTGACAAATAGAAAAATCTCAGCTGCAGTTAATGCTTTAATGTTAAGTTGAGGATGTTTCTCTTTGATAATTTTCATCATATCCTCATAGTATTCAAGTGGGAAGTTTTGGATGAAATCCTCCAACGATATGAACTTCAGTTGCACCCATTTGTTTTGCAATTCCAACTCTTTGTTCGATTTCGTCCAGAGTTAGGGTGTATGCATCATCTGCCCCTTCTTTTCGATAAAACGCACACATTTGGCAACTAGCAGCACAAACGTTTGTGTAATTCATGTAGTATGATGCTGCAAAAGTAACAGTATCACCAACTAATTTCTTTCTTGTATCATCAGCAACTGCCCCAAGAAGATGTAAATTGTCATAATTCATTAGTTCCATTCCATCTTTGTAAGATAGTTCTTCTCCGGCAATTGCTCGATCTAATGCTTGAGAATCTCCAACTAGTTGCTCTAACATATTGGGTTATTTGCGCATCATGATATATTCCTTATAGTCTCAAGAAATAAGTAACCAGTCATGTCATTACTATTATGGTACTTCCTCTAGTTGACGAACACAAACCAAAATGCTATTTGTGCCATGAGGGTTTTGAGAACATAGAAAAACTCAGAGAACACCAAAATATTGAGCATAAAGACCATTTTGAATCAAATGAAAAGCAGGTTACAACCCGAGAGCCAGCACCTGGCGATGTTACTGTGTTTTGATTTTATTTGCTTTGATTGATTTTAATAATTCCTGAGCAACTTCTTTTGAAATACTGGCAAGATCATATTGATTATCAATTGATAGTGCTTTTTTGAAATGTTTTATTGCATCTTGTAGTTTTCCCATCTCACCTAATGAAAGCCCCTTGTATGCAAGTGCCATTGCACACTTTTTATCAATATTCAAAGCTTCATCATAACATCTTATTGCTTTTTGATATTCTTGATCTGAATGAGAGGTTGCCCCCTTTATTCAACAACGCATCAAGATTATCTGGAGAAATGGCAAGTGCCTTATCATATGAACGAATAGCAAGTTTGAATCGTCCCCATGTTTTGCAAAGTTGCGCCTTTATCAACAAGTGCATTAACATTATCAGGTTCTTTTTTGAGCACTAAATTATAGAGTACAAGTGCTTCAGAATAATTTTCATCCTCAACATACTCATAGGCTTCTGCCAACATCTTGTCTATTTTCGTTGTTCACGGTGCTGATAACATTTTGTTTATAATATAGGTTGACAGATAGTAACTATTTTGTTCAATACAACATCAAGATGCATCTTTATCCGAGGGTCAATTCTCTAATGATTTGTTAAAGCACTCCATTGCTTCCTCGTATCGTCCCAAGCTTCGAAGTGCGGTTCCTTTGTGGTTCCAAAGATCAGGATCATTTTGATTCAAAAGAAGTGCTTGCTCAAAAAAACCAAGAGCATCATTAAATTGTCCATCTTCTAGAAATAAACGCCCCTTTGTAACAAGATTTTTGATTTCATCCATAAATTATTAAAAATAGAATATGTATTAAATATCAAGATTATCTGGAGAAATGGCAAGTGCCTTATCATATGAACGAATAGCAAGTTTGAATCGTCCCATGTTTTGCAAAGTTGCGCCTTTATCAACAAGTGCATTAACATTATCAGGTTCTTTTTTGAGCACTAAATTATAGAGTACAAGTGCTTCAGAATAATTTTCATCCTCAACATACTCAAAAGCTTCTGCCAACATCTTGTCTATTTCATTAATCACGGTGTCTGATAATATTTTGTTTATAATATAGGTTGACAGATAGTAAACAATTTTTTCAATACAACATTAAGATGCATGTTTATCTCGAGGATCAATTCTTAAAGATTTGTTAAAGCATTCCATTGCTTCCTCGTATCGTCCCAAGCTTCGAAGTGCGGTTCCTTTATAGTTCCAAAGATCAGGATCATTTTGATTCAAAAGAAGTGCTTGCTCAAAAAAACCAAGAGCATCATTAAATTGTCCATCTTCTAGAAATAAACGCCCCTTTGTAACAAGATTTTTGATTTCATCCATAAATTATTAAAAATAGAATATGTATTAAATCTGAAAAGCATTACTGTAAGATTGTCAAAAAACTGAACAGATTTACACCTATTTAGTGAAAATTTAAATAAATTTTTCAGCATTATAGGGTATGAAGATGGATGAAACAGATGAAAGAATTCTCAAAAATTTAATGGTTGATGCTAGACTATCAGCTAGACAGCTTGCATTAAAACTTGGAATGTCAACTGTCACAATATTATCTAGAATCAAAAAGTTAGAAAAAGCAAAGATCATTTGTGGATATACTACAGTTATTGATCATGAAAAACTAGGATATTCACTTACTGCAATTATTGAAATTATTGCCAAAAATGATAAAATTGAGGGCATTGAAAATGAGATTTCAAAATTTGAAAATGTATGTGGGGTTTATGATATTACGGGTTCTACAGATACAATAATTATAGCAAAATTCAAGGAAAGAGACGAATTAAGCAAGTTTGTAAAGGGTCTAGCATCCATACCAAATGTGGAAAATACAATCACACATGTAGTCCTAAATACTGTAAAAGAAGATTTTAGATTAACATAGGTAAAAGAATTGAAAGTATTCGTTTTTTTGATAATTTCAGTTAGTATAGTTGGATTATTACAAACAACATATGCACAAACTGAGTTAACAAATATGATGCTTGAAGTTTCTGATGAAGAGAAGACCATCCTCTTTGGAAGTTTTGCAATTGTAATAATTGGAATCTTTTTGTTTTTAGCAAGAGACACAATACTTAGGAGAAAGACACAATATGACAAAGAAAATCTTGAATCAAAAAAAGATAGGACATATGAAAAATATCACTCTGATTGGGGAGATGATTATGAAGAACTAGGAAAGAGGAGAAACACAAAAGAGGACAGGGAGTTTCGTGAAGCTGCAATAAATGATGAGCTTCCAAATTACTATGAAATTTTAGGAATTCCAAGAGATGCAACGCAAGGAGAAATAAAGAAGAAATTCAGAGAGATTGCAAAAAAAATTCATCCAGATAAAACGAAAGAAGATTCTGATGAAGAAATGGCAGAATTAAACAAAGCATATGAAGTACTTTCAGATAAGGGAAACAGAAAAAAATATGATAGATATCTAAAAACAGACTAGACAGACTCTAGTTTGACTATAATCATACTAAGTTCAATTGAATCAGGAGTCTGTATGCTGTTTGTAAGATTAGTAAATATTTCAAGATTCATAGATTTTCCATCAGATTCTATTTTAGTAGAGATTTTAAGTTCAACAAATTCAGTGTTTGGTCCAAGCATTTTTTTTGTCAATAGTGGAACTACAGAGAGGCCATCTATCACGCCTTTCATCTTGTAGGCAAATTTTTCAGAAAAATATACACCTCCTCGCGTAGTAGGTGTATTGACAGGAATAGGCGAATTTGTAATCGATACACGAGTTATTGGAAAAATATCATCATTTGAGGTAAAGTTTGTACTGTGGAGAATTTTTTTCATTATAGTCCATTAAAATTTTAAGCAAATCTGGATTTACAGACATCTAAAATTAGCCACATCGTAATTCTATTGAATCTTTCTAAGTAAAACCTGCAAAAATCTAAACAGAATTTCAAGTTGTATAGGTCATCTTTAAAAACATGAATTATGATCGGTCTTTATTGCAACAAATTGCAGCACCGCATCCAATGAGAAAAAATATTCTCAATTTGATGGTATTGTATAGATTACATGATGATTGTTACACTGAAATGCTAGACTACACAATTGATCTATTTGAAAGTCAGGGTCTTGGTGCAGACTATTACGGATATCATAATATTAATCACGAATTAGAAGTAACATATGTTTCACTTTTAGCTGCAGAACAAAGTAAAGTACAATTCACTGATGAAGACATGAAATATTTATTCATTGCAGCGTTATTTCACGACTTTGATCCTGAAAAAAGTGTAGATAAACCACATGAGGAGAGTGTTATAAAATTTATCACAACTGACAAAAAACTTTTAGAATTAATTAACACCACAAATATTGATTTAGAAATTCTCAAAGTTTTAATTTTAAGAACAACATATCCCTGGAGTGGAGAGTTAAGAAAAAATGCAGAAGTACAAATAAAACAATGTTTTCAAAATTCAGCTTTAACTAGAAACAACCAACAATATCAACATCACATTATGGAAATGAGTCAATATCTATCAGTAGTAGATAGAATCAGCGGTTATGCATTAGGTGATTTTACAAAAGCAATGGAGATGGCTAAGATGAACGCACATGCACTTGCATGGAGACCATCACTAATTATTAGAAGTTCAGTTGCTTATTTTGAAGAATTATTAAACAAAGAGCCAGATATGACAAAAGCAGTTCTCAGGATTCTTCCAAAAGAAATGAGAAAGAATTTTTTTGATACTGTACTATCATTCATGAAAATTAGACAGCAAGAGATAACTATTCAAGCAGATTATGCTTATGAAAATCTCAAGTTAGTTCCAACAATAGAATGTATGACAACAAGAGAAGATCCAAATTTCATCAAAACACTGTATGAAATCTTTTTGGAACTACCAATACCACTGCAATTTGAAAAAGAAGGTTTTGAAGATTCTGTAAGAAAACCCAGAAATAATTATCAACACACTTAGACTAAATGACAAAAATGGGGAAATTGTAGGATTTGTGAAGGGAGGAGCACTTGAGAAATACAAACTGCGTGAAGAAATAAGAGATGAGAATTATGGTCTAGGGAATACAATATTTCTCGAACCACTGGCATTGAAGATGGGATATTGGGGGCTAAAAGGTGGAAGCGAGATGCGCCATATGTTCATCATGCAAGCATACTCTATGAAGTACAAATACATGACAAGTTTTGCTTTACGAGACGTCATCCAAGCAAGAATAGATAAAGAACGTGCAGAGTTTGTAACACAATTTGATCCTGAAAGATGGGATTACTATCGAATCAAAATTTGATTCAACACATGAAAAAATCAATTTTAAAAACACTACAGTCAGTAATTCAAGGAGATGTGTTTTCACAAAAGGAAGTCAGAGAATTTTATTCAGTTGATGCTAGTTC
>PVMK01188527.1_pt1 | contig 12737 bp, 12 predicted proteins | sample 1853481 | NCBI WGS metagenome assembly PVMK01 (sample SAMN08533507, study PRJNA380276) | Marine sediment metagenome, whole genome shotgun sequencing project.
ACGCGAGCCCTTAATCTGCACCATCATATTCATATTTGGATAAACTGACAAGCAGCTTTATTATCAAATCGACTTGGATGGTCTATTGCAAGATCAATTTTATCTCTTGACAAAGAGGGTGGGTGTTATAATATGGCCTACTAAATGCGGGACGTGGCGCAGCCTGGAAGCGCACCTGAATGGGGTTCAGGGGGTCCGGAGTTCAAATCTCCGCGTCCCGACCAGTAAAATCAAGGGGTTAGTCCCGCTGCCAAAAGCGGGACTAACCCCTTTTATTTTGTATGGTTAAACATTCATTTTCCCGCCCTGCCATCTCTCTGCAGGAACCCTTCATGGACGGGACAGAACATATTGAGTACGTCAACACCAGTTGACGGCAGGGGATGAAGCGATCTTTTTCTCGAAGTAAAAACCGGTCACCCCGCGTCTCGCATCTCCACATCAGGTAGAGATGAAGCTGAGAGATTTAATGCGTATCTAAAGAACCTATCTCTTTCAAAGCCTCTTCGTATCTATCTGGAATTAATTCTCCTTTTTCAACCGGCTCTTCTACCTCTCCTGCGAATGTCTTCTGTTTCTCGCTGTCAAGATCCACAGGGTTTCCAAAATCAACTTCCGACAAATCCTCTCCCCTTAGGTATTCATCTTCTCTCTTGGAAGATTTATCAACAATTTCAGGATGTTCAACTGAGATATAGTTCCCCTCTCTGTCCAGCTGAATAGAAAGTCTTACCTTAACATCAAAATCCAGTGAAAATGCGATACGGTTGTCATAGACATTAATTTTCGCATCTTTGTATTTGACGGCTTCCTCAAGCTCCAGATTATGCTCCTTCCTAAAAATCTCCTTGATGACGCTCCAGTCAAGGTTATCGGCTACTGCCTTAATAAATTCCTGTTCGCCTTTTTTTATTATCTCAGGATTTGCTATTTTCATACCGACAGCTCCTTTCGCAAAACGCTCACAATGTTAAATATAGCATCTCATATCCTTCAGGATTGCCAGGCTGTTGTCCTCAGACTCAATATCTCCTCTGCCAAACTAAAATAACACCTGGAACCAGAAGACCCTATATCTTGTACCAAAACCGGTTCCCCATGAGCAGGAGCGTTTTTCAAGTCACTGTTTTCCGGGATTACTGTTTTGAACAGCATATCGCCAAACTGCTCACGAGCAGATTCAGCAATTTGCAGGCAGCTTTCTTCTCTTGGGTTAAACATGGTCAGCAATATGCCGGCTATCCTCAAACCTGGATTCAGTTTTTTCTTAAGGACTTTCACAACTTGTATCATTTGGGACACAGCCCCTAAGGCATAAAATTCGCATTGTAGTGGAATCAATAAAAAATCAGCCGCAGTGATAGCATTAAATGTCAGAAGGCTCAATGAAGGGGGCGCGTCCACAAGGATATATTCAAAGGCCCCCCTTAGGGGAGAGAGAAAGTTCAGAAGCATCTTTTCCTTGTCAGGCCTCGACATCAATTCGAGTTCAGCCCGGAAGAGTTCCATGCGTGCCGGAAGGAGCTTGAGACATTCAATACTGCTCTCAGTGATAATTTCTCCTGGATCGGCATCTCCAACAATTCCATGATATATGCTTTTCTTGAGCCTGGTCTTGTCAATCCCCAAACCTGATGTGGCATTGCCCTGCGGATCAAGATCAACAAGCAGGACTTCTTTTTCAGCGGCTCCTAACGCCGCTGAAAGATTGACGGCTGTGGTAGTTTTCCCCACACCACCCTTCTGGCTCACAATAGAAATAACCACTCCCATATTAAAATTTCCGAAATGATTAGTAAAAGAGTGAAAACAGCTCCCGAGCAAAGAAAGCTTTTCGAAATTCATTTCAGACATTACAGTCCAGTTACAACATTACCCAGTTTCAAAACTGAAAGTCAACTTTTTATTGGCCTTTTGCTGAGACTGGCAGGTGTGCATATCAAACTGCTGTCAGGAGGTGAGAAATAATCAGCCACGGACACACCGGAAAGACACAGACGTTGGAAAAAAAGGGGACAAATTCTTTACACCTGTGAAAAGAAAATGTAAGCTGGATTTTTCCTTTACGAGACCATGAAATTTGACCTGATGCACCTTGTAAAGAAACATCAAGCATGCGTAATCTCCTGAAATGGGGTTGGGCAATAATCACGATTTAAAAGTTAAGAGGGAGGAGATATGGAGATCTCGAATTTGAAGAAATACTGCGACAAAGCCCTGGAAAGCTACGCCACCCACGCAAAACCGATTCATCCCAGCACAGTGGTGACCGCCCCCTGGGTTAGATTAAAATGCCAGTTTGGCTGCCGCGGATATGGGAAAAGCTACGGCTGCCCGCCCGACACGCCCACACCGGAGCAGACGCAGACCGTTATCGACGGCTACCAGAGAGCGATTCTGTTTCATGTGGAGTCAATCCCGGGAAGCAAGGAAAAGGGCGGCCGCAATGTATTAAAGTTTTTTGATATGCTTGTGGACCTGGAAGGGGAGATGTTCAAGGACGGGTATTACAAGGCCCTGCTCTTCCTGGCCGGCCCCTGCCACCTCTGTAAAGAGTGTGCCAAGGGAAAGGGCGAGCCCTGCCTTCATGGGAACAAGAGCAGGCCGGCCATGGAGGCGGTGGGTATTGACGTGTACCAGACGGTTCGAAACAACGGATTTTTTATCGAAACATTAAAGGAAAAAGGCGATCCGAAAAATCTTTACGCGCTCATGCTGGTGGATTGATTCGGATCTGGCCCATGAAACAAGGAAAGATTTTAGTGCCCTTGACGACTGGATTTTTCGTACCATCCAGTAGAGAGGCTGAGGAAATTGAAAAGATATTCGAATATCTGATAAATCCAAATAACGTTGATCTGATCGGGGTTCAATTAGGCCGCAAAAAATCTTTTTTTACAGACAATTGCGTCCCGCGGATCGCGGGATTAGGAATTGGTGCCCCGCCTTAACCGGAACTCATTTTTAGATGGATCATGATACATCTGGAAAGTCTGCCAAAAACCGGTAGAGGGTGGCCCTGCCTACTCCAAGGAATCTGGCCGCCTTGGCCTTATTCCCTCCACTCAGGGTGAGGGCCTTTCTAACACTTCCCGGGTCCAGCTTCCTTGCCGGGCCGCGGGGAGGCCTCTTCACTTTCCATTCCCTGAGTTCCATTGGAAGATGCTTTGGTCTTATAATCTGGCCTCTGGACTTTACAAGTGCGAACCGGATGGCGCTTTGAAGCTCGCGAACATTCCCCGGCCAGGCGTATTCCGCCATCAGGTTCAGGGCCTCTTCGGAAAAACCGGAGCTTTTCTGGCCCTCTTCCACCGCCTTACCAAGGAAATGTTTCACCAATAGAGAGATGTCGCTCTTGCGCTCCATTAGCGGGGGCAGGTGAATCGGAACCACATTGATCCGATAATAAAGGTCATCACGAAAGGCGCCTTTTTCCATTTCGTGTCTGAGGTCACGATTGGTGGCGCTGATGATACGTACATCTACCGAGATGGTTTTCTCACCCCCCACCCGCTCAAAGGTCCCATCCTGGAGGACCCTGAGGAGTTTGACTTGGACTACCTTGGGTAGATCTGCCACTTCATCCAGAAAAAGGGTGCCGCCATCAGCCAGTTCAAACCGCCCTTTCTTGTCCCTTATCGCACCCGTAAAGGCCCCTTTCTCGTGTCCAAAAAGCTCACTTTCCAGCAATCCCTCAGGCAACGCACCGCAGTTGACAGGCACGAATGGTTTCCCGGCCCGTCGGCTCTCATTGTGGATGGCATTTGCCACCAGCTCTTTTCCCGTTCCGGTCTCACCTTCGATACACACCGGGTAGTCACTGGCCGCCAGATCTCGGATCTCTTTATAAATCCGGAGCACCTTTGGGTCCTGCCCCACAATCCCGGCGAAGCTCTTCAGTTCTCCCACCTGCTTTCTTAACCCGATCAGCTCTGTTACATCTTTAAAGGAGGCAAGAACACCGACAAAATCGCCTTTAACATCTCGCATGCCTGTTACGCTCATCTCGACCCGCCGTGACTCGCCTTCCGTGGTCAGGATATTGAGGGGGTAAGAAACATGTTCAAAAAAATCGGGCGGGCCCTCCTGGAATGAGCAGCTGCCCCCGCAAAAAGGTGTGCCAAAGACCTCATGACAGTCTTTCCCAACCACATTCTCCCTGCGATAACCGGTTATATCTTCGGCAGCCCGGTTAAAGAACAGGATGCGTCTCTCCCTGTCATGGGCCAGGATTCCCTCTGAAAGGTTATCGAGGATACGTTCCAGATTCTCCTTGTCAGAGATCAGGGTGTCTAGGGTCAGGTCTTTCATTGTGGTTTACCCAAGGTAGCAGGATCCATCTACTCAGAGCCCATGTCAAACTGTGAAAAGGAGCTCAACCTGGCGGATGAAGGTTTTGGAGAATACTTTTTTGGTTCAGACCCCTCTTTGAATGACTGGAATACGGTCTTTTTGGAATGACGTCCGGCTAAGAGACCGGTCTTCGCATCGATCTTTGCAAAGACAATACCCTCAGGGGCCTTGAAGTCTTTCACAGGCGTTCCTTTCAGCGTTTCTGACATAAATCCGAGCCATATGGGACTGGCCGCCCTTGAACCCGTTTCACTTTTTCCCATCTCTTTCGCATCATCATAACCCACCCATACTCCGGTCACCAGACCGGGAGTATAACCGATAAACCAGGCATCTTTAAGATCGTTGGTGGTCCCGGTCTTGCCGGCGGCAGGCCGCTTCATTGCCCTGATTCTCCATCCGGTTCCTTCAGAAATAACCGCACCCAGGAGATCGGTCATCAAAAAAGCGGTCTCCTTTGAAATAACTTGAACTGTTTCAGGCTGATTCTCCTCTATAACTTCACCGTTCCGGTCCAAAACCCGTTTAACATAGATCGGCTTTATCAGCATTCCCCCATTAGCCAATACAGCATAGGCCCTGGTGATCTCCATCAAAGAGAGTCCAGAGGAACCAAGGGCGAGAGAGAGATCCGGGGCCAGGGGAGATTCGATACCCATATTCTTTGCGTAGTCAATGGCGTAATTGACTCCAATCTTCTTTAGTATCTTGACTGTAATAACGTTTCTGGACTTGGCGAGGCCGGTCCTGAGCAATGTGGGGCCATAAAATTTTTCCTTGTAGTTTTTTGGCTTCCACGACTCTCCTTTCAGGTTCCGCTTGGACACGTATGGAGCATCCATTATTATGCTTGCAGCACTCATCCCTTTGTCAAGAGCAGCAGAATAGATCAGCGGTTTAAAAGCTGACCCTGGTTGACGCCGGGACTGGATCGCCCGGTTAAACTGGCTGGTTTTAAAATCCCGGCCGCCGACCATTGCCCTTACCTCGCCTGTTTCGGGGTCCATGCAAAATAACGCCCCTTGAGCTTCAGGCAACTGCTCCAGCGCGACCTCCCAGGTGAACTCTTTCTCCTTTCTTTTTTCCTTCCCCCGTTTCTTATCCCCAAGGGCCGGCTGGGGCTCCTTATAATTCTTCAAAATTCGAACAAGAACAACGTCCCCCGATTTCAACGCCTGAGAGGGTTTTCTTATCTTACCGGAGTAATATGCGATTTTTTTGTTCGGCTTCCTGGCCCACCTCATTTTTTTTAGCGGGAGACGGGCCATTTCTTCTCCCAATTGAATCGTGACCTCCTTTTTTTTGTCATCCACTTTAATCACAAGACCCTGGACAATGGAGCCGCTCTCCGGCGGGGTTGCTTTAAATTTCTCTACGGACATTATCCTGAAATCAGGGATGTCACCTGCTGCAAGATGCTTGACCGGGCCTCTATAACCCTCCCTCTTGTCTAACTCGTACAACCCTTTGTTCAAGGCCTTTCTTGCCAGGGCCTGCATCTTCAGGTTTAAGGTGGTATAGACCTTTAATCCCCCCCGATAAAGGAGCTCTTTTCCATACTTCTTCAGCAGGAATCGCCGTACATGCTCCGTGAAGTAAGGCGCACGTTCAAACGTGTTTTCTCCTACAAGCCTGATATCAAGCGTCGAGTTTAAAACCCTTTCAAATTCTACATCATTTATGAGGCCTTCCTCACGCATCCTTCCCAACACATACTTCTGTCTCGCTTTAGCACGTTCAAAATGAGCAACCGGCGAATATCTGGCCGGAGCCTGAGGCAGACCGGCCAACAGGGCGGATTCAGCAAGATTCAGATCTTTGGCCGGTTTATTGAAATAGGTCCTGGCCGCTGCCTCAACACCGTAGGCACCCTGCCCTAAATAGATCTGGTTAAGATAGAGAAACAGGATATGCTCCTTGGAAAATTCCTTTTCAAGCTGGAGGGATAAAATGGCTTCCCTTACCTTTCTCCGGTAGGTCCTATCAATGTTTTTAAGAAGCAAAGACTTGGTCACCTGCTGGGTAATGGTACTCCCACCCTGCTTAATCTTCCCCGTGCTCATATTCTTTATGAAGGCCCTGAAAATACTTTTTATATCAACCCCCTCGTGCTCAAAGAACCTTGAGTCTTCCGCTGCCACAAAGGCCTGGATCAGGTGTTTTGGCATCTGATCCAGGGGAAGGATTGTCCTCTTTTCCTCCCAGAGCCTCCCTATTACTTCACCATCATCGCTGTAGATCTCTGTAATGATAGGGGGTCGGTATTCTTTTACCGATCCAATGTAGGGAAGGTTGCTGGACCAGAGATACCAGAAATAAACTCCGGCACACATGCCAAAGAATACCACTGCTGACAGAGACCAGATTATGAACTTTAAAAACAATTTCATCTCATAATTTCCAAAAAGGGATTATGCTCACTCATCCAGCATAATCTTCTTTGCAACCGCATTCAAGAAGAGAACCTACCTCGTATTCGAACGAAAACTACGATTTTTCGTTCAGACACTACCTCTTTTCACATCTGAAATCTCCGATCTTCCGGTGCGGCAGGGGAACCACAGCTCTCATCACAAGTCTTGCATTCAGCAGGCTGAGTCTGAGATTGTCCCGGAAGAGACGGAAATGAGAAACACGTTCCGCGGGTGAGGGGTAATATATGGAAATATCCACCTCGCGCAGTTCTATACCGGCCCAGGCCGCCCTGACCAAGATCTCGATCTCAAGGGAGTAACGCCGTTCGCGTAGTTTCAATTGCTGAAACAGGCTAATAGGATAGACCCGGAACCCGCTCTGGGCGTCACCCAATGATCTACCGGTCTCCACTCTAAGCCAGAAATTTGAAATAGCGCGGCCAACCCGTGATGACGCGGGAACATACGCCCCATGAAAATCCCGTTTGCCCACTATTATTGCATCAGGATGCGCCTCTAACTCCGGAATAAAATGGCGGAGGTCATCCGGGTCGTGCTGGCCGTCGGCATCCACTGTCACCATATGAGTCATTCCAGACCTCAGGGCCTTTTTTGCCGCTGACAAGATGGCCGCACCCTTTCCAAGGTTCTTGGATGACGGACAATATCTACCTCAAGACCCTCAAGGGTATCAACGCCGCCGTCAGTGCTGCCATCGTCAACCACCATAACCCTGTCGTGAACCTTGAGGGACTTTGTCACCACATCCCTAAGGGTGCCGGAATGATTATAAACGGGGATGACAATGATTATCTGAGGCGGATCGGACTCCGCATGCCGTATGGGAGCGGCTTGTGCCTCACCTGCTGCAATTGCCGTGTCCAACGCTCCTACTTTTCCTTCTTCTCTAATGATTTACAATCGCCTTTCCAGAACGCTCTAAGGACCTTTTTATCTTGCCCCACCTCAAAATAGGTTATGCAGTAGTCCATTGAGGAAACGGATTGTCCTGTAACATTCCCCTCTGTTTCGCCGGTACGTCCTTTACGGGGATCAATGCGGGGTGGATATTCAATAAGTGCGGAGTGAGCTAAAGGATTCAAGGTGTATTCGTCTCTTGTCTCAACATACACGAATACCTTCTTGTGGTCAGGGGCATCAAAAGTCCTGCCGGGCTGTCCCCAGGAATCAACGAGTCTTGAGACATCATGCCCCACGTAATTCTGGCATAATCTTGTATACCCTTTACCGGTGGGGAAACCCAGTGTCTTGCAGCCTGAGAATATGAAAACAGTGAAGATGAAGACCATGGAAAATAAAATTATTATTTGTTTCATAGAACCTCCTCGTCCAGAAAGTGATAGAATAGGCCCCTTAGCAACGTGGGGGTAGGGTTTTCAATCAACAATGATTTATAGCCCTAAGATCGGTCTGATGTCAAAATATTCATGCATTTTCCAGGAAGATCATTCCTTTGGCGGTTTTCCACCTAATTTCTCCAACTCTTTGGTTGCGTTCGTCATTTTTGCCTTTGCTTTTGCCACTCGCCGACCCGCCATATCTGTCTGGTTCTGGGCTTCCTTTACCTCAGAGTCTATGCTTGCCTGGGTTTCCCCATCATCCCCTGTTTCACGTGCGGCCCTTGATTTATCCAGTTTTTCCTCCAATTTTTCCAGGGCTTGAGCAGCTTCCTTTTCTTTCTCTCGGGTCTTCTTTTCTGCATCTGATAGAGCGTCAAGTGCAGCAGCCATTTCCCCCGCCTCCCCCTTTGACCCTGATGTTTGTGGCGATGGCAGACAGAGAAATACTTGTCAAGACTGAAATAGCATTGGCAAGGGTGATTATTATCAGGGTATAAAAGAGGCCTGCACTACCTACGACATATCCCAATCTCAAGAAAAGAATAATACCGAGGATGGTTAAGATACTGGGAGTGAATACACCCGAAAATGTACCCAGGCTACCCTTCACCGGCACGCGGGCTGTTTTCGCTCGCAGCTTTTCCATGGCTGTCAACGCATTCTCCCGGATTCCGCCTCGATCGAGACCTTTTTACAGGAAATTCTGAACCTCTGACCCTGAGCGCTTATTTATAACTGTATGAGGAGAGAACTATATGAGAAAGGGGTCTGTGAGTCAAGGTTGAGCCTTTTCCACCCAGGGAAACGTCAAAGTCGCCGATAAATCGTTAGTATTAGGAGCTTCTGGGGACCTCAATCCCGCCCCGGCGGGACGAAATCCGAATATCGAAACTCGAAACAATATCTAACTTCAAATATCAAATGAACAAAACATTTCAAACCTTTATCCAATACCTGCGGGGCTCATCACGTTTAGGATTTAGGATTTTGGTCATTCGTATTTGTTTCGGATTTCGTGCTTCGTGCTTCGAATTTATAGGAAATCACATATGGAAATAATGCTCGTTACATCAGCACGTTATCAGTTTGAATGACGTGGCCCTGCTTTTCCACCCCCCTATTGACTGCATCATCATCCAGGGTGTATATGATGAATTATGAATTATGGATGAAAAATTATGAGTTGAGAAACCTGTAATTACTGTTCTCCATTCCTTTCAACTCTTCATTCTTAACTCTTCATTCTTAATTCATTCAGGAGACTGATAATGGAAGATATTCCTCCCTGTCATATACATATAGATAAGGAAGGGCGCTGGTACCACCAGGGGGCCGAGATGATCCACAGGGAATTTATCCGGCTCTTTTACCAGAATATGGTGCTTGATTCAAAGGGCAGGTATCTGATCAACTGGGCAAATGAACGTTGTTATGTGGAGGTGGAGGATACAGCCTTCGTAGTCAGGCGGGCCTCTTATGAAAAGGGGAACCAGGATAGAGCATCCGGAATAGAGCTCAGTCTGAGTGATGACACCAAAGAAGCGTTAATACCGGATTCTCTCTGTGTTGGGAAGGAGAACATCCTTTACTGCAAGGTCAAATCGGGTCTTTTTCCTGCCCGTTTCAATCGCGCCGCCTATTATCAATTGGCTGAACACATTGAAGAAGATGGTAAGAACTATTTTCTGCCTCTACATGGTCAAAGATATTATATCCCTCAATCTCCCGATCTAAAATCCAATCCCGCAGGGCGGGACCAAAATCTCAAATCATGACTCCCCACTCACCGGAGTAAGAATCTCTATATCTGCATTTTTTCGCAGGTTTTGAAGCCAATTATCGAAAATACGACCATGCTTGGTCTGCACCAAAGATGAGCGATACTCTTTTTCTTCTTCACGGAATTTTTTATCATCGATCCCTTCCCTTGCCAGCCACCTGATGACAAATACACCCGTGTTTGTTACAAAGGCAATATCAGGATACCTTTTGTTTGAGTTGAGTCTAAAGGCTGCCTCGGCCAATCCCGGCGCGTATCCTATTTTGGGTATAGGTTCCTGGCGTGTAAAAAACGCGCTCTCTTCGATCTTCATGCCTTTTTCCTCTGCCAATTTATCCCAGGCATTGCCTTCTTTAAGTTCTTCCAAATATTTTGAGGCGGCAGCGGTTGCTTCCTGGGCCGCAAGGTAAGCGGTATAATCATCATTCACCTTCTCAGCAACGTCTTTCAAAGGGGGCAGGTAAGATTCCCTGCTTTCGGCCACCTGAAAAATATAAAATTTTTCGCCCAATGCAAACAACTCGGTTGTCTCGTTCTTTCCCAGGGCAAAGAGGGTCTCTCCAATTTTTTCGCTACCGTCAATTCCGGATACCGGCTCATCTTTTGAGAAGAAAGAAGAACGTTTTGCTTCAAGTCCGTACTGTTTTGCATAGTCGGACAACTCTATATCGTAAGGCATCTGGTCTATGACGGACAGGCCTTTTTCATGGGCAAGTTCCGTTGCAACACTCATGGCCAGCGTATCTACTATTTCATCTCGCACATCTTCTAAAGATTTGGTCGAAGCCTCTTTTATGTCCTCCACCTTGATGATGTGGTATCCGAACTGAGTCCGGACAAGATCGCTGATTTCACCCTTTTTCATGTTAAAGACCGCTTCATCAAAAGCTGGCATCATCTGGCCTTTTTTGAAATAACCAAGGTCTCCTCCCTTTGACTTGGTCGGGCCTTCGCTATGCTCCTTTGCCAGAGTCGCGAAATCTCCTCCCTCGCGCGCCTTTGCCAGAATCTCTTTTGCAGCCTTCCGCACCTTATCCTCGGCCTCTTTCAGGGCATCTTCGCCGAGCTTAAACAGGATGTGTCTCGCTTTTACCTGTTTGGGCTGGCTGTATGCCTCGTTATTATACTCATAAAAAGATTGGATCTCTTTCTCAGAGACATTAATTCCCCCCTTAAAGGCCACCGGGTCAATTTCGATATATGTCACTTTAATCTTTTTGGGAACCCGATAACTCTCCTTGTGACTATCAAAATACTCCTTCAATGCCGCCTGATCAAATTTGACCGATTTCTTGAAGTCTTCAGGATTAAATTCAACAAAGCCGATTTTGATTCTTTCTTTGACAAAAGTGTAGTACTCCAAAACCCCCTGTTCAGTAACACCCAGGAAAGCGAACAGGAACTGCTTAAGTTTTTTATCAAGGAGATCCTGGGTCATGGTCGCCTCAAAATCCTCGGGTTTCATACGATTTTGGCTCAGGATGGACTGGTACCGTCTAATGTCAAACCGACCGTTTACCTGAAACGCCGGATAACCCATAATCGCCCTCTGGCACTCGCTCTCTGTCACATCTATACCCAACCGTTTAGCAGCCTGTGTCATCAACCTCTGGTCAATAAGACCTTGCAATGCCCTTTGTTTTACATTAAAGGCCTTTACCATATTATCATTCCACTGGTCCTGATACCTCCTTTGCAGAGCAGATATCATGTCCCGGTAGGCCTTCTGATATTCCGGCCCACTGATTACCTCTCCATTGACATAGGCAATTTTTAAGGCCTGATCAGCTGTAAAAGAGTACCCAAAATAAAAGACAAACACCACGGCTATAATAGCAATTAAGAATTTTATCAGCCAGGACTTGGCATGTTTTCTCATCAGACTTAATACCATTTAAACACTCCCTCCTGTTTTCACTTCGTATTCTTCGGGTCTTCCCCGTCTTTTCCTGGAAAAACTAAATTTTTTATAATAACACCGTCCATTATGGATGTCCATTAGAATTTGGGGCAACCGGCAATTCCAACCCTTCCCTTGCCATTTTGGCTTTTGATCTGCTATTATGAAGATTATAACCGTTCAAAGTTCACCCTTGAGGCCGGACTCAATTATTTGGTAATTAGTGCTTGACCGAAAACCTTGTTTTTTCGGTCAAGAAATTAGAAATCCGAAGCACGAAATACTAAACAATGATCAAAATACGAATGTCCTAATTACAAAAATATAGTATTTCCGAAATGTTAAGTTTGATGGTCTCGTAAAAAGTCTCTAAGGCTGTCACTCCCGCGAACGCGGGAGTCCAGAAGTGATTGATTTCCCTGGATTCCCGCGTTCGCGGGAATGACAATAACGGGTGCTTTCTGACTTTTTACGAATCCATCAAGTTTGAAACATTCAATCATTTGATATTCGGATTTGTTTCGGATTTCGGTTTTCGATATTCGGATTTTGCCTGAACAGGGGTTTTCGTTCAGGCACTAATTAAAAGGCCTATTATGAAATTCAAAAAAATCAGCGACAATGAAGTTAAACGCATTGACAAGCTTCAATCCGAATACTTCAGTAAATACATGCACCTCTTTGACCCTCCTCTTCCGGATGGCGTGCCTGAACGTCTCGAAAAAATAGTTAGATCTGCGAGCATATCCGTTAGCGACGTGGTCCTCGATATTGGGACCGGTACAGGGATATTGATTCCCCTCATCTTGAAATATGGGCCTGCTCTTATTTATGCAAATGATCTATCCGAAAAGATGCTCAAATCCGTAAGAGAGCGTTATCCTGGTGTCAGAACCCTGCACGAAGACATCCGGGACCTGGAATTGCCG
>PVMK01122221.1_pt1 | contig 12734 bp, 13 predicted proteins | sample 1853481 | NCBI WGS metagenome assembly PVMK01 (sample SAMN08533507, study PRJNA380276) | Marine sediment metagenome, whole genome shotgun sequencing project.
TACACGATAATCAGGATCTAATTCCAGGGCGTTTAGAAATTCTAATTCTGCCGAATTAGAATTTCTAAACGCCCTGGAATTAGATCCTGATTATAGCCTCATGGGCGCCCATGCCGATTTCCGGCAGGTCACCAAGGACGGCCTCGACTACGCCCTGGCGGTCCACGGCGTCGCGGATGCCGCGCTGGAAGCGCGGCTGATGGAGCTCTATCTCACGCTCGATGCCTATCCCGACGTGACCGGCTGTCTCGAGGCCCTGCGCGCAGCCGGTCTCGCGACCGCCATCTTGTCGAACGGCGAGCCGGAGATGCTGCGCGCGGCGGTGACCTCCGCCGGCCTGACGTCGCTCTTCGATGCGGTGCTGTCGGTCGAAGAGGCCGGTATCTTCAAGCCGGCCCCGCGGACCTATCAACTGGCCGTTGACCGGCTGCAAGTCCCGGTCGCCCGCATCTGCTTCGTCTCGACCAATGCCTGGGACGCGGCGGGCGCGGCCTATTTCGGGTTTCGGGTCGCCTGGCTCAACCGCTTCGCTCAGCGCCTCGAGCAGCTTCCAGGCGCACCGGCGGCGGTGATCGCCGGGCTCGACGAACTCCCCGGCTTGCTGTCGCGCTAACCAAATGGGTCGAGCGGTGCGGGAAAGTTCGAGCTATCGCGAGCGGCGCTATACGGCCCAGGACGGATTGAGTCTCTATTACCGCGACTACGGCGATCGCCTGTCGGAGCGTCGGCCGGTTCTCTGTCTCGGGGGTCTCGCCCGCAACTCCAAGGATTTCCACGGCTTCGCCGAACGGCTCGCCGGCGTGCGCCGCGTGGTGTGCCCCGATTACCGGGGCCGCGGGCGCTCCGACTACGATCCCGACTGGCGGAACTACCGGCCCGAGGTCTATGCCAACGACCTGTTTCACCTGATGGCGGCCGCCAACCTTCACGGGGTCATCGTCTGCGGCATATCCATGGGCGGCTTGCTGGCCATGGGCCTGAGCGTCCTGGCCCCGGCCCAGATTTCGGCGGTCATTCTCAACGATGTCGGCCCCGTGATCAGCGACGCCGGGATCGACCGCATCCGCGCCTACGTCGGCCGCGATCATCCGCAGCCGGATTTGCCGGCGGCGATCGCCGAAGTGAAACGGCTGTTTCCAAACCTCGGGCCGACAGACGAGGCCGGCTGGCGCCGCTTTGCCGAGGCCACCTTCCGCGAAGGCGAGGACGGTCTGTTGCACGTCGACTGGGACATCTCGCTGGCGAAGGCATTGGCCCATGACCAGCACGATCTCTGGACCTACTATCGGGCGCTGGGGGCCCGTCCCGTCCTGGCTTTTCGCGGCGCCTTGTCCGACGTACTGTCGGACGAGACCTTCGCGCGCATGGCCGAGGTCAAGCCGGACCTGGTTCGCGTGACGGTCCCCGGCGTCGGCCACGTGCCTTTGTTGGAGCATCCACAGGTGGAACAAGCGATCGATGACTTCCTTGCACGAATCGACGGACAACCCTGACGCGGCAGAGATCTCGTCGGGAGCGCCAGGCCTAGCCGAGATCGAAGCCGCCGCCGCGCGTCTGACCGGCCACGCGGTTCTCACGCCGCTGCTCGAGTCCCTGGCTCTCAACGAGCGCGTCGGCGGCCGGGTTCTCATCAAGGCCGAGGTCCTGCAACGAACCGGCTCCTTCAAATTCCGCGGCGCCTTCAACAAGATCAGCCAAATCCCCGAAGCGGAACGGGCGGGCGGCGTGGTCGCCTATTCCTCGGGCAACCACGCGCAAGGCGTCGCCGCGGCCGCGCGCCTGCTCGGGCTAGCCGCCACCATCGCGATGCCGGCCGACGCGCCGGCCATCAAGATCGAGAACACGAAGGCTCTCGGCGCCGATGTGGTGCTCTACGACCGCCACCGCGAGGCGCGGGATGAGGTGGCGGAGCGCCTCTTGGCGGAGCGCCAGGCCACGCTCGTGCGGCCCTATGACGATCCCGACATCATTGCCGGCCAGGGCACCTGTGGCTTGGAGATTGCCCGCCAGGCCGAGGCCGCCGGCGCGCGCTTGGATGCGGCCCTCGTCTGCTGCGGCGGTGGCGGGCTCATCGCGGGAACCGCCACCGCCCTCTCATGTCTCATTCCCGGCATTGCGATCTATGCAGTCGAGCCGGACGGCTTCGACGACACCGCGCGCTCGCTGGCCGGCGGCCAGCGTGTGAGCAACGATCCGGCGGCCCGCTCGTTCTGCGACGCGCTGTTGGTGCCAACGCCGGGCGTATTGACTTATCCGATCAACCGGAGGCTCCTCGCCGGTGGCTTGGTGGTCGACGACCAGGAGGTGGCTCAGGCCATGAGCTTTGCGTTCCGCGTCTTGAAGCTGGTGGTCGAGCCGGGTGGCGCGGTCGCGCTGGCGGCCCTTCTGGCAGGCAAGTTCGACGCCCGTGGCAAGACCGTTGCGATCACCCTTACCGGCGGCAACGTCGATCCCGCCACCTTCGCCCAAGCCATCGCGGCCACGGCTTAACATGTTTCTAAATTTATTGGTTGTGGGGCTATTCGACGGCGGCGTCGGACGATGGTGCAGTCTCGGGCATGGACTCGCCGGTAGATGTCGCGGCCCGCGAGAGGATGGACCTGCCCTCGAACCGGGCGCCCGGTTCCATGGATAGGCTGCGGTGCGTGATGTCGCCGAAGACCTGGGCGCTGGGCCCTAGGATCACCGTATCGGCCTCGAGATCTCCTTCGAGAAGGCCATCGATCTGAGCGATCTCCGCGGCCACATCGCCCTCGATCTCGCCGCCGCGCCCTAGCGTCAAGATGCGCGCAGTCACCCTGCCCGCCCCCTGGCCCTCGATTCTGACGCTCCCGGCGCTTTTGATCTCGCCGGTGAACTGCAGGCTGGCGCCGATGACCGATTGGCGTCTTTCGGCCCCCTGCTGGTGAGCCACGGGCGCGTGTTCAATCCTATTCGAATCGGACTTGGATTTCTTAGTCCTTGAACGCATTACGTCCCGCCATCACGAAGCGCGCCGGATCGTTGGGCTTGCCATCGACCAGGATCTCGTAATGGACATGAGCCCCAGTGCTCCGGCCGGAGTTGCCGAGGAGAGCGATCTCCTCGCGGTGGGCCACCTCCTGGCCTTTCTTGACCAGGAGTTTGCGCAGATGGGCGTAACGGGTGCGTATCCCATTGCCGTGATCGATTTCGACGACACGGCCATATTCGCCGCGCCAACCGGCAAACACAACCGTGCCAGGCGCCGTGGCCATGATCGGCGTCTGCAGCGGCGCCTTCAGATCAACTCCGTAGTGCATGGCCTTGCGGCCGTTGACGGGATCGGTCCGCTCGCCATATCCGCTCGAGACCCGGTAATGGTCGAGCGGGCTGGCCAGGGGAATCGTGCGGATGACCTGCTGAAGGGCCTCCCAGCGGTCCATCTGCTGGTTCAGCACGACCACGGAGGACTGGAACTCGAGATGCGGATCGTCGGAAATCAAATAGTCGCCCCCAATGTCGATATAGTGGCCGCACTGCGCCAGGCCGAGACCTTCGATGTCCATGCTGCTGATCAACTCGTTCACATTGAGCCCGGTCATGGCGACGATGTGCTCGATCATGTCGATGCTGGCCATCGTTCGTTGTGCGAGGCGAGCGACGACGGCGTTCTGGATATCGCTCACCTCGTCGAGACGCGTTTCCATTCTGTCGGCGCGGGCCTGATGGAAATCGCGTTGCGTCTGCAGGGTCTCTGCGCGCGACTTGGCGGCGTCAAGATCGGATTGCAGCGTGGAGATCTCAGCATGAAGCTCGTTCTCGCGCTGCGGCGCGGCGCCGACCTCGCCGTATAGGCTCTCGACTTCGGCGTGGAAGGCTCGCGACTGGCGCGTCAAAACTTCGTTGTTGTGCCGGGAGGTTTTCAGTTCATCCCGAGTGGCGGCTAGCGTCAGCTCAAGGTCGGTCTTTTCGCTGGCAAGCCTTTCCAGATCGGTTTCGACCCGGCTCAACTCCTCGTCGAGCAGCGACCGGGCCGACGCGACCTCGGCCCCTTCGGCGCGCGCCTGTTCCAAGGTCTGCAGCGTGGCCTCCAGGCGCTCCCTCTGGTCCGCATCCCGCGCCGCCAGTTGCTGCAGTTCCTCCTCGAAGCTCTCCAAGTGCGCTCTCAGCGCCTGGCGAACCACCAGCATGCGCGCCTTGTCGATCCGCGTGTCGTTCAGTTGGTCTTGGATCCGATCGATCCCGAAACTTTCGTCACCTGCTTCGGCGGTTTCGGCAAGGTGGGATAGCAACAGCGACTGGTTGCCTTCGAATTCGCCGATGATCCGGGCAAATTCCTGGTGATACTCACCGATATCCGACAGCAGCGAAATGTAAGCCAGTTTTTGTTCTTCGATCTCGCGTTGGGCCGCCATCTGATTGAGGCCGAGGTAGCCGGTAGCTATTGTGGCGCCGAGGATCCAGACGGCCACGGCCGCGCCCACCCCGAAAAGGGTGAGCTGCCGCCCGCGTGACAGCGGTATGTACTTGAGGCTGCCCCCACCCCGCAGGAAAATCTCGCGGTCTTTGAACCATTCGGAAGTCCGGCCGGCCTCGCGCGCACAAAGGCCCGTCGCCTCGCGATCGCTAATTTTTTTCAAGGTCCCCTCTCCCCTGACCAGTGCCCGAACGAGTCTGGCAACAGTCTCTCCCAACGTCCCGCACAAACGGGCCGCGAGCAGAGCGGATCTCGGCGGCAGGATGGACCGGTTAGTCGGCCTCGGCCCCTGACCGCGACGACCTTCTTGCTGTGCTCCTACCCGTTCCAGCCGCGCGTTTGAAACATCGGGCCCCCCGACGCGCGACCAGGGCGTGATGGACCACACCCGTGGGACGGCACGTAACCTATCCGCTAGTGGGACTTTCGGCAAGATGGCTCGCCTCCCGGCCGGCAACCTGTCTCCGACAGCTCACGCCAACCGTGGCCCAGCGACCCTTAAGAAGTTGTTACCAAAGACAGTTTACGCCTTGCGGGGGTTGCAATGACGGGCAAAATTTCGCTCCACGTAGTCGACGACCTGGCGCACGCTTTCTTCGATGTCGGCCACTTCGGTATCGACCACCAGCTCCGCCTTGGACGGCGGCTCGTAAGGCGCCGAGATCCCGGTGAAGTCCGCGATCTCTCCGGCCCTGGCCTTGCGGTAGAGCCCCTTGGGATCGCGCCGTTCGCAGGCTTCCAGCCCGGCCTTGATGAAGATTTCGTGGAAACCGACCTTGGCGGCGGCCCGCGCCCGCTCCCGGTCGGCGCGATAGGGCGAGATGAAGGCCGATATGCAGATCACGCCGGAATCGGCGAACAGCCCCGCGACCTCTCCGACGCGCCGGATGTTTTCGGCCCGGTCCTCCGGCGAGAATCCGAGGTTGGCGTTGAGACCGCCGCGTACGTTGTCGCCGTCGAGCACGTAGACATGATAGCCCTTGTTGAACAAGCGTTGCTCCACGGCCATCGCAAGCGTCGATTTGCCCGACCCCGAGAGGCCCGTGAACCAAAGTACGCCGCCGCTATGCCCATTGCGTTCGGTGCGGTGCGGTGCGGTAACGCGGTGCTCGACGCTGGTCAGGTTCTCCGACTTCACACCGAAGGCATGGCGCTGATCGGGGTATCCCTCCATCGAGATCACACCGCCGGCCACGGTGTCGTAATCGTCGACCAGCGCGAAACGCCCGGTGCGCGCCAGGTCCCGGTACTCGTCGAGCGCCAGGATCTCGCGGCACCGCAAGACCACCTCGCCGACGCCGTTGCGCTCGACCCGATCGCCGGGGTGGCCGGCCAGGGTATCGGTGTCGATGATGCGCTCGATGGATTGCACGCGCACGCGGGCTTCACGCGTGCCGAGCTTCAACTTATAGGTCCGGTCGACCTCGAGCGGCTCTTGCGCCAGCCAGAACAACGTGGCGCGGAACACCGTGCTGAGCATCGGCGGAAGCGCTTCGTGGCTCGCCATCTCTCCGCGCTCGATGAAGATCTGCTCATCCAGAGTGATCGCGACCGACTGGCCGGCGTGCGCTTCCAGGCACTCCGTGTCGCTGCTCCAAACCTCGATCGACTTAACGCGGGCAGATCTGTTCGAAGGTGAAAAGAGCAGGCGGTCGCCCACCCGCAGTATGCCGGACTCGATCCGGCCGGCAATGATCCGGCGCTGATCGAATTTGTAGACATCCTGGACCGGGAACCTGAGCGGCTGATCGACCGGCCGCGTCACCGACTGGAACCGCTCGAGCGATTCCAACAGGCTTGGGCCGCCGTACCAGGCCATCGAAGCGTCGTCTTGCCCTGCTGCGGCTTTGTTCTCGGCGATGTTGTCGCCATCGCGACCGGAGATCGGCACGATGAAGGTCGGCACGACGCCAATCTCGCCGAGGTAGTGGCTAATCTCGCGCGACACCTCGGTGAACCGCGCCTCGTCGTAGTCGACCAGATCCATCTTGCTGACCGCGACCGCCACCTGGCGCACGCCCAGAAGGTGCAGCAGATAGCCATGCCGCCGGGTTTGTTCTCGCACGCCTTCGGCCGCATCGACCACTAGGATCGCGGCATCGGCAGCCGCCGCGCCGCTCACCATGTTCTTCAGGAACTCGCGGTGGCCCGGCGCATCGATGATGACGTAGTCGCGCTCCACCGTCTTGAACCAGATCTGCGTGGTGTCGATGGTGACCGCCTGGTCGCGCTCCGCCTGAAAGGCGTCGAGCACGAAGGACCACTCGATCGCCATGCCTCGGCGGGCCGAGATGGCCTTCAGCTCCTCCACCTTCCCCGGCGGCAGCGAATCGGTTTCATACAGCAGGCGACCGATCAGCGTCGACTTGCCGTGGTCGACGTGGCCAACGATGACGATCTTGAGCGCCGCGCGCTCCGATCCCAGGGGCAATCTTGGACTCATGCTCAGCTCAATCGTTCAGTGTTAGCTGCCGTTCAGTGTTAGCTGCCGTTCAGTGATGGCCGCTCACAAATAGCCACTGGCGCGCAGGCGCTCGAAGGCGTCCTCGCGTTCGTGGTCCATGGCGCGCCCGGCCCGCTCCGAGGTCGTGGTCGTCGCCAGCTCTTCGATGATCTCTTGCAGCGTAGCCGCGTTGGATTCGATCGGGCTGGTGATGTCCTGGTCTCCCAGCGAGCGATAGCGCTTGCCATCCCGCGCGAAGTAAAGCGGCACGACAGGAATGTTCTCGCGCTCTATGTAGCGCCAGATATCGATCTCGGCCCAATGCAGCAGCGGATGGATGCGGATATGAGCGCCGGGCGGGAAGTCGGTCTTGTACTGGTCCCAGAATTCCGGTGGCTGATCGCGAAAATCCCAGGCTCCGGACTCATCGCGTGGGCTGAACACCCGCTCCTTGGCGCGCGTCGCCTGCTCGTCACGGCGAATGCCGGCGATCACGCCCTTGAAGCCGTGCTCCTCCAGCAGCGCCTTGAGACCGAGAGTCTTTCGCGCAGCCGAGCGGGCGGCCGGCGGCAACGTCGGATCGACCTCCTCCACCGGGGGGCAGTCGCCGGTAATCAGCTGCAGGTCCCACTCCGTCGTATAGCGCTGGCGGAACTCGTACATCTCTTTGAACTTTTTGCCGGTGTCCACGTGAACGACGGGAAACGGCACATGACCGCAAAACGCCTTGCGCGCCAGCCAGACCATCACGTTGGAGTCTTTGCCGAGCGACCACAACAGGGCCAGCGGATCGATTTGACTGTAGGCCTCGCGCAGGATGTAAACCGATTGCGCTTCCAATTCGTCCAAGTGAAGCATTGATGGGCCAACTCGAAATAGAAGAATGCATGCCGCCCGCGCAGCGGCATGTTGCAGTGCAGCATTTAATGAATTAGGCGGCGAAAATCAAGCCTTTATCCGATATCCGATCAACAAGCAGGCACGAATGCCCTGACCGCGGCGGCAGGATCCCCCGCGCGCATGACCTCCCCCATCACCGCAATGCCGGCCGCCCCGGCCTCCAAGCAGTCGCGGGCCCGTGCCGCCGTGACGCCGCCGAGCGCCAGGACCGGCAAGCCGGCGGCCGCCGCGGCCTCGCTCAGAACCTCCAGACCTAGCGCCGGACCATAGGCGGGCTTACTGGGGCTGGCGAAGATCGGAGAGAGCGTCGCATAGTCGGCGCCGGCCGCCGCGGCGCGTTCGGCCTCGCCGAGATCGTGGGCCGACATGCCGATCCAGGCCGCGGGTCCCAGCCTGGCACGCGCCGCGCCCGGGTCGCCGTCGCGCGGCAGATGGACGCCCGACGCACCGGCCTCGATGGCCGCCTCCACATCGCCGCTCATGAGGACCATTGCGCCGTGGGGCGCGGCGATCTCGGTCAAACGGCGGCCGAGCGCAATACGTTCCGCGCGCGGTAGGTCCTTGTCGCGCAGTAGCAGCCAACGGCCTCCGCCCGCGAAGACGGCGGCCGCCAGCGCCGGCAAAGGCATGCGCGACTGATGGCGGTCGGTGATGACCAGGACCGGCGGGTCGGGCAGGCTCAAGACCCCGACCCGATGAGCCCCAGTTGCGGGCTCGACGGCTCGCCATACGCGCGGCGCGGAATCCGGCCGGCCAGGCGCGCCCGCCGGCCCGCCGTGACCGCTTCGCCCATGGCCCTCGCCATGTTCACGGGGTCGTTGGCCTGGGCGATCGCGGTGTTGACCATGACCGCATCGCAGCCGAGTTCCATCGCCAGGGCCGCGTCCGATGCCGTGCCGATGCCGGCATCGAGGATCACCGGCACCGGGCTGCGGTCGCATAGCAGCTCGAGGTTATAGGGATTGCAGAGTCCCATGCCGGAGCCGATCGGCGATCCCAACGGCATCACGGCGGCGCAGCCCACATCCGCCAGCCGGCGGCAGACCACCGGATCGTCGGTGCAGTAGGGCAGCACGGTGAAGCCGTCGCCGACAAGCTGCTCGGCCGCTTGGATCAGCTCGACGACATCGGGATAGAGGGTCTCCCGGTCGCCGATCAGCTCCAGCTTCACCCAATCGGTTTCGAGCGACTCCCGAGCCAGCTGGGCGGTCAGGATGGCATCCTTCACCGTCGCGCAGCCCGCGGTGTTGGGCAGCAGCTGATAGCGCCCACCCACCAGATCGACCAGGCTTTCGCTATAACCTTCCAAAGAGATGCGCCGGATCGAGGCGGTCGCCATCTCCGTGCCGCTGGCCGCCAGCGCGTCAAGCATGACCTGGCGGCTGGAAAACCGCGCGGTCCCGACGATCAGCCGGGAGGCGAAACTGCGCCCGGCAATGACCAGGGGATCGACCTGTTGAATGGTGTCAGCCATCGGACTCGTTGCTCCCTCCTCTCAGCCGCCGGCAAAGGGCTTTACGATTTCCACCTCGTCCCCCGGCGACAAGGCCGCCGCCAGCCAGTCGCCGTGCCGAACCACGACGCCGTTGAGCGCGACCGCCACGCCGCGGCGTTCGGGGTCGACACCCTCGGCGCGCAACAGCTCGATGACGGTCCTTACCTCGAGCTGGCGATCCTCGCCATTAACCCGGATGGTCGCGCCCATCATAGACCTCCGGCGGCGCGCGTGGCGACCGGCGCCTGCCGATTTGCGCCGCCTGCGAAACGCGCGAGGGTGAACGGCCGGGCCGCCGCCGGCAAGTCGCCCGACAGGATATATCGGCTCACCGCCTCCGCCGTCGCCGGCGCCAGCAAGATGCCGTTGCGGTGGTGACCGGTGGCGAGCAGCAGACCGTCGACCGGAGTCGGCCCCAGGATCGGCGCGTCGTCCCGGCTGGTCGGCCGGAAGCCGACCCACATCTCTTCGATCGCCAGTTCCTCGATCGCCGGAACCGCTCGCCAGGCCGCTTCCAGCAGGGCGAAGATTCCACCCGCGGTCAGCTTCTCGTCGAAGCCCTTCTCTTCGACCGTTGCACCGACGATGAGGCTGCCACCGGCCCGCGGGACCAGATAGATGCCGGGCGCCCAAAGCACATGGGAGAGGAGCGGCGCCCGCGGATCCATGGCGAGGGCGAGGGCCTGGCCCTTCACCGGCCGCACCGGCGGACGGGCGACCTCCGGCAAGCCGGGCAGTTCGGCGGACCAGGCGCCGGCCGCCAACACCACCACGTCGGCCTCGACGCGACCTGCGCCCACCTCGAACCCCACCTCGAGCCCCGTCACGCGACCGGCCGTGGTCTCGATCGCCGTCACCGGCGTGTGCTCGTGCAGGCATCCGCCGGCGGCCAGAAAGGCGGCGCGCAAGGCTTCGGCCAAGCGCCGGTTGTCGACCTGATGGTCGGCAGCGCTGAACACCGCCGCCGCCAGGTTGGCGCCGAGGAAAGGCTCGCGCCGGCGCGCCTCGGCGGGGCTGAGCCAATCGAGCGCGAGCCCGAGGCCGGTCTGATAGTCGTAGGTCGTCCGCAGGCGGGCGGCATCGTCGCGGGTCGGCGCGACAACCAGGGTCCCCTCGTCCCGGTAGCCAAGACCCTGGCCCGAGGCCGCTTCCAGCTCCCGCGCGAAGTCCGGCCAGAGGGCCTGGCTCCAGCGGGTGATTTCGAGCAGCCGCTCTTCGCCGGGTTCGGCCTCGGCCGCGGCAGCCAGCATGCCGGCAGACGCCCATGTGGCGCCGCGCCCAGCCTGGCCGCGTTCGAACACCTCCACCATGGCGCCCGCCTGGGCCAGGCGCCAGCCGATGGCGAGCCCGCAGACCCCGGCGCCGATGATGGCAACCCTGATGGCGACCCTCGGCCCCTCGCGAGAGGAGCCCTCGGGACCCGATGAATTTTCCTGCTGAGAGTCCAAATCGGCTCCCTTCGCTGGCACGACCCAGATCAGGTTCGATGGGTATGCTCTCAGCCGATCCCCGCGACCAACGACGAATTGGGGACGGCACCCCAGCCTTGTTGGTTTCAATATAGACCCGGGGACCCGCGCTTGCTAGCCCATCGACGGATCATGAGCGCCGCTTGGCGCGGTTAAACTTGAGAATGAAGTTGTGGATATTGATATAAGACCTTAATATCGCTATATCTTTGTGACTTCAGGAAGACTTATGTCTTCGAGCTTTGCGGTCTTGGCCCGCGCTGATGAGACTAAGGTAGGCGCGGACCGGATCGCGGAGCAGACGAACCGGCGATCCGCCGGAAGCTTCACCACATGATGCTTTATACCAACCTGCGGCAGACCTTCCGAGCGCCGCGCCCGCGGTCTGCATCGGCCCCGGTTAGTGTGGCCGAGCGAGGGTGCGTCCTCCACGCCTGCAAGTTAGGCCTGCCGAAATGGCATGACAGGGCGCTTGACTTCCCCGCTGCCCGGTCGCATGTAGCGCCCATCTCCCCCACGAACCGGCGCCCCCAAGGCGCGCCCGCTTGAAAGCAAAACGAAGGACTCGTTAGGATCATGCCCATTGATCCCGGAATGCCACAACGCGTGGCCGTCGTCATCGAGCAGAACAAGAGCGACACCTGGAGCATCGCGGCCTACCTGATCAGCGTCAACGGACACCGCGAGCGCCGCCGCATCGCCATCCGCGACACCTATGCAGAGGCGACCGAAGTGCTCAAGACGGCTTGGGAAACCCTCGACGTCGACGAATGATCGGCACGCGATCGGGCCCTCTTATCCGCCCCCCTCATCCGCCCTTGAGCGGCGGCAGGATGGCGAGTTCGTCGGCTTCGGCCAGCGCACGGGACTCCCGCGCGGCTTTCGGTATTGCGGTGCCGTTCAGAATCACCAGATAGGTGCGCTCGGCGGGAAAGCCGAGCTTTTCCATCACGTCGCGCGGCGTTGTGCCGGGCTCGATATCGAGGCTCGCCCGGTTTCGCTCGCCGCCCGCCGGCAGGTATTGCCCGAGGACGCCGCCGGTCCGCACCGTGATCCGCATCGTCCCTGGCCTATCCCGTAACGCGGCTGCCGGCTCGCCCGCTCAGGCGTCGTCGCCGAGGCCGAGCCGCCCGAGCGTTTCCTCGGTCGGCACGCCGTCGGGCGTCCAGCCGCGGTAGGCGTAGTACTCCGGCAACATCTTATCGAGCTCGCTGACTTTGCCCTTGGCGGTCCCCGACGGCGCCGGATCCTCCAACAAACGCTTGGGCAGGGTATCGTCGGCCGCCGTCAAGCCGGCCTTCAGGTTGAACAGGCGCTCCAGGTTCCAGATCCGCTCGCCGGTCTCCAGCAGGCGCTCGAGCGTCCAGTCGCCCTCGCAGGCCGCGTCGATCTGCTCCTGGAAGGGCTCCATGCCCCAGCCGGCCTCGCCGGTGAAGAGGCAGAGGCCGGTGGAATCGATCATGGCGATGCGGTCCTGGGAATCCTTGCAGGGCTCGGCCTTGCCGGCCCCCGTCTGATCCTCCATGTCTTCCTCGAAGACCGCGTGCTTGAGGTGACACGCACCGCGGTTGCTGGTGGCATAGCCGAGCCCCATGCCCTGCAGGGCGCGGGAATCGTAACCGGCGAACTCCTGGCCCTTGACGGTCATGGAGAATTCGGGATGTCCGTATTTCTCGCACATCAGCTTGGAGCCGAGGCCGAGCACCTTGCCGAAGCCTTCTTGCTTGCCGGTCTTCTCGGCCATGACGGTGAGCGCCTCGGCATTGCCGAACTTGAGCTCGACACCGTCGGTGTCGTCTTTGCCGATGATGCCGCGCTCGTAGAGCTCCATCGCCGCAGAGAGCGTCGCGCCGAAGGAGATCGGGTCCATGCCGTGCTCGTTCATCAGGAAGCCGGCGAAGGTGAGCGCATCGATGTCGTCGACGCCGCACACCGGGCCGAAGGCATAGGCCGTCTCATATTCGAGGCCGCCTCGGGCGGCCTCGAATA
>PVMK01189135.1_pt2 | contig 12730 bp, 19 predicted proteins | sample 1853481 | NCBI WGS metagenome assembly PVMK01 (sample SAMN08533507, study PRJNA380276) | Marine sediment metagenome, whole genome shotgun sequencing project.
TTCAGGTTCATTGGATGCCTCCAATATGTTCAAGCCAGCGCTATCCCGTGGTGATATTCAATGTATTGGCGCAACCACTTTAGATGAATACAGAAAATACATTGAAACCGATGGCGCTCTAGATAGACGTTTCCAAAAAGTAATGATTGATCCGCCTTCCTACGATGAAACTATAGAAATACTTGCAAATATTAAATTTAAGTATGAAGAACATCATCATGTAAAATACTCTAAAGAGGCGATCGATACTGCTGTTAAACTTAGTAACAGATATATAACCGACAGAAATTTACCAGATAAAGCTATTGATGTGATTGATGAAGCAGGTTCGAGAGTTCATATGGGAAACTTCGAGGTTCCGGAGGAAGTTTTGGATCTTGAAGAGAAAATTGAAGAAGTAAGGCGCGAAAAAACTGCTGTTGTTAAACGGCAGGATTATGAAGAAGCTGCTAAGCTTAGAGATAAAGAGCGCAATTTACAATCCGATCTCGAAATCGCTCAAAGAGAATGGGATGCCCGCACAAAAGATATTGTTCACGATGTTACAGAAGAAGATATTGCAACTGTTGTTGCTATGATGACAGGTATTCCTGTAAACAGAATTGCACAAACCGAATCCGATAAACTTCTTAAAATGGAAGACTCGCTTAAAGAGCAAATTGTTGGACAGGATGAGGCAATTTTAAAACTGACAAAAGCAATCCGCAGAACCCGTGCAGGACTTAAAAATCCGAACAGACCGATTGGCAGTTTCATATTTCTTGGTCCCACCGGCGTTGGTAAAACTGAATTATGTAAAGCGTTAGCAAGATATCTTTTCGATTCTGACGATTCACTTGTAAGAATTGATATGAGCGAATACATGGAAAAATTCTCGCTCTCAAGATTAGTTGGAGCTCCTCCGGGATATGTTGGTTATGAAGAAGGCGGGCAGTTAACCGAAAAAGTCAGAAGAAAACCATACTCAGTTGTGCTGTTTGATGAAATTGAGAAAGCTCATCCCGATATTTACAGTATACTTCTTCAGGTTCTGGATGATGGTGTGCTTACCGATAGTCTCGGAAGAAAAGTTGATTTCCGAAATACAATTATCATCATGACATCTAACGTAGGAACGAGAGATATTCGTGATGTTGGTTCTTTTGGATTTGGTGATGAAGCAAAAGAAAAAGACAAATATGCTCAACTGAAAAGATACTGTTGAAGATGCGATGAAGAAGCTGTTCAATCCTGAATTCCTTAACAGAATTGATGACACAATTGTATTCAGGAAACTCACCAAAGAAGATATTATGAAGATAATTGAAATTGAGATTCAAGGTCTTTACAAGAATCTTGAAGAAAACAAACTCGATCTTCTTCTGGATCAAACGGCAAAGATATTTTTAGTTGATAAAGGGATTTGATGATAAGTTTGGAGCGAGACCGCTTAAACGTGCTATCCAAAAATTTATTGAGGATCCTTTAGCCGAAGAAATTTTAAGAGGTTCGTTCAAAGAAGGTACAAAGATTATAGCAAAGCATGTTGAGGATGCAGAAGAACTTGTCTTCTACGATGAATCACTTGAAAAAGAAAGTCCGAGCGAAGAACCGGAAAAATCGGACACGAATTAACTTTTAATTTAGTTTTCCCTCATTAAAAAAGCGTATTTTAGTAATACGCTTTTTTTTATTTAAATTTACAATCATTTTTTTCACTAACACGAAAAGCCGATTATGCCTTTATTAAAAACAATGGAAATAGACAGCAGACTTTCAGATTTGCCGGGTTGGAATTATAAAGATAAACATATTGAGAAATTATTTGAATTGAATAATTTTAGAGAAGCACTGGATATTGTATGTAAAATTGGTGAAGGGGCAGAAAATATGAATCATCATCCCGATATATTTATACATTCATGGAATAAAGTGAAGATCACAATATCAACGCACAGCGAAGGCGGGTGTGACTGAAAAGGATTTTATACTTGCAAAAATGATTGAAAGAATAAACGATGAGCGATAGATTAAACTCGCTCTTAAAACTCCTTGAACAAGACCCCGATGATTCATTCCTTCTGTATGGAATTGCGCTGGAACATATTTCAAAGGGCAATTACGAAGAAGCGGAAAAATATTTATCATCAATAATAAAAAAAGACCCGGCTTACGTTCCTGCTTATATGCAGCTTGCACAGGTTTATGAAAATTTGAATTTGATTGATAAAGCAAAAAATATTTATAAAGAAGGAATTGAAATTGCGCGAAAGAACAACGACTCACATGCTGCTGATGAAATGGAGGATTTCTTAAATGAGCTTAAGTGAAAATGAAATATTGGAAATATTTGAAAAGACAGGGGCTTTGTTTAACGGTCATTTCCTTCTTACTTCGGGAAGGCACAGCGATGTTTATTTTCAGTGTGCGAAGGTTTTACAATACCCGGAATATATTGAAGAATTATGTTCAATTATTGCAGATGAATATTGCGATCATAAAATTGATACTGTTATCGCACCGGCAATCGGTGGTTTAGTTGTTGGGCAGGAAGTTGCACGTCAGTTGAATAAAAGATTCATCTTTGTTGAAAGAGAAGAAAAAAAACTAACTCTCCGCAGAGGTTTTTCCATAACTAAAGGAGAAAAAGTTTTGAGTATGCGAAGATGTTGTAACCACAGGCGGTTCTGTTTTTGAAGTGATGGATATTGTTAAAGATAATAATGCAAAAGTAGTTGGTGTTGGTTTTATAGTTGATAGAAGCAACGGTAAAGTTGATTTCGGCTCTACACAGTTAAGCACAGTAAAACTGGATGTTAAATCATATTTGCCTGAAGATTGTCCTTTATGTGAACAGGGAATAGAACTGGTTAAGCCAGGTTCAAGGAAGATAAAAGCAGATTAACAATTTAGGAAGATTAATCACGGTTGGTACTCAAAGTAACTCTATCTTTTCTTTAACAATTATTCATTATTCCGCAATTAAAAACTTATAATTTACAATTCATAAAAAATAAAACGCTAATTATGAAGACAATATTTTCTATCCTATTAATTACTTCTTTCGTTTATCCACAGGTACATTTCGATGAATTCTTTTATGAAAAAACTTTGAGGATGGATTATGTTCACACGGGCAACAATAAAGAAAATACATATTCTTTTGATGAACTGATTGAAGAACCTTTCTGGGGAGGATCGAAAAAAAACTTAATTGATATTTTTAATTATGGTAAATATAAATTTGAAGTTTATGATGAAATGAGCGGAAAATTAATTTATTCCCGGACTTTCTCAACATTATTTAACGAATGGCAGACAACAAAAGAAGCAGAACAAACAACAAAATCATTTAGTGAAACCGTTGTATTCCCGTATCCGAAAAAACCTGTGAGGGTTGAGTTTTACAGCAGGAATAAAGAAAACGAACTTATAAAAAAGTTTGAATATAAGCTTGATCCCGAAAAATTATTTTATCAAAACAGAACGAAGCAGAAAATACAATTCGTTTGAAGTTGTAAAATCAGGCGAGTCATCTGTTAAAGTTGATATTGTAATTATTCCGGATGGTTACACAGTTGATGAAATGGATAAGTTTAAAGATGATTGTAACCGGTTCGCTGGATACTTGTTCGGCAGTTCACCTTTTAAAGAGAATAAAGACAAATTTAATATCTGGGGAATCGAAGCACCCTCCGAAGATTCTGGTCCCTGATATTCCTGCTGAAGATGTTTGGAATAACACCGTGGTTAACAGCACATTTTATACTTTTGATTTAGAAAGATATTTGATGACGAGCGCAAATAAAGAATTGAGAACCCATTGCTTCGTACGCACCTTACGATCAAATATATATTTTGGTCAATTCGCAAAAGTACGGAGGCGGTTCAATTTATAATCATTATTCTGTTTGCGTAAGTGATAATAATAATTCTGAATTTGTTTTTGTTCACGAGTTTGGTCACGGTTTTGTATCGCTTGGTGATGAATATTATACTTCTGATGTAGCATACAATGATTTTTATTCTACCGAAGTTGAACCTCTAGATCCAAACTTAACAACGTTAGTAGATTTTGATTCAAAGTGGAAAGATATGGTAGAAGAAGGAACTCCCATTCCAACTCCCGATACAGAAGAGTTTGCTGACAAAGTTGGTGCATTTAAAGGTGGCGGCTACGTGACAGAAGGAGTTTACAGACCCTTTACAGATTGCACAATGAAATCAATTACAATTGATAATTTTTGTGCGGTTTGTAAGAGGGCAATTCAGCAAATGATAGACTTTTATACAGAGTAATAAATTTTATTTTAATTATGAATCAAAAAAAATTACATAAACTAGTGGAGTCAATCGCATCTAAGGACTTCTCTTCCGAAAAAAAACTTCTTATTTCTGTCATCAATCAAATTATTGAGAATGAAGATATAAAAGTAACCGGCGGTAGAATATGGAAGTTAGATATAGATAGAAAATCTTATAAAATACTTTATCAAAAAGGAAATTTTGAAAAGTTAATTCCCGCATTTGAATTAAAAGTAGAGGATTATCCAACATTTGCTATTATTGGAAAAGAAAGAACAATTTTAAGCGATGAAACAAACGAAGTATTATTAGCAAAGGGAATCTTCAAATACTCAGCTTCCGGCGTTGGATCAAAAGTTAAAATAAATGATCATCGTTACTTCGAATATATTCTTGCACTGAATAGTGAAAAGATTGATAATGAATTAAGAATAAATCTAAGTATAATTGCAACCGCACTAACATCTCAAATAAAGCAAAGAAGATATTCTGCAAGTGCATTTCATCTTAAAGCAAATATTGATAAAGCGAGAGAGCTGCAAAAAAGTATTCTTCCCGAACACGAGCATCATTTTGGTGATTATGAAATTTATGGAGTTACAGATCCCGCTGAAATAGTAAGCGGAGATTTTTTCGATTACATTGAAGCAGGCAGGGAAGGTGAGCGGCTCGGTATTGTTATTGGGGATGCTGCAAGCAAAGGTGTTGGGGCTGCAGCGGAAGCAATGTATATTTCCGGTGCACTTAGAATGGCAAGCAGTTTTGAAATAAAAATTACACCCCTTATGCGAAGAATGAACAGACTCGTAAATAAAATATTTGAAGATGATAAATTTGCTTCTTTGTTTTATGGAGAACTTTTAACTCACAAAAGTGGTTTGTTCCTATACGCAAATGCGGGACACAATCCGCCAATTTTTTATCAAGCAGAAACAGGTGAAACCGAATTGCTTGATACTACTGGTCCTCTGCTCGGTCCTGCACCAAATGCACCATATTATATAGAAAGTATTAATTTTCAAAAAAATGATATACTTTTATTGTTCTCAGATGGGATTACAGAAACTGCCGATACTAAGTTTAATCAGTATGGTGATGAAAGACTGATAAATAAATTAAAGGAAGTAAGTTCACTCTCTCCTAAAGAAATTGTTATGACTATACTTGAGGATGTTGTAAAATATTCAAAGAATGGCAGCTATACCGATGATAAAACTTTGGTTGTCATCAAAAAAATATCTTAATTATTAATTATAATAAATTAGTAAAGTTATGCTCCAGTCAATTAATCCATACTCAGACGAATTAATCAAAGAATCAGGATATGGCAGGGAGCTATCAGAGTTTGGAATAAAAGAATTTGTAAATATTAAAACCGTTTATGTAAAGTAACTTATTGCTTATTCGAATTTTCATTTGGCAGCAGTTCTTTTATCAATTTCACTAATGCTTTTGCATCGTAAGGTTTGGAAATATAATGAGAGCAGCCCCCTTTTAAAAACATTTCTTTTTGTCCCTGCATAGCCAATGCTGTAACTGCAACTAATTGGTAAATCTTTGTAGCCTATTATTTTTCTTATTCGCTTTGTTGTTTCAATTCCACTTATTCCTCTGCCGAGGTCAATATCCATAAGAATAACCGAATATTGTTTTTGTGTAACCTTATCCAACGCTTCTTCACCAGTTGTAACCATATCGAGGTTACATACTCCTTGTAATAAATATTTTACTACTCCTGCGTTGGAAAGATCATCTTCCACAAGCAGAACGTCATGCATATTTTCATCGTAGCTATTTTCCTGTTTATCAACATCAGCAATTCCCGCATTAACTGCAGTTGGTTTGGTAACAACAATTTGTCGCTCTTTTCTACTCAATGGGAAACTAACTCTAAATGTAGAACCTGTACCTAATTTACTGTGAATAGAAATTTCACCATCCATCATCTCGACAAACTTTTTAGTTATACTTAAACCTAAACCGCTACCTTCAAAAATACGATTTAAACCCTCACTTGCCTGCCTGAATTCTTCAAAAACAATTTCCTGACTGTTAATTGGAATTCCTATTCCTGAATCGGTTACGCTTAATGTAGCTTTTTCCTCTTCTCCGGTTAACTTCTTATCTACTTCTACTGTTACACCGCCAATGCTGGTAAATTTGATGGCATTGCTGACTAAATTATTAATCATCTGCCGGAACATTCTTTCATCGAGTAAAGAGTAAACCTGCTCATCTTTTATCGATATCTTTAGAAAAATATTTTTCTTTCTTGCTCTTTCTTCGAATCCTTTTACCTGATCTACAGTTATTCTCCCTATATTCAATTCAATTTTATTAATTTCAGATTTGTTCGATTCGATTTTTGATAAATCCAAAATCATATTCAGTGTTTCCAATAATCTGTTTGCGCTCATGAATATTTCTTCGGACATTTCTTTCAAATCCGGATTTGTGATTTCCTCCTTGAGAATTTCGATGTAACCTAATATTCCAACCATCGGCGTTCTTAATTCGTGGCTCATATTTGAAAGGAAATTACTTTTTAACCGATTCATCTCTTCAGCTTCGTCTCTCGCTTTAATAAGCTCTTCTTTTGATTGTGCACGTTCAATTGCCATTGCGGCTTGATCAGAAACAAAGGAAAGAAATTCTTTGTCTTCTTCACTATATCTGAATTGTTTTGAATAAGTTTGTACAACGAGAGCACCGATTGTTTTTTCGGCTGTTTTTAAAGGAATACCTAACCAATCAATTGAATCAGTTAATACTCTTTCAACTTCTCCTGTGTTATTAAGATGAGCAAACATTTCAGGGTCAACAAGTACAGGTTCACCTTTACGTATAACATATTCGGTTAATCCTCTGCCGGGCTTTTTTGGTTTAGGCGTTTCGTCAAATTCATCTACGAAGTATGGGAAGCTTAGCAAATCTATTTTAGAGTTATATAAAGCGATGTAAAAGTTTTTTGCATTTATAAATCCGCTGATAGTTTTATGAATTTGGGAGTAAAGATGATTTAAATCTTTTGCTTTGTTTGCTGCTTGTGAAATTTTATAAACTGCATCCTGCAAAAGTTCCGATCGTTTCCTCTCGGTTATATCTCTAACAATTGCCTGAACCATTACCTCGCTATTTAACTCCAACATGTTTAAACTTACTTCAGTGTCAAATAGAGTTCCGTCGAGCTTACAATGTTTCCATTCAAATGAAACTGGTTCTCCTGAAAGCGCTCTATTTATAAATTCAACAGCTTTCTCCTTTGAGTTACGCCCATCCGGTTGTTTTTCAGGTGAAAATTTGGAAGGTGTTGTACCAATTATATCATCACGCAAACATCCGAATATTTCAAGAGTTTTGGAATTGCAATCTACAAACTGCTCTGCTTTCATAAGAAAGATAGCATCGTTTGCAGTATCAAAAAGTGTTTTATATTTAAGTACATTTTCGTTTAATTCTTTTTTAGCTGTTTTATTTTCTGTTACATCCCTAAAATTCCAAATTCTTCCAATTATTTTTTTATCGTGTAATTGTGGGCGCGAATTTCTTTCAAAGATTTTTCCATCTTTAAATTCAATTAGATCAAAACTTTCCTTGTCAGGGTTATCATATAATTCTTTTACTTTCTTTAGAAAAACATCCGGCTTTTTCAACTGATCGAGAACAAAATTAATAAGATTTTTCCTCTTCTCTTGTTTCAGTTAACGATGAAGGGATTCTCCACATCTGTATGAAGTTGTTGTTAAAGTCCTCTATACCACCGTCTTTATTTACTACAAGTATTCCATCTGCGGTGGATTCTAATATAGAGCGTAGAATTGAGAGAGAATTTTCATGTGCCTCTCCGGCTGTTTTGTCATCAGTAATATCGATAGCCATGCCAGTAATAGAGTCACCGTTAAGTATAGCACTGAAGATAAAATTTTTGGTCTTACCGGTTTTAGTTATAAATTCTGCTTCAAAATGTTCTACCTCAGAAAATTCTTTAAGCTTTTGAATAAATACTTTTCTATCTTTCTTATTTTTATATATGCCTAATGCTTTACTTGCATATAGTTCTTCCACAGTGTCAAACTCAAATACTCTTCGCGCGTAATCATTTACAAAAAGTATTGTACCGTCTAACTTTGATTTAAATATACATACCTGGAGACTGTTGATTAGCCATTCGAATGTTTTATCTGATTCGAGATGTAAGAAATTTAAACTATCCGGCTTCACCTTAATTTTCTTCAGGTTGTCTGATAGTCCTATTTTAGATTTGAGCTGCTTTAACATTTTTTACCAATAAAGATTCAGTTTACCTCCAATGCAGTATATACTAACAGTAAATACTATGCCAGATATTATTGCTTTATATTGCATTTTAACTATGAAATTCATTTGATAATATGTAGAAAAGAGTGATTTTTGGAAGTTTTTGCTGGAAGATTTAACGGCTCATTAATCTCATAATTACTGCAAATATTCAGCTACGAAAATTTAATATAAATGATTATTCAGATTTCTTTATCTTTAATATTTTACAGTATAATTTTTTTGAACAATTGAGAATTGCTAATTCTAATTGATTAATTAAATAATAATTGCAAAAATAAAGCCAATTCGTGTTTTGCTGTAGCTGTATCAAAATGAATTTTCCACCAGATTTTGCACGATTTTTTTGTATGAATTAAATAAATGAGATGTAGATTTTATTTTGAAAACGGGTGAGTAACTATAAATTAACAATTCAGTATGATGGTACTGATTACGCTGGCTGGCAAACTCAGGAGAATGCCAGGACTGTACAGGGAACAATTTCTGATGCAATAAGGGTAATTATTACGGAGGAAGTTAACCTTATTGCTTCCGGCAGAACAGATTCAGGGGTTCACGCTTTGGGGCAGGTCGCAAACTTTCGCAATGAAAAAGAGATTGATATCTATCAATTTCAGCATTCATTAAATTCAATTTTACCCTATGATATTTCAGCGATCAACATTCAAAAAGTAAGTGAGTCGTTTCACGCACGCTTTGATGCAAAAGAAAGAACTTACCTGTATTTAATCTCAAAAGAAAAATATCCTTTCTATTATAAATATTCATTGTTAAAAAAGAATTTGGATATCAGTTTATTGAATGAGTTGAGCAATACATATATAGGGGAGAAAGATTTTACATCTTTCTGCAGAAAAAACTCGGAGGTAAAAGATAAAACCTGTAATGTAAATTTTATTAGATGGAGAGAAACAAAATACTTTTACTTATTTTTTATATCAGCCGATAGATTTTTACACGGAATGGTGAGAACAATAATCGGTACCCTATTTAAAGCTTTGAATTTAGGAGAAAGCAAAAGTTATATTGAAAATATTTTTAATGAAAAAAACAGGGAAGCTGCCGGAGAGCAGTTGCTGCAAAAGGATTGTTTTTGTACAAAGTTAAATATTAGCAATGATAGATCTAAAAAATAAAACAGCATTAATTACAGGCGGGTCACGCGGAATTGGAAAAGCGTGCGTAGAATTCTTATCAAAAGCTGGGCTGATGTGGCATTTACTTACAAACAAACGAACAACTCGCTAATAAATTATGTGATGAATTTACAGATAAAAACAAAGTGAGATCGTTTAAAGTTAATACCACTAATGAGGATGATATATGCAATGTAGTCAATTTAGTTGAAAATGATTTTGGGAAAATTGATATTCTTGTAAACAATGCCGGTATCTGGGAAAAAAGTGAAATTGAAAACTTATCTTTAGATAGATGGAATAACACAATTAATATTAATTTAACAGGAACGTTCCTCTTCACAAAGTACACTGTTCCGAGTATGAAGAAAAATAAATTCGGCAGGATAATTAACATATCTTCAACTGCGGGACAGCGTGGAGAAGCATTTTACTCACACTATGCGGCATCAAAAGGCGGAATAATTGCATTTACAAAATCGCTCGCGGTAGAACTGGGGGAATATAATATAACTGTTAATAGTATTGCACCGGGATGGGTTAAAACTGATATGACTAAGGATGTATTTGAAAATAAATATGAGGAAGAAAAAATAATTAAAGAAATACCCTTGAGAAAAATAGCAGTGCCTGAGGATGTTGCAGGTGCGGTAATTTTTCTTGCTTCTGAACTTGCTTCGCATATAACCGGATGCACTATAAATGTAAACGGCGGTTCAGTTTTATGATTTTAATTTTCGAGCGGAAGTAACATGGAATTCTTAGCAGAGCTTCATCCAAAGGTTGTTCATTTCCCGATCGCTTTACTAATAACGTACGTACTACTTGAGCTGATAGGGATAGTATTTAGAAAAGAATTTTACCAAAAGGCCGCGCATCTGCTTTTGTTTTTAGGAGTGATATGTGCATTATTTGCTGTGCTTACAGGAAACCAGGCATTTACTGCTTACCAGTATTGGAGCGAATCAAGCAGCAAACTGTTTAATGAGCATCAAACATTTGCAAATTTAACTGTTTGGTATTTTACCGGAATGCTTGCGTTACGTACTTATCTTGTTGTAAAGAAAAAATTTTCATCATCTTATAAATATATTATTTTAGCACTTGCTTTATTTGGCTGTTATCTCATTTACCAAACAGCGGAGTACGGCGGCGATCTTATTAAAAAATTTGGTGTGGGAACAGAACTTAATTTTAATCTTACAGAACCGAATGATTAAAAGTATGATTGTCACTATTTTTAGTAAATCATTATTTAAAATAAATGAATAAATTTTTTAATTCCATTTTTAATTCTTTTTACTATCAATTCATTTGCAATTGATCCTCCTGTTTCAAAAGCGAGAGGTGTTTTTCTTGCATTTGGTGTAGGACCAAGGTTGCCTATAAGCGATCTTTCCAATTCAACAGACCTCGGTTATGGTTTTAATATTGAGATATCTTATACAGATAGTGATTATTTACCATTCTTCTTTTTTCTAAATGTTGGATTTGAACAATATCCCGGCGCGCAAAGTTTTTACCAGGAAACAGATTATTCTAATTTATCAACTAATGCTTTGCCAGTTAATCTGGGAATTAGATATTATTTCAGTCCTTTGCTCGAACAGATTGTTTTGTTAATTCCAATTGTGGAGTTGTCAGCTTCCTATACTTATTTTGAAAAGCTGCATGAATTTAAAGTTGATTCGGATCGTATTAATTTTAAAGAAGATATATCGAAATTTGGCGTAACCGGCGGAGTAGGTATATCAATGTTTATGATGGAGATAATGGTTGCTTATCATTATATGGAGTCCAATCAATTTATCTCCGTTGATCTTAGAGTGCGCATACCTTTATTTATTAATTTTTAAGAGATATAATAATGAGTTATCAAACATTATTGTTAGATGTAAAAGACAACATTGCAGTTGTCACATTTAATCGTCCCGATAAATTAAATGCATTGAATGCACAAACCATTAACGATTTAAATTCAGTTTTTGATGAACTTAAAGAGAATGAAGAGGTTTATGTTATTGTGTTAACAGGAAGCGGAGAAAAAGCATTTGTTGCAGGCGCTGATATTAAAGAGTTGAACAAACTAGATATGATAAGTGCAAAAGAGTTTGCCGAAAAAGGGCAGGCGGTTTTTAGTAAGATTGAAAAATTTGATAAACCTGTAATTGCTGCTGTTAACGGATTTGCTCTTGGTGGCGGATGCGAACTGGCTTTGGCTTGCCACATACGGTTTGCAAGCGATAATGCAAAATTCGGTCAGCCCGAAGTTAATTTGGGAATTATTCCCGGATACGGCGGAACTCAAAGGTTAGCTCGTTTGATCAATACAGGAAGAGCAATGGAATACATTTTAACTGCTGATATGATTAGTGCCGATGAAGCTTACAGGATTGGGCTTGTTAACAAGGTTTACCCTCAAGACGAACTATTGGATAAGGCAATTGAGATGGCTAAGAAAATTACCGGGAAAGGACAACAGGCAATAAGGTTGGCAATGAAGGCAGTCAAAGCTGTAGATGAAATGTCGTTAAAAGAGGGACAAAATTTAGAAGCAAGTCTTTTTGCACTTTGCTGCGGAACGGAAGATTTTAAAGAAGGTACTTCTGCTTTCCTCGAAAAAAGAAAACCTGAGTTTAAGAATAAATAGCTTTTCGAAAAATGTGTATATCAATAAGTTTCTATTCGGCAGCTGCCGGATTCATTACACACAACCATACAGCCAAATATTTATACCCACAACGGGAGAGACTAAAAATATTAGCAGATGAAAATTAATCTTAACAAAAAATCTGTCTTACTCATACTGTTTGGTACGGCTTTAGTTTTATTGATTGCAAATCTTGTTTTAAACAATATTGAAAATGAAAATAATTCAATATCCACTAAAACAGAATTGAGTAATGCAGGGATCGATAGTTTATTTCGATTTTCTCTGCATAGTCTTGGATTACTTGATGATTGGATAAAAGAAAGTAAAAGTTCGATAG
>PVMK01168298.1_pt1 | contig 12729 bp, 10 predicted proteins | sample 1853481 | NCBI WGS metagenome assembly PVMK01 (sample SAMN08533507, study PRJNA380276) | Marine sediment metagenome, whole genome shotgun sequencing project.
CTCCTAGTTTATAATTTGTGTCATCGTTATGCGGATTAAATTCCCGGGCTTTGAGTTGATAAGTAATGGCTTTCTTGCTGCTGTTCATCTTTAGTAATATGGCCAGTGAGTCCTGGTAATTAAATTTACCTGAGTTAATAATTATTAAATTCTGCTCAAACTCATCTTTTGAGATGGGGCTGGATAATAATTGCCAGGAAGGGATTTCAGGAAGGTGATTCTGAATAAACTGTTCAGGTAGCGTTAAGAAATATTGGTTGCTAAAGGGTCTAACTATACGGCTGTCATTTGACTTGCGAGCAGCCCAGGTAACATCAATAAATTGCCACCGGCCAGCAAGATAAACAGCATTCCAGGCATGATTGGTGACTCTAAATTTATCTCCTTCTGTATAACCATAGCCTTTCGAATAACCTCTGATAATTTCGCTTCTTATCCCTGCTTCGTTACAGAGTTCGCTGAATAAACGGGCATAACCTTCACAAACCGCTACTTTACTATTCAAAACAGCCTTAGGTCGATAATCAGGTAGTTCCTTTGCCTTGAAGCCTTTCATGTCGTAAGTAATATTATGTGCCATCCACACATATATGCTCCTAATTTTTGTTAAATCTGTGTTGGCCGGCTCGGTAAGAGACTTAGCCAAAAAATAAGTCGAGTAACTATCATTATCAGGGACTGATTGTGACCTTTTATTTATTTTCTGGTAATGTTTTAGCTCTGGGCCATCCAAAGTAGGCACCTGAGCCAAGGCTGAGCTTGCAAATAGTACTAAAATGTATGGAACCATGCGCATATCATATCAATATACGAATTGTTATGCCATTACGTTTTGAGGTAATGCTTTGCTGAATTATCATTGCACCTCATGAAAAAACTAACGGTTTTAATTTTTCTGGCTTTTTTTTCCTGCAATACCCAGCAAGAAACCTGTATTGATGCACCTGTTATAACCGAAATGGTACCAGTTGTTATTGAGCGATTAGAAAACAGGTTATTTGCCACAACTAATCCCGGTGAAGTGTTGCAGTTCTTACAAGACTATCCTGTGCTGGCACGAGAGTTCCTTGGTGCCAATCAATACCCCTCTGATACCATTCTCGCCAGGGAAATGTTCAAGGTATTGAAAAATCCCTATACAGATACATTACTTATGGAAACCAATAAATATTTTGGCAACATGAGTGACCTTAAAGAGGAATTTGAGCAAGCCTTTTCATACATACATTATTATTATCCTGATTTTAAAGCACCAATTATTCAGACACTGGTAACGGGTTTCGGCAGCAGCGAAATGTTTGTTAGCAAAGAAAGAATCATTATTGGCCTGGATTTTTATCTTGGCCCAAATGGGAAATACCGGCCACAGGGAATTCCACAGTATATCTTAAAAAGATACGACAAGCCCTATATTGTTCCTGCCACCATGCTACTGTATGCCGACCGCTACCTACGAGAAAACTCAGAGGATAATACCATGGCGGCTGATATGATCTATTATGGCAAAAAGTACTTTTTTGCTAAAAACATGATGCCTTGTACCGCTGACTCACTACTTATTTGGTATGATGGTGATGAGTTAGCTAATGTGGAGGAAAACAGAAATTTGCTTTGGTACCATTTTCTGGAAAACGAGCTCTTATACGAGACCAAGCACACTGTCAAACAAAAGTATCTGGATGAAAGACCAAATATTACAGAAATTGGCTCACAGTGCCCCGGCCGCATAGGTGCCTGGATTGGCTGGGATATTGTAAAAGAATATAATAAGCGAAATAGTGATGTTAGTCTGCAGGAATTAATGGCCAATCCCGATGCTGGAGAAATTCTTAATGGAGCAAAGTATAATCCGTTTTAATACTGGCTGACTACGAAATTAAATCAATCAGTTTCTCAACCTGGGCCGACTTGGCAAACTGTGTCTCGGCAACAATACGAGCTTTCTGCTGCGATTTCTTGAGCTGAACAGATGATTCTATAAACGGCTTTATGGAACTAATAAATTCTTTAGGATTGTCAGGGTCATAATAAAAACCACACTGATCATTTTCAACAATATCTTTGACCCAGCCTTTAGTATTGGTAATAATTAGCTTGCCAGCGGCTAGAGCGTCAAAAAATTTATTTGGGCTGTTGGTTTCTAAAATTGGCTGGCGGGCAAATGACACATATGCGGCATCGGTAATATTTAATACCCGCCTAAGATTAAATTTATTCTGAAATGGCAAAAACTGAACATTGTCAAGATTAAAATGCTTCACTAAGTATTTTAACCTGGTAAGCTGTCCGCCGCTGCCAATAATAAAAAATTGAATAGGTAAATTAGCTTTAAGCGACTCGTTTGCCGCCGCTAGCAAATACTCCAGGTGATTTGCCAGGCCAATGGTACCAAAATAGCTAACTACAAATTTCCCTTCAACATTAAAAAGTGCCTCCTTTTCAGGAGACTTAACTTCCGGGAGAAAGAAATCCACATCTGACATATTAGGGATTACTGTAATTCTTTTATTTGGTCCTTCTTTCTCAATTTGTTCCTTTATGCCGGGTGACAAAGCCACGATCTGACTGGCATTTCGATACACCTGCTTTTCGAGATTCTTCAGGTATCTTTTAAGGTATTTGTTTTTAATTACACCCATCTGAAATGGGGCTTCGGGCCATAAATCGCGTACTTCGAAAAAGTATGGTATATTCTGGTCCTGCTTAATTTTTAAGGCCGATAAACCAATAGTTAATGGCGTTGAAGTAGCGTAGCATATATCAATATTTTTAATTTTTCTGGCCTTTTTCCTTGCCATACGCATGAATTTAAAAAAGGCATAAATTCTCTTCAAGAACCCCTGCTCGTTATCGTAAAATACCGGTAGATAATGAACCTTTATCCCATCTATGGTTTTAGTTAAGGCTTTTGGTTTATTGTGAGCAGTAATCAGTTCAACCTCAATTCCGTGCTCCACCAAACCTTTGGCCAGATAATATGAACGGATGGCGCCGCCCTCCTCGGGGGTTCTGAAATATTGGTGAATGTAGAGTACCTTCAACTATAAAAATGTTTAAGCCATTTTTCTAACACTAAAATAGACCATAATTGCATACTATTATCCGTTTTACCCAGCTGATGTAACCGCAGAAGTTGATAAATATTTATTTTGGGTACATATTTGAAGACGGCAGAATCTTTCAGTAGAAACTCCCACATCCAAAAACTCCTTTTGTCGCGCAGCCAGTCAGCCATTGGCAGGCCAAAACCAAGTTTTGGCCTTTGGGTATATTTTAATCCATCATAATCTGCAAGTATCTTCTTAAGTGGGGCCTTGCCATTATTTTTAATTTTATCCTGACTTGCGATATTGCCGGCAAAACTTAATACATCATCATATAAGTAGGGAATCCTGGCTTCGATACTATGTTGCATCATGGAATTATCGGTAACAGCTAACACGTCAGCCACCAGGTAGTGAGAACGGTCAAATTCTATAGCTTTTTCAAGATTTTCTGCCAAGGACTTTGGTGCCTCCCAAATAATGTCCGGGTTCTCTTTATTTTCAATTCCATGGTTCTGCAGGAAATTTTGGTAGGTAGTAGTTGGATTGGTATCCAACCCCTTGAAAAGCTGTTGAGCAGATTTTGGCAAGAAGCTCATTAAGCCCAATTTGTTGATAGCACTTTGGATATTTAATGCCTGTCTCTGGTTTTTTAAGTAATAATTAAAGGCTCGATGTCGATTATATCCAGCAAATAATTCGTCTGCTCCGGAACCTGATAAAAGGACGTTGCTGGTTTTCGTTGCCTCTCCGGCAACTAGCCATGTGGCAAAAGCGCCATGATCAGCAATAGGCTGATCTGTGTATTTTAGGAATTCATCCATACGCTGCAGCGCGTCCATTGAAACCGGTACTTCATGATGTCGGCTATCATATTGGACGGCAGCCTTTTTCGCCCACTTGCCATCCTCGCCATATCCTAAGGTATAGGTGTTAACTTTACTAATCCCCAACTCCTTATTTAATATAGCTAGCAAAAGGGTAGAATCTACGCCGCCACTCAGCATTAGCCCAGGTGATGTTGGTGCCTCGTAAACCATGGAGATTGTGTCAATCAGGATGTTTTTTAAATCTCTATCTTCTTCTATTGACTGAGTCTCAATAACAGAATTTACGCCAGACAACGTCTCATTATAGACTGTTGCTATTCCCGGATCACAAGACTGCGCCTCTTGATAAAAAGTATAATTCCCCATTACGTGTCGGTAAGACAGGTAATCACTAATAGCTTTATCGTTAATGGTAAGATTGGCTAAACCACAGGCTTCTATAGCATTGATAGTGGATGAAATAATTAATTTATCATCAGCCTTATAGAAAAATAGTGGCTTAATGCCATGTCGATCTCGGGCTATTATAACCTGCTTTCTGCCTAAATCAATAAATGTCAGGGCAAACATGCCCTTAAAGGCGGATAAGCCTTTGGTGCCATTTTCTTTCAGCCAAAGAAGTACCACTTCAGTATCAGATTGGGTTTTAAATTCATGCCCTTTATTTAGCAGCTGGTTTCTTAAATCCTGATAGTTGTAAACTTCGCCATTATAGGCCAATACATAATTACCGCACGCTGATATCATCGGTTGATTCGAAGCTTCATCTTTATCAACTACCTGTAGTCGATTTACGCCGATGCCGATTTGCCAATTGTTATTTGTATGAAAAAACAAACCTGAGTCATCTGGCCCACGATGGCGGCTTACGTCCTGCATTGCCTGTAGTGGTTCCTCTACAAGCAGGTTGGTAGTACTAATAATAATGTTGATGCCACACATTCCTTTTACTGCAAAATGTTTTTCTCAAAATAGCGACATAAATGACTAATCTGGCACTCCTCGCATTTAGGCTTTCTCGCCAGACATACATAGCGGCCATGAAGTATTAACCAGTGGTGAGCTATGGCTATGTCCTCTTTATCAAGATATTTAACCAGCTGCTTTTCAACTTCAAGAGTTGTTTGGGCATTTTGATTAGCCAGGCCTATTCTTTTTGATACCCTAAATACATGCGTATCAACAGCCATCGCCGGCTGATTGTAAATAACCGAAGCAATAACGTTTGCTGTCTTTCTACCAACGCCCGGTAATTTTTGCAGATCGGTTAAATCTCCCGGTACTTCACTATCAAAATCTTCAACTAACATTTTGGCCATGCCAGCCAGATGTTTAGACTTATTATTAGGGTAGGTTACAGATTTTATAAATGGAAACACCTCTTCCGCACTTACAACGGCAAGGTGCTCTGGGGTTGGGAAATGCTCGAATAGAGCCGGAGTAACCTTATTTATACGCTCATCGGTACATTGAGCGCTTAAGATTACGGCAATAAGTAGCTGAAACGGGTCATTATACTCAAGCTCCGTTTCGGCATCAGGATTAATTTTTTTAAACAGCTCTACAACTGCTTTATAGCGTTCTTTTCTTGTCATCTGCCTAAATATTTTGGCAGCTTGCAAGATAGTCTATTTCGTGGAATAGCTAAACTTTAGAACGACTACTATGCACTGAAGATGAAGGACTGATTTCCAGTAATTCATCCAGCATAGATATTACTCCGCTAAGGCTTTTATACTCTTCTTGTAAAGAGCCGTTGCATAGTAAAGCTTGTTGTATTTCGCTAGACTCCGCATTCGAAGTCTCGTCATAGATATACCTGATTAGGTCATTTTGGGTAAATGTTTTGGTCATAGGCAATATTATGTTTTAACATCTTTTTTCTTAGGTTGATTAAAGCATAGCGCATTCTTCCAAGTGCTGTATTAATGCTTACCCCGGTACTCTCAGCGATATCCTGAAAACTCATTTCCATGTAATGTCTCATTACCAGCACTTCACGCTGCGCTTCCGGTAGTTCTTCTACTAACGCCCGAAGTTTTGCTTTAGTATCTTTTTGCGCTTGAATTATTTCATACGGCGCCTCTGAAAATTCAAGGGTGTTAAAAACATTAGACCCGTCCTCCATCACAATTGTTGGGAAACGTTTAGATTTTCTAAAATGATCGATGGCCAGATTGTGCGCTATACGCATAATCCAGGGCTGGAACTTTCCCTCATCATTATACCTGCCAGCTATAATAGTATTTAAAGCTTTAATAAAGGTTTCCTGCCGAAGATCTTCTGCGATGTAGCGATCTTTAACAATTAGATGAATGGATGTAAATATTCGGGATTCGTATCTTTCAATTAAAACCTCAAAACCTCCTTCGTTTCCTTTTAAAAACAGCTTCACCAACTGGCTGTCACTCAGTGCGTTATTATTCATGTAACTTATTTCTTTGGTAAAGTAGAGGTTTATATCATAGGCAATTCTCGATGGTTTTAATTGATTGATTTTTAAAAGCTATAACCAAATGTAGGAAAACAAGGGAGCAATGACAAAAGATTTTTATGTTATTTTTCAAATACTTCGAATTTTAGCCGTTAATGAATATCAAGCATTAATCATTCCAAAAAGCTCAGAAAAGGCGCCTAACGAATAACGGGTGATATTATTGTGGACAATTAAAAAGTTTTTTATTGTACTTTTCTAATACTTCCGATAATTTATTTTCTCTATAAATAAATTAAAAATCATGAATTGATAAGCCCCTAAAGGTCAGTCAAATATCTATCTTTGTCAGCTTATGACCGTAGCCGCAAAAAGCCCCGTATCAGACAATATCGACCAGCTTGATCCACGCCAATTTATTATCATTAAAGGGGCCCGGGTTAATAATTTAAAAAATCTGAGTGTTGCTATACCTCGTAATAAGCTGGTAGTTATTACCGGGCTTTCGGGTTCGGGAAAATCTTCCTTAGCATTTGATACCCTTTTTGCGGAAGGCCAAAGAATGTATGTAGAAAGCCTCTCTGCTTATGCCCGCCAATTTTTAGGGCGGATGGAAAAACCTGAGGTTGATTATATTAAAGGTGTATCGCCAGCCATATCCATAGAACAAAGGGTAAACACCCGTAACCCACGTTCAACGGTGGGAACTTCCACGGAGATTTATGATTACTTAAAATTGCTTTTTGCTCGTATTGGTACAACATATTCTCCCGTAAGTGGCGACAAGGTTACCAGAGATACTGTATCCGATGTGGTTGACTATGTTCTTTCCTTTAATGAAGGAGCTAAGTACATTATTAGTTGCCCTTTAGTCCTGCATCCTGATCGCTCGTTTAAAAAAGAACTCGAAATACTGCTGAGCAAGGGCTACACCCGACTCTTAATTAAAGGTGAAGCTACCCAAATAGAAGATGTGCTAAAGACAAAGGTTGAAACTGAGGATATCGCTATTCTTATTGACCGTGGTGTTGTAGCAGATGATGAGGATAGCCAATTTAGGCTTGCTGATTCGATTAAAACGGCATTTTTCGAAGGACATGGGTTCTGTAGAGTGCTCGTTCTGGGTAGTGAGGTGAGAGAATTTTCTGATAAGTTTGAGCATGATGGAATGAGCTTCGAAGAGCCATCAGTCAACCTATTCAGTTTTAATAACCCTTATGGAGCATGCAAGAACTGCGAAGGCTTTGGCAATATATTAGGCATAGACCCAAATCTTGTGATTCCCGATCGGTCTTTGTCGTTATATGATGGAGCTATTGCCCCTTGGCGCAGTGAAACCATGAAAAAGTGGTTGGCGCCATTACTTGAAATAGCCACTGAAATTGATTTTCCAATCCATCGCTCTTTTAAGGATTTATCTGCGGTAGAGCAAAAGCTACTATGGGATGGCTTTGGCAAAGGTCATGGAAGATTCAAAGGTCTGGATGCATTCTTTAAATTCCTGGCTTCAAAAACTATTAAGATTCAATACCGGGTAATGTTATCACGTTACCGCGGACGAACAGTTTGCCCCGAATGCCGCGGCACCCGTCTCAGAAAAGACGCTTCATATGTGAAGATTAATAATACATCTATCCTCGATCTGGTTCTTTATCAAATAGATGATCTTTTGGCCTTTTTCCAGCAAATAAAACTTACTAAGCATGAACAAGCCATTGCCAGAAGAATTCTGATTGAAATCACCAGTCGTCTCGAATACTTAAATTACGTTGGACTGGGCTACCTTACCTTAAATCGTATGACCGCCAGCTTATCGGGTGGTGAGTTTCAGCGCATAAAACTGGCTACTTCGCTGGGCAGTGTATTAGTTGGTGCCATGTATATTCTCGATGAGCCAAGTATTGGACTTCATCCAAAAGACACCAGCCGCCTGATGGAGGTGCTGAAAAATCTGCGCAACAAAGGTAATACGGTAATTGTAGTTGAGCACGAAGAGGAGATAATGAAAAGTGCTGATCAGCTAATTGATATTGGGCCAGACGCTGGTACTCATGGTGGTGAGTTGGTTTTTCAGGGCAGTTTTGATGAAATAATGAATGCTGACACCCATACAACCAGGTATTTAACCGGCAAATCTAAGATTGAAATACCTCGGAAACGCCGTAAATGGAGTCGCTCCATAAAAATTACCGGTGCTATAGAAAATAATTTAAAATCAATTAATGCCGAGTTCCCTCTAGGTGTGCTCACTACCGTTACCGGAATTAGCGGCTCAGGAAAATCTACCCTGGTCACCAATATCCTTTACCCAACACTAGGTAAAATTCTAGGGACCACCACCTTGCCAACCGGTAAGTTTTCTGGTATTGAGGGAGATTTTAAGGATATTCAACAAATTGAATTCGTTGACCAAAATCCTATAGGAAAATCCTCACGTTCTAATCCAGTTACTTATGTTAAGGCCTATGATGCTATGCGGTCGCTATTTGCCGACCAGCCATTAGCAAAACAAAGGGGATTTAAACCAGCACATTTTTCCTTTAATGTTGAGGGTGGCCGTTGCGAGGTCTGCTCAGGAGAGGGAATTGTGAAAATTGAAATGCAATTCATGGCCGATATAAACCTTACCTGTGATAACTGTAAAGGGCAGCGGTTTAAGCGAGAAGTACTGGATATTACTTACAAAAACCTTAACATCAGTCAGGTGCTGGATTTAACCATAGAAGAAGCACTCGAGTTCTTTGCCGACAAACAGGCAATTATTACTAAACTTCGGCCATTATTTGAAGTTGGCCTAGGTTATATCAAACTTGGGCAATCGTCAAGTTCATTAAGCGGGGGTGAAGCACAAAGGGTTAAATTAGCCTCATTTTTAGGCAAAGGAAGGGCGGGAATTTCAAACATTTTATTCATCTTTGATGAGCCAACAACGGGGCTGCATTTTTTTGATATTCAGAAGCTTTTAGATGCCATAAACGCTCTCGTTGACCAAGGAAATACGGTAATTGTGATTGAACACAATATGGAAGTTATTAAGTCCGCCGATTGGATCATAGATCTTGGTCCGGATGGTGGAGACAAAGGAGGCGAAGTTAATTTTGCCGGTACTCCTGAAGCTATGATTAAGCTCAAAGCCAATCATACTGCTCTTTTCCTCAAGCAAAAATTCCCAAACATGTAATCAAGTTTTACTTATTAAATAATAATAAAAATGAGTCAATCTGTAATTGATAGAATTAAGCAAAGAACACCCGGTGAAACCGAGTTTCACCAGGCTGTTGAGGAGGTTTATTTAAATGTTGAACAGCTTCTTAAAGACAAGCCTGAATACACTGAAAATAATATTTTCGACCGTATTGCGGAGCCCGAAAGAACTATAATGTTTCGCGTTCCCTGGGTTGACGATCAGGGCAATATAAATGTGAATCGGGGTTACCGGGTACAAATGAACAGTGCCATTGGGCCATATAAAGGCGGTCTGCGTTTTCACCCATCGGTTAACTTAAGTATTCTTAAGTTTTTGGCCTATGAGCAAATATTTAAAAATGCCCTCACCGGATTACCTATGGGTGGTGGTAAGGGTGGTGCTGACTTTGATCCTAGAGGAAAGTCAGATGGAGAAGTAATGCGTTTCACGCAAAGTTTTATGCAGGAGCTTTCTAAGCATATTGGTCATAGAACAGACATCCCAGCGGGAGATATAGGCGTTGGTGGCCGTGAGATTGGCTATCTTTTTGGCATGTATAAAAAGATTAAGAATGAGTTTGTGGGTATCCTTACCGGTAAAGGCCAGGATTGGGGCGGCAGCCTCATCAGACCGGAAGCAACCGGTTGGGGACTAATTTATTTTGCTATGGATATGCTGGCGGTAAAAAAGGATACCATAAAAGGCAAGAAGTGCATCATTTCCGGTAGTGGTAATGTAGCTCAGTTTGCCATTGAAAAAATCATTGAGAATGGTGGAATTGCGGTAACGGTCTCTGATTCATCAGGTTTTGTTTATGACCCGGATGGCATTGATATGGAAAAACTTGAGTTTATAATGGATCTTAAGGAAGTAAGGAGGGGAAGAATCCATGAATATGCTGATAAATATCCTAGTGCAACGTTTACAGCTCGCGACAAAAATGCAACCAGTAATCCTATTTGGGATATTGATGCAGATCTTGCACTTCCGTGTGCTACGCAGAACGAACTAAATGCTGAAGATGCCAAGAACCTGGTTAAAAATGGCATCATGTTGGTTGCCGAAGGTGCCAATATGCCAACAACACCTGAGGCTATTGAAATATTAGTAGCAGGTGGCGTCAATTATGCTCCCGGTAAAGCATCTAATGCCGGTGGTGTAGCTACTTCGGGTTTAGAAATGGTACAAAACTTTGGCGGTACCTACTGGACTTCTGAAGAAGTTGATGCCAAACTAAGGGTTATTATGACGAATATTCATGATAACTGTTTAAAAACTGCTGCCAAATATGGTAAAGAAGGTGATTATATGGCTGGCGCCAATATTGCCGGATTTATCAAGGTTGCCGATGCTATGATAGCTGAAGGAGTTTTATAAATTATAAATATATCGCAGTTTAGCGCTTCGCTAGACTGATAAAATGCCATTGCAGAAATGTAATGGCATTTTATATCTTTATAACTCAATCATTATTCTGATATCACCGCCTCAGGTACTGCTTTACGCAGTAATAGCCCGGCACGATTATCAGTCATCTTGCCATCATCAATAGTTATTACTCCATTTACCAATACATATATTATGCCGGTGGGATAATGATGGGGATCGGTGAATGTGCTATTATCCTTAATTGTATTGGCATTGAAAATGGTGATATCAGCTATATTGCCAACCTTGATCCGTCCTCTGTTCGTCAATCCTAGTCGGTCTGCCGGCATCGAGGTCATTTTGGTTAGTGCTGTTGGTAAATCCAAGACTTTTTTCTCCCGAACATATTCGCCAAGCACTCGCGGAAAGGTACCGTACCATCTTGGGTGCGGCCATCCTTCATTCATATTAGTCAGCCGGCCATCGGAGCCGATCATGGTCATCGGGTGTTGCATGATTCGTTCAACATCTTTTTCATCCATGGCGTGGTAAATAGCTGTGCCTCCGCCACTTAGTTGGGCTTCTAACACTAAAAGGGCGCCAGTTTTTTTATCTGTTGGCATTCCTCTCCGCTCAGCCCACTCATGCAATGTCTTGCCCGAAAGTGATTCATCCCATGGGGTCTTAGCCAATTGTACCCTTCGCAAATCACCCCCTCCTCTGTCGTTGAGGATATTAAATTCTATGCCCGCGAGAATACTGTCTCTTAATGCTGGGTTTTTTGTTCGATTAATAAATTCTTCCTGTCCGCCAGCCCTGGCCCAGGCCGGAATTAATACCGATATTCCAGTATAACTGGCAGTATATGGATATTGATCCATCATTACATCCACCCCTCGGCCGGGCTGAATCCACCATTGCCAGGGTAATTACACTTTTACCCCAAACCGGCATGCCAATGGCTTTATGGTGTGTAAGAACAATAGGGATATTTGCTTGTCGGCCAATCTCAATCGCTTCTGCAACTCCTGCCAACAACCCCAATCCCTCTTCACGCAAATGAGAAGTATAGATGCCGCCGTTTTTAGCAGCTATTTTTGACAGCTCTATAACTTCGTCAATATTAGAAAAAGCTCCGGGCAAATACTTTAATCCGGTTGATATGCCAAATGCTCCCGACTCCATAGCCCGCTGAACGTGTGCTTTCATAATGGTCAATTCCTCTTTTGTCGGCGCCCTATTATCCATATTCATAACCGCCCTCCTTATAGAATTATGACCAACCAAGTAAGCAACATTCATTCCCAGTGACATCTTATCCAATGAATCCAGATATGATTCGAACGGCCAGGGTCCACTACCATCGGGTCCGCCCAGGGCTGTAGTTGATCCTTGCATCAGGTGGCTCGTGGCCTCCGGAATATTCATCAATGGGCCAAGGTGGGTATGCATATCACTAAAGCCCGGTGAAATTGTCAATCCCGAAGCATTGATAATTCTGCCAGCCTTCCCTGAAACTTCTTTACCCAGGTAAACTATTCTATTTTGTATGATTCCAACGTCTGTGTCTATTAATTCTAAGTTATCGCCGGTAAAAACAGCGCCACCAGAAATTAAAATATCAACTTTCTCGGGTTGGTGTTCTGTTGTACAGGCAGCTAAAATGAGCATTAGTAATAATGATAGGCTAGATAGTTTCATGATGTTTTTGCTAATAAAAAAGAAAAAGTAGCCAATACTTATTTTAAATCAAAGGCAAATCTAATAAGTGAATCTGATTCGCTCTTGACTTCTTTTATTATTGCTTTTGAATAACTTAGCCCAGAATATCTAACTCTGGAAATATGAAAAAATTTAGTTCATTAC
>PVMK01155757.1_pt1 | contig 12710 bp, 13 predicted proteins | sample 1853481 | NCBI WGS metagenome assembly PVMK01 (sample SAMN08533507, study PRJNA380276) | Marine sediment metagenome, whole genome shotgun sequencing project.
CTGGACTATGGACTAAACCGGTTGGCCGAAGGGTTTCCGCTTTCCCTGCGTCTGCTCAGGGAGATTCATGGTGTGTTGCTCTCTAAGGGCCGGGGCAGCAACCAGGCACCCGGCGAGTTTCGCAGAACCCAGAACTGGATTGGCGGCACCCGGCCCGGCAACGCCGCCTTTGTTCCGCCGCCGGTCGAGAAAATACAGGCGTGCATGGGTAAGCTGGAGTTATTTTTGCATGACCAGCAGGAACCTGTCCCTGCGCTCCTCAAAGCCGCACTGGCCCATGTGCAGTTCGAAACCATTCATCCGTTTCTTGATGGCAACGGCCGTCTTGGGCGGCTCTTGATCACGTTGCTGTTGTGCGAAAAAAAAGTGCTTCGGGAACCGATGCTCTACCTGAGCCTCTATTTCAAGACCCATCGGCAGTATTATTACGAGTTGCTCAATAACGTGCGCCTGACCGGTAACTGGGAAGCCTGGCTCGATTTCTTCGCGGAGGCGGTCATTGCCACCGCAACCCAGGCAGTGGACACGGCCAGGCAGCTTATCGATCTGGCAGGTGAGCATCGCGACAAAATCAACGGCCTTGGCCGGGCGGCGGCATCTGCTTTGCGGGTTCATCGAACGTTGATGGAGCGTCCTATTGCCACGGCAGGGTGGCTGGTGGAAAAGATCGGCATCACCCCGGCCACGATCAACAAGTGCCTGGATCATCTGGAGTACCTGGGCATTGTGCGGGAATTGACGGGCAAAAAACGCAACCGGATCTTCAGTTATACCGGGTACGTAGAAATAATGAACCAGGGAACGGAACTGCCAGCGACCTAGGCGGACCATACCATTTCTCGCGAGATTAGATCGATATTGAGCATACATACCGGAGATGAAGTTGTTTTTGAGATGGATAAAAATCAGGTTGTACTCAAGAGAAAAACGGCCGTAGACAGAAATTTCGAAAAATACGTAGGATTTCTAACACATTTGAAAGGAAAAAAGCCAGAGGACATTATCGAACAGCTGCGGGGAAATTCTGATGATTAATTCCGTTGATACCAACATATTATTGGACATTTTGATTCCGAACGCGGCGCAAGTACAATCTTTTCTTCGGTGTTTATTCTCAATAGTGGTAACGACACTGTGCAATTAGCAATTCATCTTTTTTAGCCTTATAAACAAACCGATGCTCTTTATTGATACGGCGTGACCAATATCCTTTCCAGTTGTAGCGCAATGGTTCAGGTGCACCTAATTGATAACGAAATTACGCTGAGTAGATAATTCTACATAACACATCGGCAAAGCCAGGTCAATCCCTAAGCGGATTTCACGAGGCACTGAAAGAACTCCAGCTTGAACAGACGACCGACCGTCGACCCCTGAACGAGGATCGAGAAGGTTACGACTGCGTAGGTCGGATTCTTACTTTATTTGATTGCCAATATTCAACAAAGCCTATTGGCACGGCAGTCATCTCAGAGGTGGAGCGTAAAATCAGATTTCTGAAAGCTCCTCGGAGTTTTACAGTTTAAAAGGTACTGATAACCGGAAGCGGTATCACGCCGGGGCTCCAGAAAAGCGATTATTTTCACCCCTTTTGTGGGTTTTGCAAAACAAGAAACCATACTAATTTGAATCCACAATTAGCAGATACAATTGACAAAATGGTATCAAAGTAATACTATAAACCCGTGGCCGGAAAAATAAGAAGACTAATCAAAGAGCTTGAGCAAGCTGGATTTATAAATCGGGGCGGTAAAGGCAGCCACAGAAATTTCATCCATCCGAAGGGCGTTGCACTCACTATTTCCGGCAAGCTTGGAGACGATGCAAAGCATTACCAGGAAAAAGAAGTGGTAAAAAAAATTGTGGAGTCTCAAAAATGAAAGGACGGGACCGTTATTTAAAAATCGTTGAATGGTCTGAGGAAGACCAATGCTATATTGGTTCTGTGCCAGGCTGGATTGGCAAATGTTGTCATGGAGACAATGAAGAAAAAGTTTATCGAAAACTTTGTCAAATTGTTGATGAATGGATTGAGATCTACGCCAAAGACGACAGGCCCCTTCCAGCGCCAACAGCAGGCAAAAAATATTCTGGAAAATTTCAGCTGCGCCTTGGCAGCCAGTTACATCAAGCTCTGGCGATCCGTGCCATGCAAACTGGAGACAGCTTGAATAATTTTTGTATAAAATCGCTTAAGAAATCACTTTCAAAATCTGATAATGTTCCCTGATGCCAAAAAAATGGGTATAGCGCCTTGATCCTTTCAATCTTCTGCTTGCTTGCCACCCCGATAATTCTCAAGTGCTTGCTCGCCTGTGGCGAGTTGGACGTTCAATGTTCATAATCTTCCAGTAAACTTATCCCTTTCCCAGTCATCCCGGCTCCCCCTCACTCTGTTCCCCCCATCTCCAAGTCTTTCAATGCCCTTCTAATTCCGCCTTCCCGTCGGGGCGTAGGTGTATGCCCCTATGGCTTTCGGCGTAGAGCGAGCTTACAGTTGGGAGAGGCCGGAGGCCACCACCCCCAGTCTCTCTCTCACCCAATCCCTTTTTTTTCCACTATTCCACCATTCCAATCGCACGACCTATATGCTCTCGACAGGTTGTAAGCGAAGCGAACTAACTTAAATATACCCCATTTATACAACCCCATATACCCCGTTTTGGGGGTGGTGCTTTGTCTTAATCGGAATTATAGTTTTTCAGACAACTAATTTCAAAAGCCTGCAACAAAAAACTCGTCATTCTAATGGATTAACAGAGTACAGTTGTGAAAATTAATATCTGACAAACTAAAGGGGGGGAAAATGAGCAAGAAAGTGTTTTTGCTAGCCGCAATCGCTATTTTGTTTTCAGGCTTCGTTTATGCTGATGATCCGAGGGACGCCAACTACTGGAATATTATGGACAGGGGTCAAAAGCAAAGATATATCGCAGGGATTTCCGATGGTATTAACTTTGCTTCCATGGTTTTATCCCAAGATAAAAATGTTGCTAAAAAGTGTCAAACCGTGGTCGACGGTTGCTATAAGGCCACAATAGAAAAATATTTTACCGACATAACCGGCTCTCAGTTATCCAATGGCATGGATGCATTTTATTCCAATTACGAGAATCGGGATATTTCGACCGATAAAGCTTTTTGGATTGTACTAAAAACAATTCATAACGATCCTGAGAAGGAAATCAGTGAATTGATTAAAACATGGAGAAAAGTAACCTCACCATAACTAGTCTTGATCAATTTTCTTCCCGGTGCCTTCTATCATGTAACTTCACGTGGAAATGAGCGCAAAGCTGTCTTCACTTATTAAGGAGGAGAGAATTATGCCCAAAGAAAAAGTAAGACAACAGATGGAACGGTTGCAAGCCCTGCCCCAGAGACGATTCATCCGCCATCAGACCGACGGCGACGCGTATTATCTGTATGCAAATAAGAAATCTGCTTAGTGAGATATATTTGATGCAAGATCGAGGTGGTAACCATGATGAATCTGCAACTCAATGATCCGAGTCTTTTGATTGACCGCATTCTTGTGAATGGGGACTGGCAGAACACCAGCAATACCTTCGCAGTTGACAATCCCGCCACCGAGAAAGTCATTGCTCATGTCGCCAGCGCTGGTGCTCAAGAACCGGAAGCAGCGGTCGCCGCGGCGGCAGAGGCGTTGCTGGGATGGAAGCAAAGAACCGCCAAAGAACGGGCCAATCTTATGCGCCGCTGGTTCGAGCTAATGATGGAAAATCAGGAAGATCTATCACGGATTCTGACTGCGGAGCAAGGCAAAGTGTTGGCTGAGGCACGCGGCGAAATCGCTTATGGCGCATCCTATATCGAATGGTTTGCCGAGGAAGCGAAGCGAGTTTATGGCGATACGATTCCCGAGCCGGCGAAAGATCGTCGCATCGTCGTTATCAAGCAGCCCGTTGGGGTGGTTGCCTGCATCACCCCGTGGAATTTTCCCAATGCCATGCTCACTCGTAAGATCGCTCCGGCATTGGCTGCGGGTTGTACGGTGGTTTGCAAGCCGGCGTCCGCGACGCCATTATCGGCTTTCGCGCTGGCAAAACTATCGCAGCAGGCGGGGATTCCCAAAGGGGTGATCAATATGGTCACCGGCCCTTCGTCGAAGATTGGCCCCGTGTTGACTTCCCACCCGGCCATTCGCAAAGTGACCTTCACCGGTTCCACCAAGGTGGGCAAGTCACTGGTTGCCCAGTGTGCCACAACCATGAAAAAGACCTCCATGGAACTGGGTGGCAATGCGCCGTTTATCGTTTTTGAGGATGCGAATTTAGATGCCGCCATTGACGGATTGATGTTTTCCAAGTATCGAAACAGCGGCCAGACCTGTGTCTGCGTCAATCGCGTGTTGGTTCAGGATGGGATTTATCAGGTCTTTGTCGAAAAATTGGTTGCCGCGGTGACTGCCCGACTGAAGCTTGGTAATGGCACCGAGAAGAACGTCACCATGGGTCCCTTGATTAGTGAGAAAGCTGCCGTTGGCGTCGACCGGTTGGTGCAGGATTCGGTCGCCCAGGGCGCGCGCATTGCTATCGGTGGCAGGCGCAGCAATCTGGGGAGCTGTTTCTATGAACCGACGGTGTTGGTCGATGTGGACAATGACATGCCGGTGGCGCGGGAGGAAGTTTTCGGTCCGATCGCACCCATCATTCGCTTCCGGGCAGAAGAAGAAGCCATCCGTATTGCCAACGATACCCAGGTGGGGCTGGCATCCTATTTCTATACCCGTGATATCGGTCGAGTCTGGCGTGTGAGCGAAGGCCTGGAATACGGCATCGTGGGTATCAATGAAGGCGCGATTTCCAACGAAATGGCGCCTTTCGGCGGAGTGAAGGAGTCGGGTTCCGGTCGCGAGGGTTCCAAGTATGGCATTCTTGATTACCTGGAAATCAAATCGTTGTGCATGGGCGGCATTTGAGGTTCAATACCAGTTGCGGCAGTGGTTTTAATTAACCCTGCGACCGGCTTAACCTGGAAAACGATTAAATGGTGCTCCCAGAGTAAACTTGCAAACAATTATTATGCAAACCGCTGAGTGATTTACCGTTAGAAAATAGTCGAATTCAAAAAGGTGGTTCTGAGCCCCTAAACAGCCTCTCGGTTAGCATTTATTTCATTGAAATATTTGGGTTACAGATCAAGCATCTGTCGAAGTGCGCGGTCCATTTCTGCTATTTCGCCAGATGTCAACTTCCCCATTTTCTTCAGAAGCCTGTCCTTTGTAAAGGCATGGATGTGGCTTGTGTTAAGGTAGCTCGTTGTTTTAAGCCCATTTTTCTTTCCAGCTTCGAGCCTGACACAAAAAGGTAACCGCTTACACTTAGGATTGGTGGTAATGGCAGCGACAAGCACATGTCGTTTTGCCGCGACAGATGAAAAAGCAGTACGTTCCACACCGCTTTTACTTCTTAGTAAGTGCTGCTGCCACTTTCATAACTTCTTTGTTGGTCATCGCTTCAAGTTTCTTCTTAACCTTTCTTGAGAAATATTCTTGCTCGGTCTTATTCAAAGGCTCTCCGTGGTATTTTTTCAAAAGAAGTTCCTTTTGTTTCGGAGCAAATAGAGTACTCAGATAGTAGTTCAGCTGAAATGATCGGCGCTGGCGGTTTTTTGCTCTATCGCGAGTTGATTTCGAAGTTGATAGATCTGCGTAGTATCTTTTAAGCGTGTTTCGCAAACGTTCTGTTGACAGAGAAACCTTATTGCCAAGGTCTACAACATCACCTGCGAGCAGATCACCATACTTTGCCTTCAAAGATCTTGATAGGCTCTCGAGATTTTTGGGTTTGTTCAACCCCTGTTGCGCGAGCAAAGTCGAGCTTAACAACAATAGCTTTTCCAGAACTTGTTGGTGGCGGCTGTCGGATTTGTGCCTGGACAATAGAGTCCTGAAATTTAATTTCAGGTCTCTTTGAGCACAATTTGCCAGGACGACAGGAAAGCCTTCGACCAGCCTGGGATCTTCAGAATCTGCCAGCTCGTCTAAAAGCTCGAGCACCTCATGTTCTTTGACTCTACGAGTCTGCGTTCGGAAGAGCGTATAACCAAGACGCCCTAAATTGAAAATAAGATCTTCCCTTTTCATAGCCGTGATTTAACTTTTTGATAAAATTTATCGCTTATCAATTGCTCTTCATGCAAGTCTTCAGCTAAATAATTAAAATTTTGCAATACTTTTTCAGGATTTAAATCATAGCGCGCCGTTTCAGAATACCGATCAAGCAACTTTTCTGCGTCCACCTGTCCCGTGGCGAAAGCCGCAATGCAGTCCTCTCTATCGGCATGAGTTCCCCTAAACATCTTGGTAATAATCAAATCTGTAAGATTTAATGCGCCAAGGTAGATATGGGACCACCTATTAATCAGGATGTGGTTATTTTCCTTCAATGGTGACTCTAAAAGATCTGTCGTGAAAACTTTATTGCCGAACCAGAGCTGATAGATAAAATTTGGGTCATCATCATGAGCAAGACCGTTCCCTTTGTAGCGATAATTCAAGGTCTTTAAAAACTTAATCAACTTGTCGTATTCATTTTTTTCAGGTACGATGAGGTCAATATCTTTCGTTGACTCCTTGATGTTGAGAAGAGTCAGCGCGGTTCCACCACAGGCGATCAGACGAACACGAAAATTCATCAAGCTGTCCCAATTTTCTAAAGTATCCAGCAAATCAATGCCACTTATTCTATATCTTTTAGACCGAACCATGTAGCCTCCATCCAATTGATAATTTATGTCTTTCTGTTGTGTTTGTCAATATATTTTGTATTATTTAATACAAAAAATTTGTAATGATAGATACATTTTTTTTGTATAAAAATATACAAAATGTTGAATCGCAGTTGAAGCCGATACGCAATTCACCATTCCTCCCTCCCAATTCCGCTGTTTCTTCATTTTTTTCAGTTGACTTTCCCTCAGGGGCGCAGGCCATACGGGCCGGAAACGTAGCCGGAGGCCAGAACCCATTATTCCACTATTCCAGTATTCCATCATTCCAGTTGTAAGCGACCAAAAACGACAAGGGCAAGGTCAAGCTGCACCAGGCCGTCAATCTCACTGCCGCCGGTGCGGTGGGGGGGACCTTCTGGGGCATGCTGATTGGGCTGATTTTTCTCAACCCGTTGGTGGGCGCTGCAATCGGTGCCGGTGCCGGGGCGCTGTCCGGTACCTGAACTTCCATGGGCCGAATTTCCGTACAAGGTTGCACTGCACAACTCGTGTTCGTCGCTACGTGGGCTTCACATCGCCTCGTGTCGGAATTGCGCGAGCAGCCGTTCTCCAAGCCAATGGACCTCTTGTCAATTGAACCTAATACCGTTTAAGGCAAAGCACCACTCCCAAAACGGGGTACAGGGGGTTGTAAAAATGGGGTATTTTTTCGATCGGCTGCGTTTCATCCCAGCTACACCTTACCAATTTCCATTAAACGCTATAACTCCATAAATACACCAATGGTATATAAAAATATTTATTGCTATTATTATGCCAACAGTATATAAATATATCTACTAAGAGTAATTAACTGTCGATATATTTGGAGCGTACCCCATGGCAAATCCATTTCGTTTTGGCCAGGTCGTTTCCGGTGAATTATTTTGCAACCGGAAATCTGAAATTTCACAAATCACTCATAATTTGGCAGGCGGTCAGAGCATTGTTTTATACAGCCCGCGCAGGTATGGGAAGACGTCTCTTTTGTATGCCGCATTCAACGGACTGAGGTCTAAGCAAATCCTTGTTGGCTATGTTGACTTTTTCGCCTGCAACTCCACCGAAAAAATCCTCCTGGCAGTGTCCCGGGCGTCTGCAAAGACCATTGTTGATGAGATGAAGAGTATTGAAAAATTCATTAAAAAGGCAGCTCATTTTTTTAATCGTATCAGATTCTCCATACGGTTTGATCCTAATGATGACGGCTCAATCTCTGTTCTGCCGGAACTGTCGTCCCGGGCAACATCAATGGATAATCTGTCCGATGCCTTGAACGGTTTAAATTCCTACCTTAATAAAAACAATAAGCGGGCGGCCATTGTGCTTGATGAGTTCCAGCAAATCATCAAAGTTGACAGGAACCTTGAGGCCGAATTTCGCACCATTATCCAGCAGCAGGATCGAATTGCATTTGCCTTTCTTGGAAGCCGTATGCATGTGCTTAAAGAGATGTTCATAGATAAAAATAGACCCTTTTACCGGGCAGCCAAAATTATGGAGTTGGGACCGATCACCACCGACGAGCTGGCAAAGTTTATAAAGAAACGATTCGCAAAGATCGGCATTTCCATTTCGGGTCAACTGGCATTGAGGATCGCAGAAAGAGTCAATGGTCATCCCGACTACGCTCAAAGGTTATGCAGTCATATATTCGATATCATTGAATCCAATACCGTGGACGAAGAATTGGTGGAAAAAGGCGTGGTGAATATGCTTGTATCCTTAACCCCTTCATTTAGAGGCGTATTTGAGGAATTGCCGTCGCGGGAAAGCCAGGTCATGACAATCCTGGCAGAACACGGACCCCTAGGAACCTTTTCGGCAAAACTGATCCAGCCCTATGAAATGGGGGCGCCGGCGCTTCACAAAGCCCTATCCAATCTTATGTTAAAAGATTTAGTCTTTAAGGGAAAAGATAAAAAATATTTTATCCTTGATCCTTTTTTAACGGAATGGATTCGGATGGTCTCGAAAGACGAGGGACAATTTTCATCTTGACGAAAAAAAAGACATATCAAGTCTTCATTCTTGACAGATTTATTTGCTTTTCCAATCTAACAATCTTTTTTTCAGCTTCTTATCTTTTGATATGCCGCATAATCTGAGGCAGATTACCCGAAGGCGTCTCAAGCAGCAGGTTATAATGCGTATCCATCATGCAGTATGCGTGAATGAGCGCATCATATCGCTGTCTTGCGGACTCAAGATATTCAAGAAATTTCTCCCGGTCACGTTTGCTTTTGAAGACAGCTTTGCGCTCATTTCCACGTGAAGTTACATGATAGAAGGCACCGGGAAGAGAATTGATCAAGACTCATTATGGTGAGGTTACTTTTCTCCATGTTTTGATCAATTCACTGATTTCCTTCTCAGGATCGTTATGAATTTTTTTTAGTACAATCCAAAAAGCTTTATCTATCGAAATATTCTGATTCTCGTAATTCGAATAAAATACATCCAGGCCATTGGATAACTGAGAGTCGGTTATGTTGGTAAAATATTTTTCCATTGTGGCCTTATAGGAACCGTCGACCACGGTTGGACACTTTTTATCAACATTTTTATCTTGGGATAAAACCATGAAAGCAAAGTTAATACCATCGGAAATCCCCGCTATATATCTTTGCTTTTGACCCATGTCCATAATATTCCAGTAGTTGGCGTCTCTGGACTTGCGAACGCCTAAATTGAGCGTTTCGGATAAGGGAACGGTTAAATGGTTTTGCGTGTGATTTGAACATAAATATCCGCGGTCGCGGCGAAAACCCCCAAAAAGGGTTGAAAACGGAAATATTTTTGCTAGATGGGAGCGGCTTCGACTCGGCTGCCTTCGACATGAGCTACATTCAGCCTGAGCTCATGTCGAAGGCAGGGCGAATGTAGCTGGTCGCAGGCCAGCCACAGTATCGCAGCAAGATGCTGCTCCCACAGCTATAAATTGGCATTGACATTGTTCCTGCGGAGTATTACTATTACCGGTAATACTTATTACTGGAGGTTAAATTATGAGGGTAACTACAAAAGGTCAGGTTACAATTCCCCAGCACATTCGCGAAAAATTGGGTATAACCCCAGCAACAGAAATTGATTTTGTCGAAAAAGGAGAGCGCGTGTTTATAGTGAAACGAAAAGGGACAAAAGCTGCGACCCGTAAATTTGCAAAATTACGTGGCGTTGCAACTGTTAAAATGACGACAGATGAAATTATGGCCTTAACGAGGTCAGATAGATGAAAGGCCTTCTCGTTGACTCAAACGTTATATTAGACATTTTTCTTGATGATCCTAATTGGGCTGATTGGTCTGAATCTACATTGGCAAATTATAGCGTTTACACAACGCTCTATATTAACTCGATAGTCTACACTGAAGTCTCTGTTGGTTTTGAAAAAATAGAAGATTTGGAGTCAGCCCTCCATAAAGGCGGATTCCAGATACTAGAAATCCCTAAAGAAGCTTTATTTCTGGCTGGTAAAGCCTATCTCAAGTATAGAGAAGGCAGAGGAATCAAGAGATCTCCTTTACCCGATTTCTACATTGGAGCTCAAGCCGCTGTGCTTGGCATGGACTTAATTACACGAGATGTAGCCAGATATCGAACATATTTTCCAACAGTCAAACTGATCTGCCCAGAGAAAATATAAGGACGCATCATCGCAAAATCCCTTTCTGCTCTTTCGAGAGTGTAGGAAGGAGGGAGCGGTCCGAAGCTCTTTTTCAACCCTTAATATTGACAGGTTAATTATAAATGATATATACTGTGATATCTACCAACAATTAAAGGAGGTTCAAGATGAAAACTGCTCGTATTTTTGTAAACGGCAGAAGCCAGGCGGTACGTCTACCAAAAGAATTCCGGTTCTCTGGCACAGACGTCTATATAAAAAAAATAGGAAATATGGTTGTTCTTTTGCCGAAAGATGATCCATGGGCACCTTTGATCAACAGCCTTAATCAGTTTACGGATGATTTTATGCAAACCAGGGATCAACCGACGCAAAATACAAGGGATTCTTTATGATAAAATACATGCTCGATACGAACATCTGTATTTACATTATCAAACAGAAACCCAAAAACGTAATAGAACGTTTCAGGCAGGCCCAGGTATCGGAAATCGGGATTTCTTCCATAACCTTAAGTGAACTCGAATACGGAGTGATGAAAAGCGCTAAACCAGAACAAAACAAGCTCGCGTTAGCTCAGTTTATGGCGCCGATTGAAATTTCGGCTTACGATGATGTCGCCGCACAACATTACGGTAATATTCGCGCCCATTTAGAAAGACAAGGAACACCGATTGGTTCTCTTGATATGCTTATCGCCGCGCATGCACTATCGATAGATTCCGTGTTAATCACCAATAACGAATCGGAATTTAAAAGAGTATCAAATCTCAAAATTGAAAACTGGGCAATTTGAATTTACGTTCATTCATTATATTATATTATTGAGATGTGTGGAAAACCGATTGCTTCCATGAAGTCGATTGATGAAAAAATAGAGGGACTCAAAATCGAAACCCTGAAAGGGTCAACAACATAAACCTAACCCGGATCCGCCTCAGTGTGAGAATTGACTACTGATTATTGAAAATTGAATATTTAATGAATCGCTATGCTCTGTCTTTTTTAAATCGACAGCATTCCACAAATATTCAATATGCAATCGAAAATATTCAATGGTGAATTCCAGATGATGCCTCCCCCGATAGGGCCGGAAAATAGAATTTACCGGAATACGAACTTAAATTTATCTTTTTTCTTTACTTTTCTTACAAATATGAATATAGACTTCAAATATGCAAGGAATAATTGGCAGGCATCTCGCTGGTACGGTCAAGAGACGGTTACAAAATAATCCGGCTGTAGCGATTCTGGGGCCGCGGCAATGCGGCAAGACAACATTGGCCGGTCAAATAGTAAAAAAATTCGACCCATCGGTTTATCTGAGGTAATTTAGGGACGTTGTTGACAAATTATACAAACTCATACACGCTCACTGCGCCTTAATATCTGCGCCACACCGGATGTCGATATGCCCAACCGTCTTGCTGTTTCAGCTAACGACACGCCATATTCGTTGATCAGTTTCAAGGCGATCGCTCTCCTGAGCTTCGGCAAAGGCGGGCGGCGACTGCCCGATTGAAGCATGGCAACCGCTACCTTTTGCTTTTTGCATTGTATCTCTATCTCTGCCGTGATGATTTTTTGTAACTCCATGGCGGGCAGCTGATATTTTACCTTTTCCTCGGCATGCTTGATTAGCTTTGAGACAAACTCTGCGCTGCCAAGTATCCGTGCATCACTTTCTTCTTTAATGCCGCTGTTTCTCATGGCTTTTACAATTGACCATCCCCCCATGGATCGGATTAAACCACCGCCTGTCAAATCTGCTCTTTTCCCAAGAGCGATACCTTTTTTGACAAATTCCCTATAGGTTTTTTTTGCATCTCTTTCTTTCCGGCCAAACCATTTTAAAACATAACGCCTGTCCTGCCACGGGCTTTGGCAACGATTCATGATAACGCTATGACCACAATCACATGATGCAACGTCCCCGGAGCATCCAGTCTCGGGCCTCGCGGCATATCAGCCCCCTTACTTTGTCCCTGCTGTTTATCTCTCTTTTCTTTTTACCATCTGTCCATCCCGACTCTGTCCTTTTTTCTCACTTCCCATTTATATGCCAGTTTGTATCTTTTGTCAACAACGTCCCCTTTATTTCCTTTGAATTTGAATTCACCCTTCATAATCCCAGATCCTGATTTATCAGAATGACCTTGATTCTGCCCTTGGGGTATGATTTTTCATGGATCGTCCAGATATTGCAAATTCGAGCGGGGCTGTTGCAGTCCATGCAGTAAGACGTTTTGACACACGGTGTTTTTTGTTCGTGCCGGATGGCATTGGCCGGGGCCGCCAGATTCTTTATGCGATCCATGGCTTGTTCCAGATCGGAGACGATCTTGTT
>PVMK01128020.1_pt1 | contig 12707 bp, 20 predicted proteins | sample 1853481 | NCBI WGS metagenome assembly PVMK01 (sample SAMN08533507, study PRJNA380276) | Marine sediment metagenome, whole genome shotgun sequencing project.
AGTTTGTGTAATGTCTGTCCAGACCTCCCCTGTTAAAATTACGTCTTCTCCTTTTGGGACTATTTTGGTATTACCAACAATAGTTGTCATCCTTGGAGCTCTTTCTCCCTGAAAGTTTTCAATTAAAATGGTTTTTTCTTTGACCTTAACGGTAATTGGAAAGTGCGCGTACACAACTTTCATTTTAATTGTATAACCTTCTATCAGTCCTTCAAAAATATTTTTGATTAGTGAGCGTGCAGTATGTAATATGGAATAATCTAGTTTTCTTTTTCCTTGAGCATTGAGGGTTACTTTACCATCACTGACTTTAACAGTCACAGGTATTTTTCTAAAACTTTTGAATGTTTTACCTAATGGACCTTGAAATTGTATCATGTGTTTTTTTATGGTGACGTTAATTCCCTCTGGAATTTCTAAAACCTCTTGAAATTCATCTAATTTAGTAGACATATCCTATTAAAAATCCTCCAATTTCTTTTGATACTGCTTCATGATGTGACATTACCCCTTGATTAGTAGTAACAACTAACATTCCTCGATTATATGCTGGCAAATACTGTTGCTCCCAAGAGTTGTATGCATCTTTTTTAACTTTGAATCGTGGTGAGATTGCGCCACATTTTGTTATTTTTGCCAATAATTTTATTTTGAATTTTCCACCTCTTTTATCATCAATGCGTTCAAACTCTCCAATGTAGCCATGCTTTTGTAGAGACTTTAGAACTTCAATTCCTAACTTTGAAGTTGGAAGTACTATACAGTCTGTATTTCTTCTTGCTTCGTTATTGTAAAGTGTTCCAAATAGATTAGCTAAAATGTTTGTTGCTGGCATTTTTATCACTGATTTTTCCTAAACCCTAAAGATATTGCCACTTCTCTAAAACATCGTCTGCATAACATAAGATCATATTTTTGGATAACTGCAGTGTAATCTCCACATCGTTTGCACCATCTTGAACCTCTTCCAAAATCATGTTTTTTTCTTCCAGTAAATTCGTATGATCTATCTTTGGCCATTATACTACGGTCACTCCAAACTCTTTGATTAGATAATCTTTTGCTTCTTCTGATTTTATTATGTGCTTTTTACCTACACTTGCTTTATGTTTACTTCTTGTCCTAATTCCATATCCTGGTCTTGTTAATGCAATTGATACTCCTAGGCCTAAAATTCCAATTTTTGGATCATACTTTACTCCAGGAATATCAATGTGCTCATTAATTCCAAATGAATAATTTCCAAAATTATCAAATGATTTTCCTTTAACTTCATTTCCTTTTGCTTCTAAAAGACGTTTTAGTAATTCTATGGCATCTTTACCTCTCACTGTAATTGCAACTCCTATGGGTTCTCCTTTTCTTATTCCCCAATCTCTTTGTGTCTCTTTTGCTGCTCTTGAAGTTGGTTCTTTACCTGAAATCTGTTTGAGTGCATTTTTTGCAACTTGGATTACGTCACCTGATCTTCCTAACCCCATATTCAGAACAACCTTTCCTAAGGAAATTTTTCTCATTGGATTTTCTTGAGTTTGAGACATAGTATCACTTTATTTGAATAACTGGTTCCTCTTTTCCTATTACCATGATAACATCTGCTGGGATTTCGATCTTTCTTTCCTCAAGAGACAAAAGAATTCTTTTTGGGAGAATAAATGTTCCCTCTTCAATTGTTTCTATTTTTCCTATTTTACCTGCGTTAACTCCACGAATTACTAGTACTTGTGAATCTTTTTCTAATTTTAATACCTCGAGAATTTTTAGATCGGGAATTTGAATTAAGCAACTGTCTCCAACATTGACCTGTGTATCTGAAATTATAGAGCGTCCATCATGAAATCCTATTTGCATTTTTCCATTTTTTATTGTAGTTTTGCTTTTCACTCTGACAATTTTTTTTGTTTTTTCAGATTCGTTAATTTTTACCGGTTTCAAAATTTTTCCATCAGTTGGAACTAGTCTGTAAACATCTGAAATATCTTGTAGTTCTACAACATCCATTAAACCAATTCCTTGATGAAGAGATTTTCTAACCACTCCATCGATTTTAATTCTTCCTGAATAAATTGCAGCCTTTGCCTCTCTTAGGGTGGTTACAATTTTTAGCGTGTCTCTAAGAAAAACTGCACTAGGAATTGAAAATTCTTTTTTATGTGGTCCTGGCTTTACAGTGATTACAAATCTTTTATTTTTTCTATTAATTCCCCAAAATTGAGGTGCCATTTGTCTTTTGAGTTTTTTACTTCCAGCTATGCTTACCATTATTCTTCATCTTCCTTTACTTTGGGTTTCTCTACTTTTGTTTCTTTTTTCTTTGTAGGGTGTTTTTTTCCTTCTAATTTTGAGATTCTCCATTTATCATCTGAGTTTAGGCCTGTAACTATAACGTTTGACGAATGAACATATACATCAAATTTGTCTCCTTTTGTTTTTTCTTTCTTCACTCCCTCTATTGCCAAACTACTTTTTTGAACAGAAATTTTGGAAATTTTTCCATCCACTCCCTTAAATTCTCCTCTAACAATCTTTATGCTATCTCCTTCTTTTACTCGAACACTTTTTTTGGTAAACTTTTTTTGGAGTTCTTTTGATAAAGGGCTGGATACCTGCTTACTTTTAGTAACATGTGTTGCACGATAAATCATTTGATTTCTCATTTTTGTTGGTTTCATTTTATACCACCATTGATGCCAAGTTAGCTACTCTTGGCCATTTCTCTGAAGCTTCTGCTGCTACTGGTCCTTTGATATCAGTACCCTTACTTCCCCTTCTGGAGTTATTAGAACAGCTGCATTATCTTCAAAACAAACTCTAACACCGTTTAATCTTCTAACTGCATATTTTTGTCTTATAATTACTGCACCATACACTTGTTTTCTAAGTTCTGCTGGACCTTTTTTTACAACAACATTACAATAGTCCCCCACTCCACCTGCTGGAAGTCTTGACACTCTTGTTTTGTATTTTGTTACATTGATTACTTCTAAAATTTTGGCTCCCGTATTATCTGCACAAACAATGTTTGCTCCAACTGGAATTACTCTAGTTACATATGGGCGAAATTCAGCTACTCCTTTACCTGCTTGTTTAGCCATTACTCTTTAACCTCCACTACGACATATGAGACTGATTTTGAAATTGGTCTACACTCTGCAGACAATACGTGATTACCTAATGAAACCTCCATACATTCAGGAACATGTGCATGAATTGTATTTGTGCTTCTTGCATATCTCTTAAATTTACTAAAGTATACTGGTGCTTCTTTTTGCAATGTGATGGTTTGTTTTGCTTTATCTCCAGTTACTTTACCATCAAATAGTTTTCCACGAATTGAAAGTCTACCATGAAATGGACAATGAACATCATTGCATTCTTTAGTTGGCACCTTCACGTCTAATCCTATATTTTGAGTCATGCTTTACCTCCCAATCTATCAAATGGTCTTTTTTGAATTTTTGAACCATCTACCATTACTTGTTGATTATTTACATTAAATTTCCAAATATTGTTGGATTTTGGAATTAATTTTATGCCATTATCTGTGTTTAATGAAAACATGGATTTTGTTTCATTGATTATAGTTCCATTTAATCCTATGATTTGGGAGTTTGTAGAGTCTACAATCTGGGTATCTAGTCCAATAAACTCATGTCGTGTAATATTTTCTGCTGTTATCATTTATTTTTCATCTCGTTTTGTCTTGTAAGCATTCTTGCAATATCATGTCTTAGGGCTTTAATTTTACCACTCTCCTTACGTAGTGTTCCTTTAGATCCATCAACTCTTAATTTTGCAAGCTCACTTCGTGTTTCTTGAATTTTACTTTTAAGATCTTTTTCATTTAGGGCTCTTGCAGTCTTCATGCTTATTCTTGCCATTACTTTAACTTCGCCTCTTCTTCTTCAAGTGTCACTAATTTTTCCATCTTCTTTTCTTCTAATTCAATTGCTTCAGATTCTGATTTAGCTGTATCTTTCTTTCCTTCTACTTTGACAACTTCTACTTTAACATCTTCAACTTGTACTTCTTCTACTTTGACTTGTTTTGGTTTTTCTTTTTGTTCTTTCTCTTTTCTTAATTCAAATTCTGGAACAAGTTTTTCTTTTTGTGCAATTCTAATCCTAATTCCAATTAATCCCATTGCAGTAGTGACGTGTGCAATATCTTCCTCAACAATTACTTCTGCGTGATGTCCTGCTCTTGGCAACACTCCTGCTGTGTGTTTCTCAAAGGCTGAACGGTCTCCTCTTAGTTTTCCTGAAATTGTAATTTGTACTCCCATTGCTCCTCCTTCCATTATTTGTTTTAGTGTCCACATTGTTGCTCTTCTAAATGCAGTGCCACGCTCAAGGTGTGATGCCATTCTATTACACATGACACTTGGTGATAATTCTGGTTTTTCAATCTCGTTTACTGAAATTTGTGGATTTTTTAGTCCAAAGTCTGTTTCAAGTTTTTCAGTCAACTCTCTGATTCCAGAACCTTTTCTTCCAATTACAATTCCTGGTCTTGTAACATGGAGGGCTACTCTTGTTCCAGTTGGAGTTTTTGAAATTTCTGCATGGGAAAAACCTGCGTCTTTAATTGCCTCTCTTAGGTAATCTTTGAGAAGCATCATATTGTAATTGTCTTTGATTACGTTTTTGACTGATGACATTTTAAATCTCCTGAGCCACCAACTCTACATGTGTTAGAACATTGTTCTTTGGGGTTGCTCGTCCCATTGCTCTTGGAGTGAATCTTTTTACAAGAACTCCTTTGTGAACTGTAGCATTAATAATTCTTAATCTATCTAAATCCATTCCCTTGTATTCTGCATTTGATTCCAAATTATCTAAAACTTTGATAAACTCTTTTGCTGACTTTTGTGGATATCTGCCTGACATCATTCCAGGATCTGACCTATGACCAACTTGGTTTTTGTACCTTCCAAATGCAATTGCTCTTTGTTTATTTATAACCGCTTGCAGATAGTCTCTTGCTTTCTCAATTGACAGTCCTTTGATTGCTACTGCAATTTCTCTTGCATGTTTATGTGAAATATCTTTTTCTCTTAGAGATGAACGAACATGCTTTGTTGTATCATAATTTTGAAATGCATAGTCGAATCTTCCCATAATAATCACTTTAGTGGTACATAGAGACTGGATCTTGATGCTCCAACACCCGGGGCACCGTGGTTTACTCTTTTGTTGGTAATTACGTATTCTCCTAGATAATGTCCAACCATTTCGGTCTTTATTGTTACTGGAACAAATTCTTTTCCGGAGAAAACATTTACTGTAACATCTACCATGTATGGCAGAACAATCAAATCTCTAAGATGGGTTTTGATTGGATTTTTTAATTTACCTGCTTTTGCAGATTTTATTTCTTCAATTAATTTTCTTTTTCCGTCTGTAATTCCACGTGTAAGGGATCTTCTTTGTCTAGAGTTGAATAATTGAAACAGCTTTTCTAGAGAGGTGTTGTCTAGATCTTCTTTTGATAATCCTCTGTATAAAAAATTCTTTAACCATCTCTCTTCTCCTGTGTCAGTAGTTTTGAGGCTTTATGGTCCATATTATAGCATTCCTATCTTTGTGGCCAAGTCTCTAGCTTTTTCAATAGTTTCGAATTGAACAAAGGCTTTCTTGCCGTAAATGGTTCTTGCAGTGTTTACATTAATTGCCTTTTGTTTGTAAAGGATGTTAACAGCTTCGGCGATTTGTGGTTTACTTGCTTGTCTTTCTACAATAAAGCAAATCTTACTCTCATTTTCTACCATTGCAAATGTTTTTTCTGTAATGTATGGCTTTAAAATAATTCTGCTAGCTTGATCTATGTTCATTTTGTTTTCTCCATTAAGTTAAGATGAGTTGATTTTATTTTTGCAATCTCTTCTATTGCTGCTTTAGAATACACTGTAAGTCTAATGGGGTCAGAGCCTGGAGATAAATCTAAGACGCTCAAATCTTTAACTGATCTTGCCTCAACTCCGGGAATTGAACCGCATGCTTTGTTAATCTTCTCAGAATCTTTTGTTACAAACAAGACACTTTTTCCAACTTTTTTACCTCTTCCTCTAAGAGCAGTTTGACCACTACGTGGTTTTCTTGATTGAAGTCTTTCAACATCTTTTGCTAGTTTTAGAGACTCTAAGACTTTGGTAATTTCACTTGCTTTGGAAATTGATTCCAAGTCATTTGATACAATTATGGTAAATGATTCAATGTCATCTACTTTATGACCTCTGAATTGCACTTGCTCTTTTGATGCAGTTGCTGCAATTGCAGAACATAATGCTAATTTGTTTTCTTTTTTGTTTAGCTTTTTGTAAATTACTTTGTTTACATTTGGTGGGTGTGCTTGTCTTCCACCTCTAGTCGATGCGACTTCACCTGCTTGACCTTGTCTACCGCCACCGCCTCCTCTCATTCTAGCAATCCTGGAAATGCCTTGACCTGTTGGTGGGTCATTAGTATCCGCAACAACATCCATTCCTGCAGTTGGGTGTCTTCCTTGTCTTTGGAATTTATGAGAGTTTAGATTAGTCCATGCTTTGTGAATTAAATCTCTTCTAAATGGTGTTGAAAAAATTAGAGGTAATTCAATTTCATCTTCTTTATTTCCTGTAAGTGTTAATGAGGTTGTTTTGATCATATTACTACCTCCAAAATATTTGGTTTGTTTACTTTAACTGGTGCGTTTCTAATTTGCCTTCTTAGTTTGATTAATCTCCTATAAGTTCCTGGCACTGAGCCTTTTAGAATAATAAAGTCTCCTTTAACTAAACCAAAATGTTTGTATCCTCCATCTGGATTTATTTTGAGGCTGTTGTCTTCAGTGTTACCCATAATCATAATTCTTTTGTCATACTCTATTCTTTGATGGAATCCCATTTGTCCTGCCCTTGGCACTGTATACATGACGTATTGCGGAGAAATTGGACCAAGAGAACCTACCTCTCTAACTGTTTTTCTTGACTTGTGTTGTTTTTTCTTTACTCCCCATCTTTGAATGACTCCTTGCCAACCTTTGCCTTTTGTGATTGCAGCAACATCTACAGTTGAACCTGTTTCAAATATTTGATCAATTTTAATTTCTTTTCCCAACAATTCTTTAACATGGTCAAATTGTTTTTGAATATCCCCTCCCTTCACAGCTGCTTCAAAAATATATGGTTTTTTCTGCTCTAATCCTGCTGCACGTGGGGATACTGCAACAACTGCGAAAATTTCTTTAATTCTCTTGAGGTGTTTTTCTGCTTCGTCAATTGCACCTTCTTTGCTTTTTAGTGTAATTTCTTTTGCAATATTTTTTGGAATATCTTTTGCATAAACATCAAATTCAGCATGTGCGCCATCTACATCTTTTGAGTATCCTCTAATTCCCAAAATGGTTACTGGTGGCGTTACAAGAACGGTTCCAAGACTTACTAGTTGTTTTCCTGCATTTGGAGTCTTGTCACGATCATCAATACTTACAATTTGCACACAGCCTGCTTTAAAACCACAATGAGCTAAAATTTTTGGTTCCTCAGAATTGATTTCTGGCCATGCTCGGATTCTTGCCTCCATACTTTTAGCACGTCCTCTAGGCGAGTATGCAAGACTTCCTCTTCTTGGTTGATTGTGCTTTCTAGCTCCCATGGATAAAACGAAATCATCGATTACCGCCTAATAAACCATGTGAGAATATCGTTAACCTAAAAAAATAAAGTGGTTAACGATGTTTTAAATAAATTTCATGGATTCAAAGCATCATTGATCATATTCCAAATTGTAATGCCGCCAATAATTACTCCTATGACTCCCATTCCGATAGCTAATATTAGAAAATTCTTTTTTTCAGACATTTTTCGATTTTTCTATCATACGCTATATGCATTAATTATTGACAGTGTTCCAAGCAGTGCCTCTTCTAATCTCACTGTTTCTTTTGCCTGGTTTGGAAAGAAATTCAATGTCTTTGAGTTTTGTAATTTACTCATTTTTCCTCCAAGAATCTGATGAATTCCTTTCTCAGGAGAACCAAATACTACTAAAATTGGATTAGTTGAACTAGTATATTTTGAAATTTGTTCTTTTGTTGCAGTTTTTCCCTTCTTTGATGTAATGATGGTTAATCCCTTCCATTCAGAAATTAATGAAAAAAGATTCGCTCTTTCTTTTATCTCAAATCCCCAATAATCTGGAGCTTCCTCTTTTGTAATTGCTTTTACTTCAAATTTAGGGTAACCTGCTTTGAACTGCACTGTAGCTCTCTTTCCAATGTTTTCATGTCCAAAATATTGTATAAGCTGATTAATTCCAACATCTACAAATTTTCTTCCTTTAAAACTTACAATGATTCCTTCTCTTACATCTCCTTTTTTGATTTTTTTTGCATCTGCTGGCGTAATGTGGCTTGGAATCTTTAGTGGGTGTAAAACTCCTGCAAATTTTAAATCATTCATTTTTGGAAATAATCGCTTTCGCAAAAATTGAGGAGTGTCTAAATATTTCAATATCAACAACATCAAATTTCTATCATCTTTGTTGTTTCCATCTTGGTAGATGTAGATTTTATTTATCCTAAAAACAGCACAAGCTCTTGCAATCTCGGATATTTTTCTAGTTTTGTCTACTTTTAATGTCTCATCCGAAAGAGATGAATCTGGAATTGCGATAGATAGGTTCAATTTTTTTGTCTATAAAAAATACAGATTAATTATTTATCTCCGTGTGGAAATTTCTCTTTTGCAGTTTTTGCAAAATTCTTGATTTCCTCTTCTGAAACTAATTCAAATACTCCAGTATCTGTTTTGATATGCGCCATTCTGATGTGACTTGTCCCTTCTTTGTCTTCACTTGACAAATAAATGGATGCTACTGCTAGTACTGATGCATCATCTAGTGAGGAATCACCCGCGTATGATTTTTCTAAAAAGTCAGTAACTTGATCAGAACCTGAGCCAATAGCAATTGCATCATATGATATGTATGTCCCACTTGGGTCTGTTAGATATAATTGAGGAGTATTATTCACAACTCCTCCTAAAATCAATGAAACGCCAAATGGTCTAACTCCTGCATATTGAGTATATTGTTGAGATTGATCAGCCAAATGTTTGGCAATTGTTTCAACTTCAACTGCCTCATCATAAATCAATTTGTTGCTTTGAGAGAAGAATCTTGCATTATCTACCTGACTTCTAGCATCTGGAATGTATCCTGCTGCTGCCACTCCTACATGATCATCTATTTGAAATATCTTTTGAGCGATATCTGAAATTTGTAGTTTTCTTGGCTTTTCTTCTACTGCGATTACTATTCCTTCCTTACTCTTTACACCTACAGCAATTGTCCCTCTTCTTACAGTCTCTATGGCATACTCTACTTGGTATAGTCTGCCATCTGGAGAGAAAACAGTGATTGCTCTATCATAACCTTGTTGTGCAGGAAGCATTTCGATTTGAATGCTTTGGAAGATTAATTTAAGTCTAGCCTATCTATTTTGCCGTGAGATTCGAAATTCAATTTTCTGGTCATGAAAATATTAGATCTAACCACAAAAAAACAATTGAAATAACAAAAGAGGGGGAACTTTCTCTGAGAGGGGATTGTATAATTGGTGTAAATGCCTCTTCTGCTTGCTTTGATCTACCTGATTCTCTTAAGGAAAAACTTCAGGACTCAAAATCCAAAATTCAGTTTTCAATCAAGGTGGCAGAACATGAGTTTATTGTAGAGGGTAGAGGACATGATGATCTAACTCTTACGCACACAAAAGACATCGTAATTAGGAAAAGTGATTTTATATCTCCAAGAACGCTTGCCGTAAAATGTGACAAGGCATCTGATCTAATACCTCGGGAAATGATCACATTACTACAAGATCCCAAAGCAAAGGGCACCTTTACAATTATTGTAGAGTAATTGTGACAAATTTATAGGAATTAACTGAACTTTTCTTATGGGTCTAAAGACCAAAATCTTTATTTTAATTCCACTAGCTGCATTTTCTGCAATAATTTTGGGATTTGGAATGTACAATACCTTGTGCAAGAATTCTAATCTTGATTTTCTTGGGTGCTAGTTTGATTAATTGATATCAATTTTTCTTTGTTTTAGTTAAATCTGGTTTAGCAAGAATTTCTTAAACTATCAAGTTCTGATAAATTTGTGCAAAAGCCGCAAATTGAACTACCAATATCTAAAAAACCAACGGATGTAGAACTAAAAAAACTAAAGGAATATTTCAAGGAAATGCCCATTAATGAAATTCTAACTGGATTAAAATTTGCAAAAAACAGGTGGTCTGCAAAAGATGCCGGAACTCTAAAGGTTGGACGAAAAAGCATTATCCAAAAAGAAGTGCATTCAGTTACAACTGAGCAAGCTCAATGGAGATTAAAAAACTGGAAGATGATGATTGCAAATTATCGACGTAGAGGATACAGCTATCCAACAATATCTAGAATTAAAAAAATTCTTGTTCAGAAAAGCAAAAAGAAATCAAAATAAGATTATTTTCTTATCATATCAAGACATCTGAGTGACGTCTCTGAATAATTTCATGTTTGAGATTATCTGGCACTTCGGGGATTACTACTTTGGTCTGGCCCTCAATAACTGAATGTGCCTCCTCAAGAATTGCTAAAGTGTCTGGGCTATCTGATCCCCTACACTCATCATACCTGTATCACTCACTGATGAGTCAGTCAAGACGTCTCCTAAAATTTGTGACAAGTCTTGCATTGAAGCATTAGCTTCAGGCATTATTCCACTCAACGAAGAACTTAGACCCTTGATTAGTGACATTGCAGGACTAAGTGTAACTACTACATCTCCAAGTTCTGATACTGTGCCTAGTCTAAGCTGAACTTGCTCCATTGATAGTTTAGCACCACTTACCATATTTTTCATCTTTCTTAGCTGTGTTAGCTCAATTGCATAGGCTTTGGCATAGCCATTGTTATGAGATTTTTGTGCATTTACAATTTTTTCAAAAATAACATCATGTTTTCTCTGTAATTTTATGTCAATTCCTTCTAGTTTTGTGATTTGTGACTGTAATTTTCTTTGAGCAAACTCTATTTTGTTCTTTAGTGGCTCATCTGGTCTTACTCTGCCCATTACTTTTTGTGACAAGCTTTCACTTGTGCCTTTATTCCATGAGTTACTAATTAAACTGTAATTTCTCCAAGGTTTCCTTTGAAATTTTGTTTTAAACTAATTTGTCACTATTGGTTGTGTATCTCTAGTTACAGGGGGTCTGAGTTACAACTTATCCGAAGGTAAATGAGTAAACCTCAAATCCTTTTTGATTGATTTTAATCTCTAATTCATGAGTTGCAGCATTTTCACTACTTATGATATTGTACAGGTCTGGCGCTGACACTGTAATTTTATTTCCTGATTCAACATCTGCTCCTGAATAATTTTCATCTAATGGAATGCCATCTAAGAAAATCTCCAACTCTGCATCATTTGCAGTAACAATGTTTACTTCTTTTGCATGATATAGAACTTTGATGGATCCAAAATCTGATTCTAGTTTCATACTGTCTGCAAGATTTGCCCAATCCCCAACAAGGTAGAATTTGTGAAGTTGTAAATTATTTGGTTCACTATATGTAATAATTTTATTTTGATTAAATCCTTCCTCACTTCCTAATTGATTTCTTCCTTGTGCAAGATTATAACCAAAGTACAATTCTGGGGTTCTAAAATTGGTATGCTCAAACTCTTCAATGTCTACAAGGGATTCGGCAGATGCCATTTGTACATCCAGTGATAATGATCTTTCCTCTAAGAGTTTCTGAATTATTTTTTCTGTCTCTTGATACGCTCCCTCACCAATATGATCATACCTGATGTATCCTTCATGATCTGCAATGTATTTTCTAGGCCAGTATCTATTCTCAAATGCTTTCCACGTTTCCCAGTCATTGTCCATCACAACAGGGTATGATATTCCATGTTTTGCAATGGCCAACTCTACGTTTTCTTTGTCTTTTTCAAATTCAAATTCGGGAGAATGAATTCCAATTATTAATAATCCTTGATCAGAATATTTGTCATCCCATGCTGTAATGTATGGGAGTGTTCTGATGCAGTTAATGCAACTATATGTCCAAATGTCGTACAGTACAACTTTACCCTCAATTTCTGAGGCTAATTGCTCTGGTGTCGTGTTAAGATAGTGCGCAATCCCTACCAAATCTGGTGCTTTTTTAAATTTTGATTTGTCTATTTGAATTACAGAACCATTTTCGTTTTCAATTATGGATGCAGACTCAAATTCCGAATCAAGTGATGAAAATAAAACACTGATTGCTCCAACAGATATTGCTATACTAACTCCCAAAATCACTGCTATCTTAATTTCTGATTTCATTTTATCATCCTAGCAATAGTTCGTTTAGTAACGGGAAATTTGCAATATATGCCAATTGATTTGTAAATACCAACACTCCTAAAAGAATAATGAATCCACCTAAAATTAAATTATAATATTTTAGATGCCTGCTCATTGCTTTGATAATTTTGGTTGACCTTGAGAAAAACACTCCCATCAAAACAAATGGAATTCCGAGTCCTAGTGAATATGCTAATAGAAGATTAAATGCAACAGATGGGGTAGTGGCAGCAAGTGTTAAGATAGTTCCAAGAATTGGACCAACGCAAGGAGTCCATCCTGCAGCAAATGCTAAACCAAAAACAAATGATAAGGGATAA
>PVMK01129526.1_pt1 | contig 12707 bp, 23 predicted proteins | sample 1853481 | NCBI WGS metagenome assembly PVMK01 (sample SAMN08533507, study PRJNA380276) | Marine sediment metagenome, whole genome shotgun sequencing project.
CATGCTCTGACCATAGAACGTTCATCTTTTGCAAGTCTCATAATTTCTGGAATTGCAGTTGTTTCATTTCTATTTGCTAATACCAATAATGCAAAACTTCTGATATTTTTGCTTGCAGAATTCAAACTTTTAATTAAGAAATTTGAAATTTTATTTTTGTTTAATACAAGTGCACTAAACGCTTCTCCTCTAACTTGAATATCTTCATCATCTAATTTTAAAATTATTTTTTCCAAAATTTCTGGATTGTCTGTACAATCTAAAATTTCTAAAATTTTGATTTTTTCTTCACAACTTCCTAATTCTAAAACTTTCAAAATATTTTCCAAGTTCTGAACAAATTACTCTTTTCTTGTTAATAATAGTTCAAATTTTTCAAAAAATATTCATTAGATTCAAAAAAAACTCTTTTACTTTAAATTATCCTCACATGGTTGAATATCATGTCAACAGAAAACACACAGTCTTCTGAACCTAAAGAAACTCCAGAAAACACACAGTCTTCTGAAGCTAAAGAAACTCCAGAAAACACACAGAATTCAAAACCTAGAGAATCTTCAGGAAACAGAGATACCATATTCATTGGTAAGAAACCATTGATGGCATATGTAACATCAACGCTAATTCAATTGGCAAACTTACCAGCCGTCTACATCAAAGCTAGAGGCATGAGCATTGGTCGTGCTGTAGATGTAGCTCAAATCATTGCACGAAAAACAGAAAGTGCAGGCTACGTTATTGGCGAAATTAAAATTGGCTCAGAAGCATTAGAGTCACAAGACGGTAGAACCAGAAACGTTTCAACGATAGAAATTGAAGTAAAGAGAAACACATAACTGTACTTTACTTGAAATTTTTTCTTTTATTTCTCTTTTTGAAAAATCTGAAATTTCTTTTCCATCTTTCTGAACTTTGGAAGTTCAACTAAATCATTAAACTGATCAAAATTTACAACTTTTTGTTTGTATTTTGTGGTATTACCTGATTTCTTTAATTCTTTTAGAATATTCATGGTTGCAAATGTGTTAGCATACAAAACAGATAGTGGATAGAGAATTATTTTAAATCCCATCTTGTTTAGTGTTTCAGCTGAACTTAATGGTGTAGCTCCTCCTTCAATCATGTTTGCAACTAATGGTGCATTGATTTCCTTTCCAATCTTCTTCATTTCCTCTATTGATCTTGGGGCTTCTACAAATATCGCATTTGCTCCTGTTTTTTTATTTTGTTTTCCACGTTCAATAGCTGCATCTAATCCTTCAGTAGCTCTTGCATCTGTTCTTGCAACAATTATGAAATCTTTGCTTTCTCTTGCATCAAGTGCAGCTGATAATTTTTCAGTATATTCTTCTTGTGGAATTACTTCTTTTCCTTGCATATGTCCACATCTTTTAGGCCATCTTTGATCTTCGAGAAAAATTCCTGCTGCTCCTGCTGATTCTAATTCCTTTACTAATTTCCATACACTCAAAGCATTTCCATATCCTGTATCTGAATCTACAATTACAGGTACTGAAACTGCTCTGCATATGCGTCTTGCATTATCTACAGTTTCTGTTGCTCCGATAAATCCATAATCTGGCATTCCAAATAGAGTTGCAGATGTTCCATAACCTGTTTGAAACATTACCTCAAATCCAACTTTTTGGGCAATTTTTGCTCCTAATGCATCATAAACTCCTGGAATGACAAGTGGTTTTTTTGATTTTAACATATTTCTCAAATTTTTCATAATGATGTTCTTTCTCTGAATTATTTATGATTTTAATCAAAAATTGTCTAATATCATTTCGTAGATATTATTTGGATTTGATTATTAGAAATTATTCAATCTTAATTTCTTTGCCTTTCTTTTTTACTTCTTTTCCTTGAATTTTCTTTAATTCTGATTCAAGAAAATGTTTGTATTTTTTGGTTTCTTCATCAGTCATATAGGCAAAATTTGAACTTATGATGGAACCCATTGCTGAAATCTTTTCTAACAGATCTATAGCAACAAATTTTCCTACATTGCCTAGTCTAAACAAAACATCTAATTGCTTTCTAACAATATCATTTATCTTATCTACATCCTCTGCTGTTTCATTTCCTTTCTTTGTTAATTGATATTTTCCATCTTTCGACTCTTCAATTAATCCCTCATCTAGTAACCTACCTAACAATGGATAGATCAATCCTGGAGATGGTTTCCAAATTCCATTACTTTGTTCAACTGCATAATCAATGATCTCTTTTCCAGTACGTGTCTTCTTTTTCAATAATTCTAAAATGAAATATCTAGAAAATCCTCTTGGAATTGAGCTTCCTACTCTCTGAAACCATTCCGAAATCATCACTAGTGATATCACTAGTGATATACTTTAATGTTTGGGATCACGCCTCTCAATTACTACATTTTTAACCCACACAAAGCAAGTTTTTCTGAAAAATGGTTGATTCCATAGAATTTGATTTGGTAATTTGTGGTTCTGGTCTAGCTGGTTTGAGAGCCGCAATAGCTGCTGCAAAAAAAGGACCAAACTCTCAAAATCGGAATTGTTTCAAAATTACAAGTAATGCGTTCTCATTCTGTATCTGCAGAAGGAGGAACAGCAGCAGTATTTGTGAAGAAGCAGGTGATACTATTGAATCCCATATTTATGATACTGTAAAAGGAAGTGACTTTCTTGCAGACCAAGATGTTGCTGAAAGACTTTGTGTAGAAATGCCAAAAGAAATTCATCAATTAGAACATTGGGGAATGCCATGGTCTAGAAGAGATGATGGTAGACTAGATCAAAGAAACTTTGGTGGTTATAGTTTTCCAAGAGCAACTTATGCATCAGATAAAGTTGGATTCTATGAAATGCAGACTTTGTATGACACATGTCAGAAATTTGAAAACATTGAATATCTTAACGAATGGTTTGCAACATCAATTGTTCATGACGGAAGACGATTCATGGGACTTACTGCAATTGAATTAGCTTCTGGTACATTTTACACAATCAAAGGTAAAGCTCTTATCATTGCAACTGGCGGTGCTGGAAGATTGTATAGCTTTTCAACTTATGCACTCTCATCAACTCCAGATGGTTTGGATATGGGATTACGTGCTGGTCTAGCACTAAAAGACATGGAGTTTGTACAATTCCATCCAACAGGAATTTTACCATCTGGAATTTTGATCACAGAAGGTGCAAGAGGAGAAGGAGCTTATCTACTTAACAACAAAGGTGAACGATTTATGAAAAATTATGCTGCAAGTCAAATGGAATTGGCTCCACGTGATATTGTATCAAGATCAATTATGACAGAAATTAATGAAGGTAGAGGATTCAAACATGAAACTGGAGTTGATTGTATGAAACTTGATTTAAGACATATTGGAGATGAAAAGATTAAAGAGAAATTAGGTGGAATTAGAGAAATTTCCATCAAATTCTCTGGTATTGATCCTGCGGAAGAATTACTTGACATTAGACCTGTTTGTCATTATATGATGGGAGGACTTCATACTGATATTCAAGGTGCAACAGAAATGCAAGGAGTTTGGGCTGCAGGTGAGGCTGCATGTAATAGTGTTCATGGCTCAAACCGATTAGGCGCAAATTCTACCTCAGAATGTATCGTTTGGGGTAAAATTACTGGAGAATTGGCAGTAGAGTATATCCAAAAGGGCATTCCATCAATTCCCTGGCCTCATCATTTGGTAGTAGCAGAAGAAAAGAGAATCTATGATGGAATTTTTCGAGGAGGCGGTGATGCAAATCCATATGAAATTAGACAACAACTTACTGACACTATGAATGAAAAGGCATATGTCTACAGAAATGAAACTGATCTAGTTGCAGGTCTCAAAGAAGATTCGTGAGCTTAAAGTACAGACTTGGAAACATGTTGATGATAAAGCAAAAGAATACAATACCAACTTTTCAAATGTCATGGAACTTGATTCTATGTTTAGAGTAGCAGAGATTGTGTTGATTGGTGCAATTAACAGAAAAGAATCTCGTGGTGCACATGCTAGAACTGATTATCCTAAACGTGATGATGTAAACTTTTTACATCATACACTTGCCTATTATGATCCAAATGAACCAATCATGAAAAAATTTCCAGTAACAATTACTAAGTATCAGCCAGTGGAGAGAAAATATTAGATGACTCAAGACGAAAACAAAGAAGGTATTGGAGGAATGATCAATCCTCGTCGCTATGGAATAGAACGAGTTGCATATTGGTTAATGCGATTAAGTGGATTAGGGGTTATTGGCATATTTTATAGCTCATATTTATGAAACAAGTAATATTCTGAGAGGACAAGTTGGGATGGGATGAATTGCTGGAAATGATATCAACTACAGAAGGACATCTTTTTTTAGCAATTGTAATTGGAATGTGTGTATTTCATACTGTTAATGGAGTTAGAGTGATGTTAGGTCACGGAGGAGTTGGTGTGGGAAAACCTTCTAGACCTGATTATCCATATGATCCAGCATCACAAAACTACAGACACAAAATAGGTATCTATTCTGCAATTGTTCTTGCTGCAGTTGCAATGATGTATGGAATGGCAGTAATGTTTGGTGAATAAGATGAGAGAAAGTACAATTATGAAAATTCATTATGGAACAGCAATTGCTGCAGTAGCACTAGTAGCAGTTCATGTTTTGATGCGTGTTACGCAGGGATTTTCAGAATCTTTAGAGTTTGAAAATGTTCTTGCTAACTACAAATTTGTTCCATATGCTATAATGTTGGAATTAATACTTGTCTTGCTTTCAATTCATGGATTTAATGGACTAAGAGTTATTTTATTGGAATTAAAACAGGGAAAAACTTACGAAAAAGCTGTCTCTTATGGATGTCTTGCTGCAATGATTGGATTAATAGCATATGGTTCAAGAACAATAATTGTTACTAACATGGGGATGGTATAGAAATGGCACAGGTATCTAGTATTGCAGAAGAACAAACATCAACACCATTATCTTCTTCAAAATCAATTACACTTAGAATTTCAAGATATAATCCAAAACATGATGAATCAAGTGGATTTATGGAGTTTTCTGTTCCATATGAAAAATGGACAACTGTTCTAGATGCGATTCTAGAGGTCAAAAAACATTTTGATCATTCAGTAGCAGTTCGTTACTCTTGTAGACAAGCTTCGTGTGGTTCATGTGGAATGATGATTAATGGAAAACCAAAACTTGCATGTTTTACAAAAATTACTGAATTAAACTCTGATGTAATTACAGTTGAACCTATGAGCAACTTTCCAATTATTCGTGATTTGGCAGTAAAGTTTGAAAGATTGTTTGATTCTCATCATAAAATCAAACCATATCTAATACGAGATGATTCAGAAATAGAATCTGATGCAAAAGAATTCTTACAAACTCCTGAAGAAGTAGAACAATACATACAATTTGCTAATTGTATCAAATGTGGTTTATGTAATTCTGCATGTCCTACAATGGCAACAGATTCTTCATTTGTTGGACCACAAGCATTAGCTCAAGCATATCGATATGTTGCTGATAGTAGAGATAAGGGAAAAGATACTAGACTTAAGATTATCGATGAATCTCACGGTATATGGCGATGTCACTTTGCTGGTTCTTGTAGCCAGGTATGTCCAAAAGGAGTTGATCCTGCAATGGGAATACAACTACTTCGAGGCTATCTGTAGGATTTAGAAGTTAACCTAGTTTTTTTGGGATTTGGACTGTTGTTTACTTGATTGTTAATCTGTTCTGCCATAAAGTGATTTGACACATTTACTTTGACATCATCTACTCCATCTACCTTCAAAAGATTATCATGAATATCCTGACAAATTTTAAAACCAAATACTGCTGGACAGAATGGACTAGTAAGATGCAAATCAACTTTAACATTAGTATTATTAATATCAACTTCATCAATCAATTCTAAATCAACAATTGATGTGTTAATTTCTGGATCTACAATCTTTGATAGTGCATCAAAAATTTTTACTCGTGTCTGTTTGATATCCTGACTCATAATTGGCAAAAACGTCGATGCTATATATAACCATTCTAGAATCATAGTTAATGTATCGTTCACGTCTTGGGAATGATTTGAGTGGTATTACTTTAGATTATGTTTCATCAATAGATGATGATTCTGAAATTGTACTCTATGATGTTATTGGAAGTCAAGCTCATACTTTGATGTTATATCAAAATAACATTATTACAAAAAATGATGCAAAAAAGATCTTGTCAGCTTTAGAGCAATTGAAAAAACAAAAATTTGATTCATCATCTGGAGCAGAGGATATTCATGAATTAATAGAATCACTTGTTATCAAAAAGGCTGGAATGGCCAGTGGGGGAAAGATGCATACTGCAAGATCGCGTAATGATCAAGTTGCTTTAGATATAAGAATGAAAATTCGAGATGATATCAACATTATTTGTAATTGTCTTCTAGATACCATTGAAACTCTTGTCTCTGTGGCTCAAAATCACCAAAAAACAATAATGCCACTTTATACTCACCTTCAACAAGCTCAAGCCGGTTTATTCTCTCATTATCTTTTGGCACATGCAGATGCTTTGTCCAGAGATTTTCAACGACTTTATGGAACCTTTGAACGAGTAAACCAAAGTCCACTTGGTGCCGGACCTGTTGGAGGAACAAGCATTCCCAATTGATAGACATAGCACTGCAAAGATGTTGGGTTTTGATGGTCTTGTTGAGAATTCAATTGATGCAACAAGTACGCGTGATTTTGTAGCAGAATATCTTGCAATGATTTCCATTTTGATGACTAATCTCAGTAGGATTTCTGAAGATTTTATTCTCTGGTCTACATCTGAATTTTCTTTTATTGAACTTGCTGACGAATTTACATCTCCCTCAAGCGTTATGCCTCAAAAGAAGAATCCAGATATTTTAGAATTAACACGAGGTAAAACTGCTGAAGTCATTGGAAATCTAACTGCAATTCTAACAACTATCAAAGGTCTAGCATCTGGTTATGGACGTGATTTACAACAAATAAAATCATCTATTTGGTCCACATCAAAAATATCCATCAGTGCACTCTTGATTTTAAAATCAATACTTCTTACTTTGAAAGTAAATGAAAAACAAATGAAAAAAGTTACAGAATCAAGTAATCTTATTGCACTTGATATAGCTGAAAAATTAGTTCAAGAGGGAATTCCATTTAGAGTGACGCATAAAATTGCAGGTATTTTAGTCCAATTGGCACATCAATCAAAAAAACCTATTTCAAAATTGACTTTTACAGAAATAAAAAAATCTGTGGTTGATACTAAAGTTGATCCAAAAATTGTTTCAAAAATTATCTCCTCTACCACTGTTGTCTCCTCTCTAAAAGATAGAAAATCATTTGGTTCCTCAGGATATGATGAACAAAAAAGAATGATTTCTGATAGAATCCAAAAGATCAACAACTATAGAATAGCAATAACTAAAAGAGAAAATAAAATCAATTCATCTATTGGAGACTTGGAAAACAAGTTAATGAAATAATTCAATAACTAAAATAAAGAAAAGTAGCGGGTCTAGAGGGATTCGGACCCTCGACAACCGGATTAAAAGTCCGGTGCGCTACCTGGCTGCGCCATAGACCCTCATGAAAAATGTTTAACGTGTATAATTTAGTCTTTTACAAAATTTTTTATTGTGACAGAAACTTTTAATCTGGCAATTTGATTCAATGTACTTGTGCCCTTGTAGTATAGCCCGGTCTAGAATTCGGCCCTGTCACGGCTGAGACGCGTGTTCAAATCCCGCCGAGGGCGCCATTATTTTCTATAAAATCTAGTTATTTGAAAAAATTTCTGACCGATCAGAATGACATTTGTGATAAAAGTAATCAAAAAGGAAATAAACAATGATTTCTTCTTACAAGAATATTAAAATTCAGGCAACATTAGTAAATCTTGATGTCTGAGGAGAAAAAAGATCCTGAAGTAGAAGCAAAATCTGCAGAAGATTCAGCATCTGAAAAGCCATCTACTAAAAAAACTACAAAAGCAAAATCTACAAAAGATGCAGTTCGATGCTGCAGGTAAAGCAGATGCAGCAGCAAAAGCAGCTGAAAAAGCAGAAATTGCAGCACAAAAAGCTATTGCAAAAGCAGCAGATGCAAAAGAAAAAGCAGAAGCTGCAGCAGAAGCAGAATACAAAGCAATTGCTGATGAAGTAAAAGAAGATGAAGAAAAGGGCCCTACTCACACGTTTAAGAGACAAGGTGAGGAAATCTTCAGACGCGAGATGGGTGAACCAGAATTTTGGTTAGATAAGAAAGACGATTCCCACGACCAATCCTTTCAGCAGAAGAACAGGAATCTATAACAAGAAAAGCTGAGATGTTCAAAGATGAAACTCCTAATTATATCCCTGAACATGTTCTTAGTCCCGAGTATGGTGGTGTTTCAAATTATGAACATGCAGTTGATGAATTTTTAGTAGAAGCAAAACAAATACTTGAAAAATTAAAAAATGATCCAGAATCTACCAAAAAGCAAATCAAAAATGCTGAAAATGATATTATTTATTTAAACTCATTACATGAAAACTTCTTCATAGGAATGAATGTTTTTCGAACTGCAAAAGGTGGACGAGACAAGATTAAATCTTAATGGTGAATGGTTTGAGTAAAGTAAGTTTTGATGTTATGAATGCAAGAGTCACTTTCAAAAATGTTCCTCTACATATGTTATCAAAATTTACTTTCAAAGATGTACTTGCAGCATCTGAAGAATTCAAAAAAATTTCTGGTGTTGATGAATGCATCATTATTCAAACAGCAAGTAGAGTTGAAATCTTTTTAGTAAGCAATGTTGAAACTTCTGATTCTCCCTGATGCACGAAGAGCTGAAGGAAAAACTCTTGTGTTAAATCAAATCAAAGATACTTGGGTACCTTTGTCTACATTAGATCAGAATGATATTGATCATTTTGATCAAACTCTTGAAGTATACAAGGGTGATGATGTTTATCTTCATCTATTACGTTTAGCATCTGGATTGGATTCTCCCGTTATAGGAAAACAAGAAATATTTGATGAGATTGTGTTGTCATTTGCTAAGGCAAAGAGTGCGGGCGTATCTGGCAAAATTCTTAATAAATTATTTGAAAGCGTAATTAGATTATCTCTAGAATGAGAGATACCACTGGAATTGCAAAGGATGTTGTTTCTCTTGGTGATGTTGCAGTAAAACTGGTAGATGAAAAAGCAGGACTTGATGCCAAGAAAAAAGTATTACTAATTGGTACTGGTGAGCCAGCTGCTATGGTTGCCAAAACTTTGAAGAAAAAGACATCAACTTTGATGTCACTAGTAGAACAATTGACCGTGCAACTGGATTTACAACACTCTTGGGAGGAAATCCTATTGAGTTTAATGAAATTTTATCTGGTTTTGATAAATATGATATTATCTTTGTTGCAACGACATGTGATTATTTCTTAATCACTTATGATGCAATCAGATTGGTGATGGAAGAAAAGAAAAAAGGTACACTAATTTTAGATTTGTCAGATCCTAGAACTGTTGATGAAAGGGTTACTGCACTTCCAGGAATCAAATTATTGTTTAGAGATCAAATTTACGAAATTTATGAAGAAAGTGTTAAAGCTAGAGCAAAGCATTGTTCCTGCAGTTGAAAAAATTATTGCAAAAGAAGTTCCTGTTTTATCTATTACAATGCAAAAATTAGATGCTTAATTTTCTTAAATTCCTTGTTTTCTTAAGAGAAACTGCATTACGGCTTCCTTTAGAATAATCTATTCCATGTTCATCATCAGTGTGTTTTCTAAAATTATCTATTACGTGCTTCCATTTCCCCTTCTGCTACAAAATCGCATTCAAAACCATAATCTCCACACTTGAGTTTTGCCATACTCAGAAAAAGTACTACAGATATAAAAATCCACAGGTATGCCTATCTTATAAAAACTGCTTTTCTCAATTTCCCATAAATGAAACTCTGATTATTTTTTGAAAAATTGTTTCTATCCGTAAGATTCAAACTTTATTGCAAAACTTCCGTCAGGATCTCGTGTTCCGTAACAAAACCTCTTGAACCAAGAGAGTCAATTACACCATCAATAGTACCTTGATAACCACAAATGTATACTATGGCGTTCTCTGGTGTTATTTCTTCTCCTACCATCTCATCGACTGGTGATAATCCAGTTTTTTTATCAGCCTTGAAAAATGATTCTACTCTGCCTACATGGCCAGACCAAGATCTGTTATAGAATTCTTTTGGTCTACTGATGGCTGCCCTATATCTAAAGTTCCATTGATCACTTCCCTCTTTTCTTACTATCATTTTCCAAATCTGTTAAAAGTCGTTTGTAACTTAATTCATCAATGTAACTTGCTCCATGTAAAATAATTAATTCTCTTTTGTCATTAGTATCATGGAAATGATTTGCAAATGCAATAAATGGTGCTAATCCCTGTTCCACCACCAACACAAATAACTCTTCTATTGTCTTTTTCTCCGTTAGGTAACCTTTCGCTAATTTGTAATGCAGCTCCTGTAGGATCATCCTAGTGATACTTCATCACCAACACTTAGATAAAATAATTCAGTTGTAACACGACCTGGAAGTGGTTTTCTTACCCATCTAATGACAAATTCAAAATAATCTCTATTCTCTGCATGGGATGCAATTGAATATGCTCTTCTAACTACCTTTTTTTCTGCTGGTATTGGAAGACCAATTGTTAGAAATTGGCCAGTTTTGTATTCTGGCATTCCATTTTCTGGAACTACTCGCATAATTACAAGATCTTCTTTTAACATTTCCATATAAGTGACCTTTGCCTTCATCTCAGAAACCATACAAGAAGTTTTTCTCCTATTATAGATAAAAATATTTCTTTTATATTTTCATTCTCAAAAATCCGATTATTGTTCTCAAGTATGAAAAACTGTCAAATTACTTGTGAAAATTTAATTTTCTATTGTAATTTATTCACTGATTGATCTGCGATACTATTTCATCTAGAATTTTCTGATTTGCAGCAGCAATAAAAGAAACTCTTGTATCATAACTTAGATCAGCATCAAGTGGATTTCAAATCTGCATCTAAGAGTAATCCTCCTGCTTCTTTTACAATTAGATATCCCTGCAGCAATATCTTGAATTCTGATTTTATCTCTCAAATCAATAAAAATATCCATCAATCCTCTAGCAAATAATGCCATTTCTAGGGCATTTGCACCAAAATGTCTTGTGTGATTGTGGTTTTCAAATATTGGGTGTAATCGTTTCATCAAATTCTATTGATGCTCCAGATATGTTAATGCCAACTATTTTGTATATTGGATCACTGTTGTGGACTTTGATTTGTTCTTCATTAAAAAATGAACCTTTATTTTTTGAAGCCCAATACATTTCTCCATTTGATAGATTTGTAATAACTCCATCTGTAATTGAGCTAAGTTTGTTCTCAGTTGCAAATGCCAATGAACTACAGAAAAAAGGAACACCACGTACTGCATTAGCAGAACCCATCTATTGCATCCATGATGATGTATCCTTTAGGATTATTTGACAATTCTACTCTTCCACATTCTTCACCTAAAACAACACATTCAAAATTAATTTCTTTAAGATAATCTAAAACTGTTTTTTCAGCAACAATGTCTATGTTTCGTGAAATGTCTCCTCCTGCTCCTCTACCAAAATCTCCTGCAGCATGTTCAGTACCTGCAAGATCTTTTACATTTTCATAAATTCTATTTGAAGCTTCACGAAGAATTTCTATTACTTCCATAATGAACTTTTCAGTATTTCGTAATTTAAGTGAAGTAAACATTTGTTTTGAAAGCATAAATAACAATAAAGAAATTTACGTTTGTGAGTAGTAAAGATCAATCTGTTGTAAGTAAAGAAGCTTTGATGAGCACAAAACCTGGTAAACAAATAATCAAACAAGGTTTGTTCAAATCAAAAGGTTACAAATTATTTAAAAAATATAAAGAAGAAACAGAAAATGAATTCCCAAATTTTGCAGAAAGATTTGCACAAGGCCTTCTTAATGAAATAAAATCTGATACTAACCCAAATTCTACTCAGCAAGCATTTGGTAATGAAGTAGGTTCAACTGAAATAATACTAAATGCCTCTGAAATTGAGCCTATAAAATCAAAATTAGAAAGTCTTGATGTACTAAAAGACAGGGTACTTAGAATTTTAAACTCAAATTTTGTAAAAATGACCTTTCCTGTTTTTAATGGATTGTTTGACGCTGCGGCAGATTATTCTGGAAGAGATGATCCTCAATTAAAACAGGATATAGTTGAGGGCATATCTTAGCAATAGATCTCAGTGAACCAATGGATAGAATTGTAGATAAAGATGAAGACTTGGAATTTCTTGATGATTACAAACTAATGAATCCATACATTTTGAAATTAGCTCGAGATAAAATTTCAAAGGGTGGTGAACAAGTACTAAAAGAATTTGAAGAAGGATTCAAAGATGCAAGAATAGGACAATATCTTGATGAAAAATTAAAATCAAAACCTACTGAAATTACTGAAGAAGAAATGACACTCTCTTACAAAAAATATCGAGCCGTAATGGGTACTGCAGGTAAAAACATGGCTTTAGCAGAACGACCATTGGGTGAAATTTTCTATTTAGGTATGGCAAGAGCTGCAGAAGGTGTTGGTTGTGGAAATGAAATTGAAGAC
>PVMK01128434.1_pt1 | contig 12704 bp, 13 predicted proteins | sample 1853481 | NCBI WGS metagenome assembly PVMK01 (sample SAMN08533507, study PRJNA380276) | Marine sediment metagenome, whole genome shotgun sequencing project.
AAACCCCGTTCCGTGGGTTCGCCCGCCTGGGCGGAATTCACCACGCCAACAAGAGCGATTGTTGCCGTCAGCGCAATGGATTTAAACAAAGTCATAATGGTTTCCCCCTATAAAGAGACTGGTCTGCTTGATACGGGCAGGATACCACCAAACCGATCCGGGGCTCACAGGCTATGGCTGAACGTCCGCTTCGGGTCGGAAGCAGACATTCTTCTGGATTCAAGAATTACGCGGTCTGAACGTCCGCTAACGGCCAGAAGCAGACGCTTGCGACGTAAAAAGAACCCCACTCAAAGGCGGGGTCCTGATGTTGATTTAGTATTTAACGGCTGCGCTAAGGCCCAAGCGTGATCGGCCGTGCAAACGGCGTATTCGGAACCCCCGTGGAAGGGCCCGCCGCGAAAGTCTTCGAATTGCGGCGAGGACTGAACCGGATACCGGTTCAGGTCATCACGCCACAACCCTACCTGACAGTGCTTCTGCAAGGCGCTCTCGCTATTTCAACATTTCCCTGAGTTCGGCCACTTCCGCTTCCAGCTTGGCGACCCGCTGAGCCAGCTCCGACACGCTGACGCGTTCTGACGACACGGACGCCGCGGTGATCTGCGCCTTGCTGGCATGTGCCTCAACATCCACCGAGCCCGCAAGCAGATGCATGTACTCCGCGTCCTTGCGTCCGGGCGTGCGCGGCAGCTTTACGATAACCGGACTGCCGTCGCGTTCAATCAAACCGGCCAGCGCTTCCACGACTGCAGGATTGTCGGTAAAGGTATGCAGGCGCCCACTCCGCGCCCGCAATTCGCCGGGTGTCTGTGGCCCGCGCAGCAAAAGCAGGCAGACGATGGCGAACTGCGGCGGGTCGAATTTAAAATCAGCGAGCTGGGTATTGCAGAGCCGTTGCATGAATTTCTCCGTCCCGCTCTTGAAGTTCTCTTCCGCCCGTACGAGTTGCTTCGACTGCAAGTCGCGAACCGTCCGCTGCACGATGCCCTGCTCCAGGGACATAACCGGGTTACGACTGGACTTCTGATTGCAGGCGTTGGTCAGCGCACTAAGCGTCAGCGGATACTGATCCGGCGTCACGATGGATTTCTCCATCAGGCAGCCGATCACGCGGGCCTCGTTGGCAGTCAGGTTCGACAACACAATAGCTTCCCTCACGGTGACGGTTGTGCATCTCCAGTTCGACGTCTGGATCGCAATTTCGACGACGCAATGTACCACCATGACGATTTCCGTCATACGAATCAGGTCGTGCTTTACCGAAACACGCGATAATCACACCAACCCCCTGTCATCTCCGTCCGGCTATCTGCATCATGCAGCTTCAGACTTTGCTTATGTTGAGGGCCTTCATAGTGAGGAGAAAATTCTTCTGGCAGGGGGCTTTGTGCGACCGGCAAACTCACAGGCTTTCCAAGACGGCTGGAAATCAGGGGTTTAGGGTCCGCTAACGGCCAGAAGCGGACATTTTCATCATCGGTTTTTCCGGAAGACATGACGTATTGCCCGGCGCTCGATATAGGCGATCACCCCTATCGCAACCACATAAAAAAGCAGCAGGCGATAGCCACCGAACAAGTTAGCGATGATAGTACTCGACGGGAAAATGACTAATGCTCCCGGTGGCCCAAACAAGACGAATATGGCAATGCAGGCGGAGACGATCTCTTTTCCCGTAACATCACGACGTAGGTTCTGTAAATCCATGATTTGTATATATTGCCAGAACCCCTAACTTCGGACATTCGGTCAGGCCGGTCCGGCGACCGAAGAGAGCGAACTGCTTGTGCTGGTTATGGGGCATTGCATCAGGTCTATTGGGGCTACCCGCTCTTCGGCCACCGAATTGAGAAAAGCAGCCAAGCGCCGAATACGAAGACGAAAACACCGATGATAAAGCCAAACATTCCACCAATAAGTTCGTAACCGGCCCAGCCACCAACAGCGATTGCTAAGGGAAAGCCGATCATAATCGCGAAAACTGCGACGGATAGTTTTTTGTCCTCCTGAAGTTGGTTCTTGTCGAACGTCACCACATTCTCCGTGCCCTATACCAGCTTAATCTATGGATGGGGCAGTAAATCATCGGGAAATACTGACATACATAACCCCCGCCGCGAATGTCCGCTTCGGGTCGTCTCCTGCCCTACAGCTGCAAGAGTTCTAGCTGACCGCTATACGCTCCAATCCGGCCCCTCAGACCGGGATTTTCAATTTGCCAGATTGAACGGCAGCTTTCGCGCAATCACCAGCCGGTCAAACCGCAGGAAAAACATCATCGTCACTGGCTCAAATCGGCCAATAGCAGACCCTTGCAACGCAAAAAGAAACCCGCCGAAGAGACTGTGTAAAAACTCTCCAGGGTTTGAGAAAATACCCGCACTTATTTGCGGGTATTTTTTTATGCATATCCAAGGACAAAGCCGCCATCAGGCGACGCTGTTTCCTGAACGACTGGATGAGTTAATCATCGGAGACAACCCGGTGCGGGTCATTGATGCATTTGTCGATGCGCTGGACCTGCAGACCTTGGGATTTGCGAAGGTCGAGAGTGAGGCCACAGGTCGCCCGCCGTACGATCCGGGCGATCTGCTGAAGTTGTATGTATATGGCTATATGCACCGGACTCGCAGCACCAGAAGGCTGGAACACGAGTGCCACAAGAATGTAGAAGTGTTGTGGCTGCTGAATCGGCTGGCACCGGACTTTAAGACGATCGCGAATTTCCGCGTGGATAATCATGCCGCCCTGGGTCGGGTCTGCCGGGCATTTGTGCAGTTTTGCCGTTCCTGGCAGTTGTTTGGCGGCGAGTTAGTGGCCATCGATGGCAGTAAATTCCATGCTGATAACAGTCCGGACAAGGTGACTGGTCAGGCGAGTCTGAAGGCGCGTCTTGAACAGGTGGATCGTCAAATTGCCGAGTGGCTGTTGGCCCTGGAACGTTCGGATACCGAGGAAGCTACGAGCGTGGCTGATGAAGCGGAGCACACCCGTGCGGCTCTGGCTGCGCTGGAGACAGAGCGTGAAGATCTGACCGCACGGATCGCTCAGATGCAGGAACAAGGTTTGCGGGCTCAACCGGACACCGATAGTGATGCGCGGTGCATGAAGGGCAGCCGTGCTGGCTACAACGTGCAAACTGCCGTGGATGCCAAATACCGGCTGATTGCCGATCATGATGTAGTACAAGATAGAAATGATCTTCACCAGTTGTACCGGATGTCGCGACGGGCTCAGGTTCAACTCAAAGCTGAGCGATTGACGGTACTGGCCGATGCCGGCTACTCGGATGGTCAGTCACTGGCAAAGTGCCAGGCCCATGGCATATGTGTCTATGTGCCGGTGCAGCGAGCCAGGAATCCCCAAGGTACACGCTACTTTGATAAGCGTGCATTCGAGTATCAGCGCAACGGTGACTACTATCAATGTCCGGCTGGTGAGCGCTTGGATAAGAAGACCAAAGCGAGCCGGAATCGGCTTTATTTATATAGTACTGCGGCGTGTCCTGCTTGTTTGCTGAAGTCGCAGTGCACCGGGGCGAAACAACGCTGGGTGAGCCGCCACTTTGAAGAAGACACCCTGAACGAAGTCGCTGAACGTACTGCAGCCAATCCATTGATGATGCGTCGTCGAAAAGGAATCGTGGAACACCCATTTGGCACACTGAAGCGGCGCATGGATGGTGGGCGATTCCTGGTCAGAGGGTTGCAAAAGGTTAAAGCGGAGATGGCCCTTGCCGTAACTGCCTATAACCTGACCCGGGCCATCAATGTTCTGGGTGTGCCACGGTTGTGCCGGGCACTGGCGACCTGAGCCCAATAACCAAAAAGGCCACTTCGATTGAAGTGGCCTCTGGTTTTTACACAGTCTCCGAAGCGGGTTCCTGATATTGGTTTACTGAAAGCGGTTACGCTGATTTACGCCGCATCCAACCGAGCAATCCTAATGCCGAACCGAACATCCAGACGGATGCCGGTATAGGCACCACCGCTACGCCGAGATTGCCGCCATGTACAGCCCAAGCATGTTTCTCGGTGAGTTGAAGGAATGCATTCTGATCTCCGTTGGAAAATTGGAAATACCATGCATTTCCAGGCGCGGATGGCCGGATAAGCTCCGAGGACCAGGAATGATTTCCATCCACGATAATATTGGAAAATAACGCCAGATCAGGGTCACCACTACTTGTGATCGGTTGGCCTGCCGTGCCACTAAGTTCCGAGTAAAACAGATGACCCATCTCGCTGCCGGTGCAGTTGATACCGAATCCGTCACCTTGAGTTTGACCATTGCACGTCGGGTCGGGCTGAGATGTAAACGGCAGCCGCCAGTCAGTGAAACCGCCTACGGTCAAACTGGCCGCCCAGTCGTTGGCGCTCTGCCAGCTCATGCGCCCATCCGTGATGGAAGCACCATCATCAAAAGGCGAACCAGCACCAGCATTCGCATCCGCCAGCCAAGTGATGTCCAGATCAGTGTCATACACCGCTTGGCCACCCAGTGCGCTGATCAGTGCGGCATTGGCGCTGAGTGACAGAAAAAGGCCCGTAATGACAAGCCCCGACATAGTGATCCTTCGCATCATTATTCTTCCCCTGGTATGCCGGCACATGCCGGCTTTTTTATTGTTCTGAGGTAGCGCAGATCAGTGTACCCCAATGCCACGACGCCGCAAAACGCATTTAACGTAATACTGCGCTGTAGTCTGGGTGTCCGCTTTTGTGCGGAAAGCAGACCTGGTTTTGCCTCGGTTTTGTGGACGGTTTCGTTAAGCCCGTAATGTCCGGTCCTCGTACTCTACGGGGCTGATATTTCCGACGTATCCATGCCGTCGTTCTCGATTATAAAACCGCTCGATGTAATCAAAGATGTCGGCCCTGGCTTCATCTCGGGTACGGTATTTTCGCCTTTTGACGCGCTCCCGTTTGAGCGTTGCAAAGAAGCTTTCCACCACCGCGTTATCGTAGCAGCTGCCTTTGTCACTCAAGCTGCAGGTAATGCCATTGCGCTTGAGCAATAGCTGGAAGTCGTCGCTGAGATACTGCGCACCACGATCCGAGTGGTGTATCAGGTCGGCTCCAGGCTCACGCTGACCGAGCGCCAGGTTCAACGCGTTGAGTACCAGGTGTCGATTGTTGCGCTGACTCATCGACCAGCCGACGATGCGTCGCGAGTACAGATCCATCACCACCGCCAGGTATAACCAGCCCTGGCCGGTCCAGATGAATGTGGTGTCCGAGGCCCAGCGCTCGTTCATCTGTGCAGCAGAGAAGTCTTGCTCGAGCAGGTTCTTTGCCGGCGCCAAACCGCGCTGGGTGGTGACCCGAAAGCGCCGCTTCGGACAGCCCTTAAGGCCCGCAGTGTGCATCAACCGGGCCACTTTAGCCCGTCCACATCGATGGCCTTCAGCCACCAGTTCCACATGCAGCCGCGGGCTGCCATAGGTGCCGTCACTTTCGGCGTGTAACCGGCGGATCACCCGCGTCAGTTCGCGGTCGTAACGTGCTCGAGTACTCTCCGGGCGAACTCGCCAAGCATAATAACCGCTGGGCGAGACACGCAGTGCCCGACACATCATGCGGATCGGAGACTGGTTGCGGCGTCGATGGATACAGCGGTATCTCATTTCGACTCCTTGGCAAAGTAGGCCGCCGCTTCTTTTAAAAAATCCCGTTCCTGTTCGACTTTAGCCAGCTTACGCTTCAGTCGAGTGAGTTCCTCATCTCGACTCTTGCCCTGGCCCGGGAACGCTTCCTCGCCATCCCGATTTACCGCATCACGCCACCGGCGCAGCTGTCGGGCGCTGATCCCGAGTTCCTCAGCCACCAGAACATCCGTAACACCGGGTTCGTTCGCTCGTCTCAACGCTTCTCGTTTGAACTCCGCGCTGTATCGTTTTCTCCTCGCCATGGTTCACCTCCCAGAGCATTATCGCCCCTCTGTAAGGTGTCCACGAAACCTGAGCAAGACCAGTTAGCAGACATCAATTCGTGTTAAAAAAACCTCGGGATAAATGCGGACCGCTTGGCGGCTCATTCACCCGCTCATTCCTATTCCGACGGGTGAGTACCGTCAATGAATATATAACTATATAATTCCGTTCCGTGTAAAGACACAAATTGATCTGCAGCGCAAGTATGGAGAAAAAAATGAATAAATTGATCCAAACGTTACCCGTATTGAACACTCAACTAATACCGGCGTTATTTCCCCTGATGGGAATTGTTCTGCTGCTGTGTTTTAGCAATGCGATGGGACAGGCGGGCTCGAAGGATTCACAGAAATTCCTGGAGTATAGTGATGCTGCCAAGAAATCATTCGCCGTGTTGAAGAAAGAACTCGACTCGACCGTAGCTCTGTACAACACCCTCCTGGCGGGCGAGGCCAAGAAACCAGAGTCAACTTATAAGAAGCTCACGCAGGCTATCGGTAGCAGCGAAAAGGCAGCGGCGAAATCAAATAGCAGCGTTGAGAAAATGCAGAAGCAGGCGAAAAAGGTTTTCAGCGAATGGGAGAAGGAGCTTGCTAGTTACCAGAGCGAACAGCTCAAGGAACTCAGTGTGCAGCAACTAGATGCATCAAAACAACGCCATGAGGCGATGACCGAAAAAATGAAGTTAGCTATTGAAGCCTGCAATCCCCTGATGACTTCGTTGAACGAACAAGCGACATTCATGGCCCGTGACCTGGGCCCTGAGGCGATGACCGCGTTGCAGGGTCCCGCGGAGGAGCTCAATGGCATGGCGCAGGAAGTGATTGCGCAGATTGATGCGGTGATGGCTGCGGAGGGACAGGACGAGGCTGTGCTGGACGATCAGGCCGGGTAGAGTTCTAAAGACTTTAAAACGAGAAATTAGGCTGGGCTACCGACGCACTCTCCAATTTCAAATCGCAGACATCTCGCATTTTGAATGTCCGCTATTGGCCGATTTGAGCCAGTGATGATGATGTTTTTCTTGCGGTTTGACCGGCTGGTGATTGCGCAATAGCCGCCGTTCAACCTGGAAGTTCAAAAATCTTTGTCTGTGGGGCTGGTTTGGAGTGAGGAGCGGTCAGCCAGAGCCCTTGGGGCTGTAGGGCAGGAGACGACCCACAGCGGACAGACGGGCTGGGGCAAATATGAGACGATTATTCGCCAAAGTTTCGCGCACGAAAGCCTTGATGAACTATTAGGTGGGACAAAAAAATGAATCTGCGAAGAGAAATCGAAGCGTTAGCTAATTGTTATATACGCGTACGATTGTAAATGGTGAATTGGCATGTCGGTAGTTGATATTAAGAACTGTGTGGCAGTAATCACAGGCGGTGCGAGCGGAATCGCGCGCAGCCTGGCGATTGCGCTGGCCAGCGCTGCCCCGAACGCCGAGCGAGGCGCGACAAGAATTGTAATCGCCGACCTGCGCCTGGGACCTGCGGAGGTAGTCGTGCAACAACTACGGGGGCTGGGTGCGCAGGCTATCGCGATCGAATGCGACATCACCAGAGAAGCAGCGGTTATTGACCTTGCCAAACAAACCGAGGAGTCGTTTGGTAAAGTCAACCTGCTTTTTAACGTCGCGGGCGTTAACTTGATAAATAAGTTGCATGAAACGAGTTCCAACGATGTCGAGTGGCTTTTTTCGGTGAACGTGTTTGGCATGTGCCATATGGTTCGCCATTTCGTGCCACTGCTGAAGGTAGCAGCGGCGGTTTCTGAAACCGCGCATATTGTCAATGTGTCCTCCGGCTTTGGCTTGGCGGTGCCCTCGATGGGCCCGGTATCGCCGTCAGCTTACGTGGGCACGAAGCATGCGGTGGTAGGCTTGTCAGATGCGATGCGGAAGGAACTGGCGCCGGACGGCATCGGGGTTAGCGTGGTTTGTCCAGGCGTAGTGAACACCGACGCATGGAACTCAAAGAGTTTTCGACAAGAGAGATTCGGTGGTCCGCAGCAAGGCACCGAAGAATCGAAGGAACGACTAAAGGCTTGGGGGCAAGACCCGAAAGAAACCGCGAAACTTGTGCTTGCGGGATTATGCCGCCGTGATTTTTTTATATTGCCTCTTGATGATGCGGGTCGCATTTCAATGCTCACCGAGGTTGAGGAACGTTACGCAGCGCTCCGCAGCGCTCTTGACAGTTCCGCTTATAGCAACTGACTTACGACAATATAGGCATGCGGTATGAAGAAGATTCAAACGAGAATGCCGCCATTGCAAGGGTCTGCTATTGGCCGAGAGCGGCGGGTCAGGCGGAAAGTCCCAGGCTGATCGCCCACATCAGCCGGAAGAAACTCGACTAGGCGTCGTTGATGGAGCTGAGAGGAACATTCGTTTTCAATCAAGGAGAAACAAATATGGGTGATAAGGGAAGTAAAGATAAAGGCAAAAGGGAACAACAGAAAAAGGCCCAGCGTAGTCCAAAGGAAAAACGAAAATTGAAAAGAGAAAAGAAGAATAAATAAATACGCACCGTTATGCGCCGTCAAGTTCCAAATGCAACGTAGTTGCTTGATGAAGACCTCAGAGGTGATGCATTCGCTGTGTTCGCCGGGCCGCTGTATGAGGAGCTACACAGTTAGTCGAATGACTGCTTTTGGCGGTGATTTCAACTGATCGACGCAACACTTTACCTTGGACAGGTGAGGTGATTGCGCGAAAGCTGCCGTTCAATCTGGCAAATTGAAAATCCCGGTCTGAGGGGCGGGATTGGAGCGTATAGCGGTCAGCTAGAACCCTTGCAGCTGTAGGGTAGGAGACGACCCAGAGCGGACATTCAGAAGCCCTCATTCGGGCCGATTCCAATCGTTTGGTGCCGTTGACCACGATCTAGAGGCCGTCCCGCCCAAACGCCTGACCGAAACTCACTCGCCGCAGTAAATGGCTATGCGGCTGCTTGGACGAAGAGGCATTCACATCGGATATCTTGTGATCCGGTTCTCATTCAGAAAGCCAGGAGTCATGCAGACTTCAAGGCTGAAGATCCCCCCTTTTTCAGAGGAATACGGACAATGAGTTTACGTCTACTTGGTATCTTATTAGCAGGGCTCGTCGCGCTTGCTGCTTGTGGTGGCAGTGACTCCAATGCACCTCCCCCGACCGGAACCCTAGACCTGACGGTCGTTGATGGGGATACCATGACAGGGCTGTCGAATGCGCGTGTCATTGTGATTGACGGCGCCACCGGAGAATCTATTGATCTCTTGACGACAGATGCCAACGGCAAGGTGGCCAAGGTCTACGATACGGGTTCGTTGCAGTTGCGAGTCAGCAAACAGGACTATTCGTCATCGCCGCCCCCTGGCATTCCACCGCTGCCCGCGCAGATCGTCAACGATCAGACCACGACTGTTACCGTAAGCATCTACGCTTTGCCTGTCGCCGAGCGTGGCATGATCAGCGGGAAGGTGATTGATAGTCAGGGCCAGCCTGCTGATGGCGCGTTAGTCGTCGCCACCGCTGGCGATGGTTCGGTCTTATCCACCATTGCGGACGCTACTGGCGGCTATGTGCTCCACAATGTCCCGAGCGGTTCGACCACACTGAACGCGTTTCTTGGCGGGCATAATTTTGATCCGACAGGTCCTATTACCGTCACAACCGCTACGAACTCCGATCAGGACATCATGGCTGTCGGAGCCGCGATTGGCGAGATTGGTGGTCACGTCAGCTTCACGTCCGTCAGTGGGGATATTGTCGATATTACGCTGCTTCATCCGACCACTCGCGATGTGCTACCCAATCTTCGTGTCCTGACGGACGGTGGTGCAAGTTACCTCATGAGAGGTGTGCCTTATGGCGAGTTTGAAATCATCGCTTCTTTGGATAATGACGGCTATGTTCTCGATCCCGACGTGTCCGTTACTCAAGGGATTCCGATGGTTCTGATTACCGAGATGGCACCGGTCATCGCCAACGAGGATTTCAAGGTTACCGGTTCCATCGAGCTGACCAATCCGCCCTCGACTACCGCAACCACCATTCCGGAGCTCGGCGATATCCCGACCTTTACGTGGGTAAAGAAATCGAGTTACGCCAGTGCGGATTCCTATGTAGTCGAGGTAGTGGATGAATCCGGCGATACCGTGTGGGGAGGTTTCGACTCGGCTACCAATAACTTCGCGCCCCTGGTGACCGTCCCCCAAGGCAATGACCTGAGTGCCAGATACAATTTTGACGACACAGCGACTTCGGCTTCGCTCGAGATTGGACGCCATTATCAGTTACGCGTCTATGCGGCCGTCCCTGATACTTCTGAACCGAAGGGTTACAGGCTGCTCTCAGCCACCGAGACCCTCGATGGCATTTTCAGGGTGAGCTCTACGCCCTAGGATCGCCTCGCTCGGTGCCACCGTGAGGGGCATACAATCTCCCCTCGTGGTGAAATGGCTGCTTGCGACCCGAAGGCGACATTCATGCAACATCCTGAAGAAACCGGGGGCCGGTGGCCAGGTGCCGACGTCAGTGGAACAAAGCTAGTGCGATAAGGGCCGGACCAAAGGCCAATTGGGCCCGGCTGATTCAGAAAGTGTACGAAGTCGATCCGCTGGAATGCCCGAACTGCGGCGCGGCCATGCGCATTATTGCGTTGATTTGCGTGCCTCCTTTTTGCCGGGGTCTTCTTTATCCTACGAATGTCAGGAAATGGCCGTGAGCAGCCCCCCAAGTCCCGTAATTAATCACTCATAGCGAAAGGTCTGCTCCCGACCTATTCTGTTGAAAAACTCTATTTTGGCAGCCGATGAAAAAATCTTAGCTCCTCAGGCAAATTAAACTATTTTGATACGTGGGGTCACCAATAACAGTCGAAAATTCGCCATGTGACTGCAGGTGAAGTCAGACGCAAGAAACGCAGTGGATTTTCCGTGTGATTGCCTTTCAGCGAAAATCAGCGTCTATAAGAATTGGAGTTTTTCAACAGAATAGACCCATTGCAGACATTCAGATTTTGGCTGGATGTCTGCAAACCAGCTCTGATAGAGTGCGCCTTGCCCGATGATTCCCGTGTTAGGCGAAAGCCTGCAAATAATAATAAGGAATAGACGATGAAATACCAACGATCCGTATTTGCTTCATTCCTCTTGACGTGCTTCTTTGTGGCAGGCAGTTCTATTGCACAGGCACCAGCCGTCCAGGAACCGTCTAGTGAAACAGATATTAAGAATGCCCTTACTGGTGGTGTACCCATGGGGCGCTGGAAAGAAGGCCTGCTTTTCGAGGGCGTAAGACCAATGCCCTGGTTAAAAAGCGCAGCCAACTGGTTCCCGGGTACCGAAGAAGTTCAGCCTGATGAAATGCGCGTTACATTTATGGGATCGGCTCCCAATATTCGGCCTGGTCAGATGAACACATCGATTTATGTTGAACTGGGCAATGGCGATAATTTCGTCTTCGATATGGGAGAGGGTGCGGTCGCAAACTACGTTGCTGCAAGAGTAGCTCTCAATCAATTAAAGACGATCTTTATTACCCACCTGCATGTAGACCACTTCGGGTCACTACCTTATCTTTATATGTTCGGTACCTGGGCGGGCGGCTGGCATGAAAACCTGACCATCTACGGACCTTCAGGCCGTACGCCTGAATACGGTACAAATACTATGGTTGAAGGTATGAAGATGATGCTGGGGTGGCATCGAGATGCCTTTAGTGTATTCCCCGTTGGCAAAGGTTGGGACATAAAAGTCCATGAATTCGATTTTCGAGACAACGGTGGAACTATCTACGATAAGAACGGCGTAAAAGTAATTCACTGGCAGCGCTCACACGCCAAAGACGGTGCATCCGGATATCGTCTCGATTGGAATGGCATGTGTTTTGTCTGGACCGGTGATGGACGTCCCAGCAATCTTGATATCGAATACGCAAAGGGTTGCGATCTTTACGTCACCGAACTGCAGCCGGAACTGATGGAAATCAATTCAGGTGTACAAGGGGTTCCTCCATTTTTGGCCCGTTACACCGTTGATACACACCATACACCAGCCTATGCCGCGGGTTATCTGGCGAACCAGATCAAACCAAGAATGTTCATGACCACCCACATGAATTTTGATCCATTTCTTAATGAGGAAACCGTAGCAGAGGTTCGCGAACACTGGAAAGGCCCGTACCATTTTGGCGCGCCTGATGGGATTGTAGTGAATATGACTAAGGAATTGGTTTGGGTTAGAGAAGGTATTCTGCCTGATTATCCCAATAGTCGTGCACCACAATTCGATTTCACCAATGGTCAGCTCGTAGTGCCTCATCCACTAACCTCCCGTGAAGAAATTCAGGAACCGTTTGTGCGTGAGCAGCAGATTGATCCTGAGAAATACTATCCCGCGGGATATATGCCTCATCTGCTTGAAACATGGCCTGTGGAGGGCGATCTTGTGGTTCCGATGGAAGCCATGCCAGATAAATTGAAAGACAGCATGGGTGCCGCCTGGAGGCAAAAATTAAAGAATCAGGAAATTCTTGAAGGGCAAAGAGAGCAATAGATCGATCAACAAAACGGCAGTCCGGATTGTCAGGAGCTGCACTGCAAAACTATGCAGCTCTTGGCAGCCGGTTACGCGTTAGACTATTAGCCGAGTGGCCGCTTCTGGCCTATTTTGTTGAAAAACTCTACTTTAGTAGCCGATGAAAAAATCTTAGCCCCTCGGGCAAATTAAACTATTTTTGATACGTGGGGTCACCAATAACAGTCGAAAATTCGCCATGTGACCGCTGGCGAAG
>PVMK01133978.1_pt1 | contig 12704 bp, 9 predicted proteins | sample 1853481 | NCBI WGS metagenome assembly PVMK01 (sample SAMN08533507, study PRJNA380276) | Marine sediment metagenome, whole genome shotgun sequencing project.
CACCACCGACATAAAGGCGCTCATCAGATGCGGCCAGCCAATGTTGGGCAGTGGGAAGTTTCAAGCTTTCGTGAAACACTGGCGACGACTCTTTAAACACGGGTGATGATTCTTTCTCCTTTCGAAAGAACTGCACCAGGCCGTTGTCATGCAGAACAACCAGGAACCCTTGCCAGACCAGTGTATCGACAACTTTTGTCTTATCGGCCAGAGTCAGGACATCTGTGACCGGCGGCGGTAATAACCCCTGAGCATCACCCACCCCCTGTGAACAACCCATCCCTTGAATATTACTCAATAAAGTAAAACCGGTTCCAGCTTGCAGTGAAACCAATTCACCAGCAAGTCCCCCTGGCCATTTCTCACTTTCAGCGATAGAATCAAACAGCTGGGCATCGAAAACCCGCAGGTACCCATCCAGGGTAAAGTAATAGAAATAAGGACCATATTCTACAAAATATGCAGGATAGTTCGCCTCTTCAACAACAGTGGAAAACACTGGATTCACAGGGTCATGCAGATCAATTGCATAGATGCGACCCTGAAAGCTCAGGGCAAAGACCATGTCGCCATGTCGAGCGAAACGCCTGATTTTGTCGGGAGTCGCAAGAGATGCCACGATGACAGGCTGAAGCGGATTACTGAAATCACAAACGTGCAACCCGGTTCGCGCCCCTGGAACCAACAAATAATCTTTGTATTTAAGGAAGCCGCTAAGTAACAACAGACTTTTTACTTTGCCAAGAGGGACAAGCTGAAAGTTGTCGGCCAAATCATACAGATGGATAAAAAACTCCTCCTTGAGACCACTAGAATCGGCATAGACAACCAGTTGACGACCTGAGAGGTAGAAGGACAACGTTTGTTCCGGCAGGCTGAGTCGGGCGAGTTCCCGCGGTTCACGAGGATTTTCCAGGTCGACAATAACCAGCTTATCATTCCGTGCTCCTGGGCGACTGAGCAACAGATAGGCCGTGTTACCCTGCATTTCCATATATTTTACTCGGTGGTATGGTAACGAATCAGAGAGTTTCGGTTGACGTGGATCCTGACAGTCGAGAACCTGCACTTTGCCCCGACTGTTTAATAGAAAAAAAGAATTCCCTCGGCGAAACATTTGCATTGGGTGCGCGGAGAGGAATAGTTCAGCAACCGAATCCTTGTAAAAATCTTCTATATTTTCAACCACCTGCAGGCCGTCAAAACTATCGGCAAGCATCCCTTCCGGATCAGTGTTTCCTGCTCGCAGGAATTCATTCCAGAGAGCAGGGCTGCCTGGCAAGCGGCCATCATTCGGTCCTGACGGCAACCATATCCCCGAGATCCCGCTGGCCTGGTCGAGCGCATTGATAAGCGACTGTCCCCTCTCTTGACCATGAGAAGCCACAGCAGGAAATTCTAGTATAGAAGGGGACAATTGACCCGCGTCCAGTTCCAGAAGCCGGCTGACAACAACCGTGACCAGCAAACCGTAAACCAGCAGGACACTTCCCCATAAAGCAATTTTGTGAAGACGATTTTTCATAAAACTTTAAGAATCAGGAACCTCTGTCAGAAAATCAGCACCGAACCAACGAGCGATAACAGCCCTCAATTCAGACTGTCGAAACGGCTTGCTGAGAAAGTCGTCCATGCCGACCGCAAGGCACTGTTGCTCATCTTCTGCACGAGCATAAGCTGTCAAAGCCACGATTGGTGTTAACAGCCCCTGCGCCCGTAATTGAGCGGTTGCTTCGAAACCATCCAGTTGCGGCATCTGACAATCCATAAAAATCAGGTCAACTTTTTCCTTTGCAAGGGAATCAATCGCCGCCTGACCATTATCGACAATCGTCAGTTCAATGCCCATCTGCTGCAACAGAATTGAGAGCAGATTTTGTGTTGTTGGATTGTCCTCGGCAAGCAGGATACGCCGACTGCCGTCTGCTGCTACGGGTACAGCGACAGCAGGAGCTTCCACCACAGAGAGCTTCTGCAGCTTGGATTGTTCAGTTGCCGACAGAGGCAGTTCCGACCGACCGGCAAGCGCCATCGGCACGTAAACAGAGAACGTGCTGCCCTCACCGGGTCTGCTGTCGACCGTGACCTGTCCCTTCATCATCTGCACCAACTTCTTGACAATAGCCAGCCCCAGTCCTGTTCCTCCGGATTTTGTGGACAGGCTGCTGTCACCCTGGTCAAAGGAGTCAAAAATCTGCATCTGAACGTCTTTCGGGATACCAATGCCCGTGTCCTGGACCACAAAGAGACAATCACACACCTTTTCAGTTGGACGACAGGTGACTGACAGTGAAACAGTGACTCTTCCAGACTCTGTAAACTTGATCGCATTACCGATCAGGTTCAACAGAATCTGCCGTATACGAATAGGGTCCCCAATGACAATTGGCAGATCCCCCGGCGTTTCAAGGAGGACCTCAATGCCCTTGGTATGAGCATTGACTTCCATCAGACGGGTCACATCTCCAGTCAGCCCGGCAAGATCTACGGGGACGGTATCTAGGTCAAGCCGACCAGCTTCAATCTTCGAGAAATCGAGAACATCATGGATGATGGTCAGCAGGGCTTCGCCCGATTGATAGATCGTTTCAACCAGGTGCTGGTCCTGTTCGGCAAGGTTCTTCTGCCGTAAAAGCTCTGCCATACCGAGGACGCCAATCAACGGTGTACGAATCTCATGGCTCATATTTGCCAGGAAATGGGACTTGGCAACGGTCGCCTGCTCTGCTTTCTCTTTTTCCGACTCCAGCGCACGGGTCCTGAACTGGACTTCCAGTTCGAGGTTCTTGCGGTGACGCTCCAGCATCTGATCACGTTCCCTCAAAGCCAGCATCATTTCATCGAAACCATGGAAGAGTTGTTTGAACTCATCATCAGTCTCTTTCGGCATAAAGCCGATCAGGCGTTTCTCACGAGCAATTTGTCCCATTCGCGAGGCAAGCTGTTCAACTGGACGGGATATATGTCGCTGCAAACGCACACTCAACAGGTAGGCGACAAGCATGGCGGCCCCCATGGACAGAAGCCAGCCAAGGGCGAGATGTAACTGATGTTTGCGCAAGTCGATGAGTTCTATACTAAGGTAATTATAGCCAACATGACTGCCCTCAAATGTAATCGGCATTAAATACGCGAGACGGTCACCCTCTTGCCAGACTTGCTCTGTCCCCAGGCGCATGCCCTCTTCAATCTGTCGGGCTTCGATCTTGAGAAATTTCAGTTCCTTAACTGAATCCCTGCGAGAATAGCTGGTTTGTGAACGGGAATAACTGACAATCGACTTGCCGTTCGGCAAAAGGAGGTAAGCGGAGGCAACATCTTTACGGGCAGACAAGGAGGACAATATTCCCTGGCGTTGGCATAATCCTTGATCGTCATGGAGAAGCGTGCGTTGGTTGAGATCAGTCTGGCCAGAGAACGGATATCATCGTGTGCGATCGTCTGCATCCGCTGCAGTTCAAAAAAAACAAATTGCAAAGACGTCAGAACCAGCACGAGCATGCTGACCAGAAGAATGATACCCGTCAGTTTCTGTTGAACGGAAAGCGGTTTGCGAAACAGCATGAATTGCCAGGCCCCCTCCTAGGAGATGAAAATCCAAGGGATTTTATCAGCTAAGAACTCACATTAAAAGAGAAACCGGAGATGCCTGTTTCATACAGATAAATTCTGACACTGAAGCTGGCATTGCAAGGAGGATTATGTCACTATCCAGACCCGCTGTTCTTCAGGGTATTTATTTTCAGACACGGCTATGAATCGAGGACTTGTGCGCTACAATTAATCATCGTAATGAAACCATATCATGGAGCGACAGATGAATAATGACACCCCATTGCCAGGCACGCAGCTTGGCAGTTTTCTTGTTCAGAACAACCAACCTGTTCCGGAACTGAATCTCACCGCCGTCACTTTGCAGCATGAACCGACCGGTGCGCGCCTTTTGCACCTGGCCTGCGACGACCCGAACAACGTTTTTGCCATTGGTTTCCGCACTCCGCCGCCTGATTCAACCGGCGTTGCGCACATCCTGGAACATACCGTTCTCTGTGGTTCGCAGAAGTATCCGGTCCGTGATCCTTTTTTTGCCATGCTCAAACGCAGCCTCAATACCTTCATGAACGCCATGACAGCGGCTGACTGGACCCTCTACCCTGTCGCAAGCATGAACCGCAAGGATTTCTACAACCTGATGGGCATCTATCTCGATGCCACCTTCTTTCCATTGCTACGCGAACAGGATTTCCTTCAGGAAGGCCATCGGCTCGACTTTGCCGACCCGAATGATCCAGCCAGCCTGATGATCAAGGGAGTGGTCTTCAATGAAATGAAGGGGGCCATGGCTGACCCGTCATCCTTGCTGGGACGACGCCTCAATGCAGCGCTCTTTCCGACCACCTGTTACGGCCAGAACTCCGGCGGAGAACCACTTGTCATCCCTGAGCTGACCTGGGAGCAACTGCGCGCGTTTCATAAGAGCTACTACCATCCGAGCAACAGCTGGATTTTCACCTACGGCAACCTGCCCCTCGAGGAACACCTGCATAATATCGACAATCTTGCCCTGAGTCGTTTCGAACGACAGGAGGTTGCCAGCGCCATTCCCCTGGAACAGCGCCTGACTGAATCGATACGCAGTACACAGACCTTCCCTGTCGGCCCCAACGATGATTTGCAGCAACGCAGCATGGTGCAGATGGCCTGGCTGACTTGCCCGATTGAAGACACCTTTGAACGTGCCGCCACCGGCATTCTGGCGAACCTGTTGCTTGGCAACCCGGCCGCTCCACTCTATCAGGCCCTGATCGAATCAGGGCTGGGTCGCAACCTTTCTCCGGGGACCGGTTATCACGACGACTATCGCGACACTTTCCTGGCGACCGGCCTGCAGGGCACAGATCCAGAGAAATTGCCGGAAATTGAAGCTGTAATCCTCGATACTCTGGCACAGGTAGCCAAGGATGGGTTCCCACAAGAGCGCATTGATGCAGCCCTGCATCAATATGAATTTGCACATCGTGAAGTGACCGGTGATCAGTATCCTTACGGCCTCGGCTTGATGATGCGCCTGTTTGGCCCCTGGCTGCACGCCGATGATCCGTGCAGCTCGCTGATGATTGGTCAGAACCTTGATCGTCTCAGAAACGCGACAGCCGACCCGGAATTTTTCCCGCAGCTGATTCGTCGTCACCTGCTTGACAACCCGCACCGGGTCACCCTCTTGCTGCAACCGGACCCCGAGCACAGCCGGCGTGAGGAGCAGGCCTTTACCGACCACCTGCTCAAGACACAACAAACGCTTGATGATGCGGCTATTGCAGAGATCAAGGCAAAAGCGACCGAGTTACAACTCAGTCAGGAAGCTCCGGAGGATACAAGCTGTCTGCCGATCCTGGAACTGGCCGACATCGAGGCCGCGGAACAGATAACTCCATTTCGTACAGAAACTATTTCGGAATGTAACACCTTCTGGTTCAACCAACCGACCAACGGCATCACCTATTTGACCATGCAGTTCGATATCGGAGATCTTGATGGTTCCTTGCGACCTTACCTGCCGGTCTTTTGTGCCTTGCTTCCGCAAATCGGTGCCGCCGGCCAGGACTATCTGGCCATGTCACGCCGCATCACGGCAGCCACCGGCGGCATTCGTCTCGGCACCAATCTGCTCGAAAGCCCCCTTGATCTCGACAGCATGAGACCGGTCCTGGAACTCAAAGGCAAAGCCCTTGATAGCAATCAGGAGAAGCTTTGCGAGATATTGATCGACATGCTGACCGCGCCTGACTTTGCCGATCTCAACCGTCTGCGTACAGTCATCGGCCAGGTCAGGACAGCCATGGAGAACTCGATCCCCGGTGCCGGCCATTCCTTCGCAGCAAGAGCCGCAGCCGCATCGCTAACCCCAACCGCTGCATTGCGCGAAGAATGGGGGGGTATGACTCAGGTACAGATTATCCAGCAAGCCAGCGATCTTGATGATCAGGGTTTAACTGAGCTGGCGGAAACTTTTAAAGCGATCGCTGCAGAGCTATTAATTGCAAACCGCACGACGGTTGCCGTTACTGCGGAAGAGCCCGCCCAACAGGGCATGGCGTCACCTTTGGCAGGATTGTTTGCTGCACTTCCAAGAAAATTCGGCATACCAGTGAATCAACCTCCCTCTTTCGCCAGTCATGCCTGTGCAACCGGCTGGCACTATAATCTCCCTGTGGCTTACGTTTCACAGATATTCCGCACGGTGGCCTATACCCATCCCGATGCCCCGGCCTTGATGGTGCTGGCCAAGCTGCTGCGTGCTGATTTCCTGCATCGCGAGATTCGTGAGAAGGGCGGCGCTTACGGCGGCATGGCCGGATATAATGCTGACGGCGGCCTTTTTTCCATGCTCTCCTACCGTGACCCGCACCTGGAGCGTACTCTCGACGTCTACCGTCAGGCCGTTGAGTGGATGTGCCAGGGAAAATTCAGCAATGAAATGGTTAAGCAATCGATTCTGACTGCGTTTGCCGAACTCGACCGCCCTCTCTCACCAGGAAGCAGGGGGTCTCGGGAATTCATTCATCAGCAACAGGGGTTGACCCACGAAATGCTCCAGTCCTTCCGTAACGACATCCTCGACATGAACCAGAAGAAACTGGTTCATGCAGCACAGACCTACCTGGAGAGGGGTGTTGCATCCAGTTCTGTCGGGATTCTTGCCGGCGATGAGATGTTCAGCAAGGCGCAAGAAACTCTGGCACAGATGGACATGCAGATGAAACGCCTTGAAAGCTGACAGCCATTGGATATTGCCTCACTGAGAGACGACATCCAGGGAATAATGAAGGGATCGTAACAAGGGGTATGTGACAAAAACCCCAGGACACATCACGGCCCAAACATCACGGAATCATCATGACCGAAACACAGAACACACATCCCTTCGGAACCCTGACACCCAGCTTCATAATGGATGCGGTCGAGAGTTGCGGCTTCCTCTGCGACTGCCGTACCTTTGCCCTCAACAGCTACGAGAACCGGGTCTACCAGGTCGGCATCGAGGATGGCCAGCCACTGATTGCCAAGTTTTACCGGCCAGGACGCTGGAGCGATGCACAGATTATGGAGGAGCATCAGTTCTGCTTTGAACTGGCGGAACAGGAAATTCCAGTAGTCGCTCCAAGTGTTAATGACCATGGGGAAAGTCTCTTCCATTTTGGTGGTTTTCGTTTCGCGCTCTATCCACGCCAAGGCGGCCACGCTCCGGAATTTGATAACCTTGACAACCTGCTGATTATGGGTCGGACCCTGGGGCGCATACATGCGATCGCCGCCACCAGAGCTTTTGAACATCGTCCGAGACTCGATTGCGCGACCTTCGGTCATGCCTCTGTTGCCCTGATCAGCGAGAAGTTCATCATTCCTGAGTATAAGGTCAGTTACGACATTCTGACCCATGATCTGCTGCAGGCAATCGATGAACTGCTCGCCGATGCTGACAGCACGCCATTCATCCGCACCCACGGTGACTGTCATGCAGGCAATGTGCTGTGGCGTGATCAAGCACCTCATTTTGTCGATTTTGACGATGCGAGAACAGCCCCGGCAATCCAGGATATCTGGATGATGCTCTCAGGAGACCGTTCGCGGCAAACAGCGCAACTGGCGGAAATAGTTGAAGGTTACAACGAGTTTTATGATTTCAGACCGAGCGAACTGCGCCTGATCGAAGCCTTACGTACCCTGCGCATTCTACACTACTGCGCCTGGCTGGCGAGACGCTGGGATGACCCTGCCTTTCCACATCATTTCCCATGGTTTAATAGTGTGAACTACTGGGGGGAGCATATCCTGCAATTGCGCGAACAGATGGCGGCGTTACAGGAACCTGCGCTGGAGACGAGTCGGTAGTATTAACTGTTTGTGGCCACAGACGGCACGGTGCCAGCAACAGCACAACGGTCACGGTCGTGATCTTGCCAGGGGAATTTTTGAAGAAGAATCAAGCCTGTCGGATAATTTCGACCAGCAACTCGGTCACATGCACCATATCGGCAACCGCAACGGACTCTTCATGAGTGTGAACTCGTGTCATGCCGGTTGCCAGGATTATCATTTCAGTACCATGGGCATTGAAAATATTGGCATCACTACCGCCGCCGCCCAAACGTACTTTGAGATCATGGCCGATAGCCGCCGCAGCCGTCCTGGCTAACTTTACCACAGGAGCATCCTCGGCAACCGACATGCTCGGGAAATCGCAGCGAACATCTATGCTGACCTGAGGACGCACCAGGCTGCCGTTAATGTCACGCGTCATTTGCTCGGCGGCAGCTTCGAAACAGGCAAGCATGTGATCCGTCTGTTCCTGCAATTTTTGTGGGTCATGGCTGCGGGCCTCACCAACAACAGTAACACTCTGCGGCACGATATTGCCGGCCACGCCACCTTCGATACAGCCTATATTAGCTGTTGTTTCGTGATCAATCCGACCCAAACGCATCTGGCTGATCGCAAGGGCTGCCGTCTGAATAGCCGATACCCCCAGCTCCGGAACCATCCCGGCGTGTGCAGCGAGTCCGGTTATTTCTATGTGCAGGTGATTTGCGCTCGGCGCCTGCAGAACCATGCAATCGAGGCCCTCGGTATCCAGAGCATAGCCACGCCGCGCCTCAATCATGCTGTAGTCAAAGTGTTTCGCCCCGACCAGACCGATCTCTTCAGCGGTGGTGACCACAACTTCAATCGCTCCATGCGGAATATTCTGTTCGCGAACCACCTCCAGGGCTTCAATAAGCTCAGCAATTCCAGCTTTGTCATCGGCACCAAGCACCGTATCTCCGGCACTGTAAAAGACCCCGTCCCGCAAGACGGGCTCTACCTGCCCTCCCGGCTCAACAGTGTCCATATGCACCGAAAAAAGAAGCGGTTCCGTGGTCTTGCTCACACCGGCAAATTTTGCCACCAGATTGCCAACCTCTCCACCCGTCGACTCAGCGGCAGCATCGAAGCAAACTTCGGCACCCAACTGCTGCAAACGACCAGCCAGATAACTGGCAATAGCGCTTTCTTTTAAAGGTGGGCTGTTAATAGCCGCCAACCGGACAAACTCTTCGCTGAGACGCTTCTGGTTAATCATTGGTATCTCCCTTGCATGGAATACATCAGCTTAGTAACGTAATGTCGTGTCTGTTGGCAAGCAAAACCAACCGGGAGATTCGCAAAGAGGGCACAATACAGTCGACAAACCTGCACAGATTTGTAGACAAATTATTAACGACCCTGCTAGTATAAATAAATTTTGTTTTTCAGGAAGTTAGCTATTTTCTCCCAACAGGAAAAAGACCCTTGGATTTCGATTTTCACCCGCCCAAACACTCTAGGACCAAACCGCGAAGTTCGACCTCGCGTTTACGTATCTGGTTGTTTCTGGTTTTCTTCGCCCTGCTGCTTGGTTCTCTCTTTCTGCGCCCCACAGTCACCACTACCGAGGCAAACACTGCCGCAATGGAGACACCGCAACCGCCACCCCTTCCGGAGATCCGTAAAGAGATCATCAAAGGGACCATTGCCCAGGGTGACACCATAACTGCCCTGCTGGGCGGGTTCTTCTCTGCTGCGGAGATCCACGAATTGAACCTGCAGAGCAAACCGGTCTTTCCCCTCTCCCGCCTCAGCGCCGGCCAATCATACCGACTCTGTCTGAGCGATGACGCTTTCGAGCGCTTTGAATACGATATTGACCGCGATGACCAGCTGATCATCGCCCACGACGCAAAGCATTCTCTATCGAGAAGCTGCCGATCCCGTATACAACAAAGACAGTAAACGTGCGAGGAATGATCGAAAGCAGTCTTTTTGAAGCGGTCACCAGTACCGGTGAAAGAGATGTCCTGGCAATGAACCTCGCAGACATTTTTGCCTGGGACATCGATTTCATACTCGATATACGCACAGGGGGACTCTTTCCAGGCACTGGTGGAGAAACGTTATCGCGAAGGGTCGACTGGCAGGTTACGGCCGCATACTGGCTGCTGAATTCACCAACCAGGGGCACAACTTTTCAGGCGTTTCTCTACCAGGGACGGCGAGCACCGTCCAGACTATTACGACGCCGACGGTCAGAGCCTGCGCAAGGCCTTTCTCAAAGCACCACTGTCTTTCTCACGTATCTCTTCCGGCTTCACAATGCGCCGCTTTCATCCCGATCACCAAGACCTGGAAATCTCATCCAGCCATCGATTATGTCGCTCCGACAGGCACCCCGATCAAGAGTGTCGGCGATGGCGTCATCTACCAAAAAAGGCTATACCCGCGGCAATGGGCAATTACGTCAGATCCGACATACCAATGCGCTATGAAACCCTGTACCTGCACATGAACGGTTTTGCCAAAAAGATCAGCAAGGGCAAACGGGTAGCACAGGGTCAAACAATCGGTTACGTCGGCAGTACCGGGTCTGGCCACCGGGCCACATCTCTGTTTCCGCATGAGAAAAAATGCTGCACCTGTTAACCCCCAACGGGTAAAAGCTCCTGCTGTCAAACCCGTGTCTGCAGCCAACATGACAGCCTTCAAGATCAAAGCAGAAACCCTCATGGCCCAGTTAACCGACCGGACACATATTAAAACCGCTAGCAGCCTGTCGGACAATCAATGAGCTGGCTGCAAATTCGCCTGTTTGGTCCATATCCCAGCTCCTTTTAGACCAATAGCTATGGCTATTACTCTCAAATGAGCTAAAATCTGGTCTCAAACACCCGAATTTTCGCTTCAGCCCTGATAGTCCGACGGGTTGCTAGTGCACAACCGGCCGAGAGGCGCATCTTCGCAATAATTATCATAAGGAGACATCATGGCCGTCAGGCTCGGCGAATTGCTGATCAAAAAAAACTTGTTGACCCAGGCGCAACTCGAGGAGGCCCTGCAGGCCCAGGTTATTTTTGGGGGGCAAGCTCGGGCACCATACTCATCGAGATGGGGTTGATTACCGAGGATAAGCTCGCTGCACTCATGGCTCAACTCCTTTGCCATCCCCTGTGTAAGACCGGGACAACTGCAGAACATCCCTGAAGACATCATCAAAATCATCAGCTCTGAACTGGCTGAGAAACATAAGGTTGTTCCGGTTGCCGTCAATGGCAGGAAACTGACTCTGGCAATGGCGGAACCGCACAACCTGAAGGCTGTCGATGAAATTTCTTTTCGCACCGGATATATCGTTCAGCCGATCCTGGCCCTGGAAGTGCGTCTGATCTTTGCCCTGGAAAAACACTACGCTATCAAACGAGCCATGCGTTACATCGCGCCGCCAAAACAGGTCCGTGATGAACTGAACCAACTGCATATTTTCCACACCCCGGATGGCCCGGTCGCATCGCCGGACACTAACACAGATCTTGGTGAGCTCGGTTCAGAACTTATCCGTCAGAAACCAGCCTCGCAGGACAAAGAAAAAACGGAGATCATTGAAGAGTTAAGCGATGATGATCTGATCGAAGAACTCGAAGACGAAGTGATCACCTTGGCAACCACAACACAGGCACTGATCAACATTACTGATCGCAACGATGTGGCAGATGCAGTCATCGCGTATCTCGGTGCACATTACGCTCGGGCGGCTCTCTTTATGGTTGTCGCTGGTCAAGTCACCGGCTGGCGTTCTGTAAAAAACGGCCAACCACTGCCCGGCTTCGATCAGTTCCAACTCCCCCTTTCTGAACCATCAGTGCTGAAAACCGCCGTTGAGAGCAATAGTTATTTTCTCGGCCCGGTTCCACAGAGCGGTGCCAACCTTGCGTTGACCGCGTTTTTGGGTAAACCTGCTCCCAAGTCGGTTCTATTGCTGCCGATGAGTATGCTGGGGCGAGTTGTCGGTCTGATTTGTGTAGACGATGCCAAGTGCAATCTTGCTGATGCTGTCATCGACGTGCAACAGTTGTCCAGCAAAGCCTTGATGGCCTTTGAAATCCTCATTCTGCATAATAAAATCCTGAGAACTTGAACTATCTCGTTCATCTCTGCCTCTCCGGACCAGATCCAGAGCATCAACTTGGCGGCCTGATGGGTGACTTTGTCAAAGGGCCCATACCAGCTGGCTACCCGGAGAAAATTGCTCTCGGTCTGCATCTGCACCGCCGCATTGACAGTCTCGCCCAGCACAGCCCCCATACCCGACGAAGCCGACAAAGGCTTCATCCAAAATTCGGTCATGGACGCGGCATCATCGTCGACATCTTCTATGACCACTTTCTCGCCACTTCCTGGTCAGATTACTCACCTGAACCACTTGAGGTCTATGCATCCAGGGTTTACCGACTGTTGCAGGAGAATCACAAGCAACTACCGACGGGCCTTCAGCAGATTACGCCTCGTATGGTTGAACAAAACTGGTTGGTCTCCTATCGCCAGCGGGAGGTCGTTGGCAGGGCGCTGCAAAGCATTGCACAACGCTTGAGCAGATCTCTGCCCCTGGCTGAAGGAGTGAATGACCTTGCCGCTCACGAAGTTTCATTACGTCAGGATTTCAGGGGATTTATGACCGAAGCCTTTGATTTTGTGAAACAGGAATTTGGAATTACAGCGCGATGAGTTCCTTAAGGGTGGATCGGCCATTCAGACTCATAATCAGGGGGGAAAAAAGTTTCGCGGGTCCGATTGAAATAACCGTATTGCAACTTCGGGAAGCGCTCCTTGTGCTTTTCAAGCATCTCCAGCATACC
>PVMK01121359.1_pt1 | contig 12702 bp, 14 predicted proteins | sample 1853481 | NCBI WGS metagenome assembly PVMK01 (sample SAMN08533507, study PRJNA380276) | Marine sediment metagenome, whole genome shotgun sequencing project.
CATTGATTGTCTTTTGCTGCCTCACGGAGTAACATCTAGGGCAATCTGTCCAAAGATCGGGGGACGTTTATGGTCGGCAAGACCATCAGCCATTACAAGGTACTTGAGAAAATAGGCGGCGGTGGGATGGGTGTGGTCTACAAGGCTGAAGACACCCGCCTGGGCCGCAATGTGGCCCTGAAGTTCCTGCCTGAGAAGTTCGCCCAGAATCGCCAGGCCCTGGAGCGTTTCCAGAGAGAAGCCAGAGCAGCCTCAGCACTGGATCATCCCCATATCTGCGCCATCTACGACATCGGCGATCACGAAGGTCAACCCTATATCGTCATGCAGTACCTGGAAGGCCAGACCCTTAAGCACCGCATCCAAAGCCGCTCCATGCAGACGGATGAAATCCTGGATCTGGGGATTCAGATTGCGGATGCTTTAGATGCGGCTCACTCCAAGGGCATCGTCCACAGAGACATTAAACCTGGCAACCTCTTCATCACCGAACGGGGCGATGCCAAGGTGCTGGACTTTGGACTGGCCAAGCTGACCCAGGAGCAAACCGAAGTGGACTCCAGGATGCCCACGGCGCAGGTTTCGGAGGAGGCTCTCACCAGTCCCGGGACGGCATTGGGGACTGTGGCCTATATGTCGCCAGAGCAAGCCCTGGGGAAGGACCTGGACGCTCGTACCGATCTCTTCTCTCTAGGTGTGGTGCTTTATGAAATGGCCACCGGAAAACTCCCCTTTCAAGGAGACACTTCGGCTGCTCTTTTCGATGAGATTTTGCACAAGACTCCTCCATCACCCGTTCGACTGAATCCGGAAGTGCCCGATCAGCTGGAGAACATCATCAACAAATCTCTGGAGAAGGACACGGAGATCCGTTGCCAGTCAGCCAAAGATTTGTTGGCTGATTTGAAGAGGCTCAAGAGAGATACCTCGGGAGAATCAGTGAGTACCACGGTACCCGCAGCTGCTCCAGTTCAACGAAACTACCTGTGGCCTGTCATCGTGGGTGGGCCAGGACTCATTGTTGTGCTGCTGGCCTTGTTTTGGCCGTTCGGGACAGCACCACCAGAGGAGGAACCGATTGATTCCATCGCCGTACTGCCCTTTGAGAACGTGACCAATGACTCGGACTGGGATTTTCTGAGTGACGGAATTTCCGAGGACGTCATCAACTCTCTTTCTCAAATGAACGATCTGAAGGTCATCTCCCGAGCTTCTTCCTTTCGTTATCGGGAACGGGACATCGATCCACAAGCCGTAGGCAATGAGCTGGGAGTACGGGCGCTAGTGACGGGAAGAGTTTTAGTGCGAGGTGATGACCTCTCGATCCGAGCCGAACTGATCGATGTCGGGGAGAACACTCATTTGTGGGGAGGAGAGTTCAATGGAAAACTCAGAGAGATTCTGGAAATGCGGAAGAGCATCGCAACGGAGATCTCCGACCAGTTGCGTCCTCGTCTCACGCCCGAAGAGAACACCCGGCTCGCCAGGACTTACACCCAGGACGACCAGGCTCATGCCGCCTATCTCAAGGGCAGATTCGAAGAGGTCAAGAACACCCCTTTTGGTTATCGAAATGCGATTCAACACTTTGAGACCGCAATCGAAAGAGATCCCAACTATGCTCGTGCCTACGCCGCCTTGTCCCGGTGCTACCGTCTCCTTGCTGTCCCTCTCGCTGTCATGTCTATAGAGGAAGCCATGCCCAAGGCGGAGGAAATGGCTATGAAGGCGCTGGAGTTGGACAACACACTGGCCGAAGCTCATGCAGCCCTAGGAGATATTCAACGTGGTTTCCACTGGAACCTGGAGGAAGCCGAAAAACAATACAAGCTGGCCATGGAACTAGACCCGAGCTCCTACGAAGCACCCTTCGGTCATGCTTTTGTGATGTCGGCCTTGGGGCGCCATGATGAAGCCATTGTGGCAATCAAGCGTGCCCAGCAGCTTGACCCGCTCAATCCCTTGGCCAGAACAGCAGCCGGACTGCATTTTATTTGGGCACGTCGATACGATAAAGCCATCGAGCAGGCACAGGCTGCGCAGCAGATATTTCCGGACCTCCCCCATGTGTATGACAGGCTTTCCGAAGCTTATGAATTTATGGAGCTCTACGATGAAGCGGCGGCAGCTTGGCAAAGATGGCAGATTCTCTTGGGAGTCAGCGAGGAGAAAGTCGCCGGAATCTCAGAGGCAGCAAGTTCAGGTAAGGAAGCCTACTGGCGATGGATGCTGAGCTACTGGAGCGAAAAGGCAAAACGTGAGCATGTTCCAACGATTGAGTTTTCCAGGAGTTATGCCCAACTTGGCGAAAAGGACCAGGCTTTTGAATGGCTGGAAAAGGCATATGAAGGACGTGAGGGCCCCATGATCTTTCTCAACGTCTTCCCCTACTACGACTCCCTCCGCGACGACCCTCGCTTCACTGACCTGCTGCGGCGCTTGAACCTGGAGCCCTAGCCCGCACTTCTCACACCTGTTCGTCACGAAGCGGTGAAAGGGCTGACCTGACAAGGGCGGGGGCACCCGCTTGCGGGTCGGAGGCCCCCGCAAACGTACTCTCTGCAGTACGTTGAGGAGGCCGACGGAGGGGGCACCCGCTTTGCGGGTCGCGCAGTCAGGGCGGATCATTTCGCCGATGCAGTAGAAGAGGTGTGAGAAGTACGGGCTTACTTCTATCTATCTCGCTTCTTTTCTATGTAACGCTTGAGTCGGTGGTAGAAATAATCCGCTTCGTTGGAGAGGGTCTTCTGCCGTTCGGCGAGTTCCGTCAACGCTTCTTTTTTAGTCTTCTCACTGAAAATGCTCAATTCCCCATTGGGCTCGACGATTCTGAGCAGCACCCCCTGGACCTCCGCTTCCAAAACCCGAATCTCTATGCCATCAGAGGAGAAAACAGTCTCTGCCTTCCTCTCCGTGAAATTGATCCATACCAGGATCCCTAAAACGATCAGGATGAGGACGATGATGAAGTAAAATATCTTCATAACTTTCCTCCGCAAGATCAAGCATACCGCTTGAGGGTGCCTTTCCACTTTCATCATAGAGAGGATATCTGTTTGGACCGTTTCCTGAGGTGCACTATAATGCTGATCAACGGAGTAACATCCCAGGCCGCGGGCGGCCAAACTCCGAGAGGAGGTCACATGATTTCAAGACGAGGTTTTTTGACAGGTTCAGCAGTTTGCCTGAGTGCTTTTCCGTGGCTGGGTTCGGCCAGATCCTATGCCGTCACCGAAGACGAAACGTGGGCTAAGGGCCCCCGCAAGTTCATCGATGTCGATGGAATCCGGACCAGCTACTTTGAAGCCGGAGCCGGCGAGGATATGGTTCTGGTCCACGGCGGTCATTTCGGAAGTCCGACCAGCTCGTCAATCGCCTGGACGGCGATCTTTCCGCTGCTGTCCGCTCATTTCCATTTGCTTGCGGTGGACAAGCTGGGGATGGGACACTCGGATAACCCTGCAATCGACGCCGATTACAACATGAAGGCGGTGGTTGACCATATTTACAGATTCATACAGAAACAGGGAATCCAAAAAGTCCATCTTGTGGGGCAGTCCAGAGGGGGGCTGCCGGTGGCTCGGCTTGCCGTCGATCATCCCGAGCTGGTCAAGACTCTGACCATTATCGACAGTAATACGGTGGCACCCGGTGATCCGCCTCCCGTCGGTGGGAACATTCCAGCCTTATTTATGGCGGGCGGCCCTCCCATCAACAAGGACTCCATTCGTGAGCGGCTGTTGTCGACGTTGTACAGCAAGGACCACATCGCCGAAGAAATTCTGGAAGAGATGGTCGAACAGGCCCTTGAAATCGCTCTGCTGCCCAAAACGCGACAGGCCGCTGAACGATTCGATCTGCTGCGGTCTCGTTTTGTCGAGCGCGAGCGAGACAAGATAGCGGCCAGACCCGCCCTGGCCAGAAACTCTGGCACGGGCTGGTGGATGTATCAGGTCAAGGATGAAACTCTGGACTTCATCAGGGAGGGGCGTCTGAAGTCGCCAACCCTGATCGTGTGGGGGGTCGATGATCCGGGAGCTCCCTACAAACTTGGCATCGATCTCTTCGAGCTGGTCCGGCAGTCGGTAAGCCGCTCCCAATTCCATCTGTTCAATGACTGCAGCCACTGGCCGTTTGTCGAATATCCGCAGGACATGACCGACCTTCTGGTTCATTTCATCGGGAACTCGTCGTAGTCCTGGTCCCGTCCCGCGCACTTCACCAGAGATACGGATGACACAAACCGTTTCGACTCCCACACCACGAAAAGAGGTAGAGAACATTGGCTGAAACCCACTACGACGTTGCTATTGTTGGGGCAGGATTTTCCGGACCGATTCTGGCCGCCAAGATTGCCCAGCTCGGCATCCACCCCCAAACCAGAGACAAGCTCAAGGTCGCCTTAATCGAGGCCGGCCCTTATTTCAAGGGGGCCCCGCGGCCCGGCTACGGCGCCCCTCTCCGGCGCCAGATGTTCACCAACATTCGGGATGGCTCCGAGCTTGCCTATCTGTGGGAGGGAGACATGAGCCGTGCCAAGCTGGTAGGGGGGACCTCCGTGCACTGGGATGCACAGGCCTTTCTTCCCTTCCCCATCGACTATGTCCTCTGGGAAAAGGAGACGGGTGTGGACTGGACAGAAGAGAACCTACGGGAGGCGGTGGCGGAGATACGGCGGGTGTTCAACGTCCACCCCTTTCCGGATGAGGTGGACACGCCCGGGAACAAGCTCTTCTACCAGGTAGCCAAAAGGATGGGCTACGATCCGAGACGGGGAGAGACCGCCCGCAAAAACTGCCTCTACTGTGGTTACTGCAGCAGCCCCATCATGTGCAAGTACGATTCGCGTGCGGGGACACTGGTGACCTATATCCCTGTGGCGGAGGAAAACGGGGTGGATATCATCCCCGATACCACCGTGGAGAAGATTCTGATCGAAGCCAAAAACGGCCGGGGAAAGGCCACAGGTTTTGCCTGCACTTCGGCGGGGAGGAATTTTCAGATTACGGCCGACAAGATCATGGTGTCGTGCGGCTACCTGGGTACTCCTCTTCTCCTCATGCGCTCTGGATATGGCCCCAGCGACTGGCGGGGAAATCCGATCCAGGTGGTGAACAGCAATATCGGCAAGAACATCGATGGGCATCCCTTCACGGCGGGGGTGAGCGCTCTCTTTGACGATTTCCTGGGAGATGGAAAGGAGCGAAGTGTAGGCGGATACTACATGATCCACGACGACCGTGCAGATGGAGAGGGACGGCTTCTTTTCCGGGCCGGATTCGGTGTCCACCGATTCCCGGATCGGGAGGCCCTCAACTCCTTCGCTCCAGACTTTGGGCGAGCCCACAAACAGTTCATGAAGGAGGGCGGATACCTTCGCATCGGCTCACTGAACCCCAGCCTCAGCAAGCCCTCCGGACGCTGGTACATGGACCCCGACGGAAAGGTCTTTTACGGCGGGGATCACAGTCTGACCATCCGCAGGGCCCAGGAAGGGATGGAGATAGCCCGATCCATATTGAAGGGAATGGGAGCCCGCAAGATCCTGCCTGCCGAGTCCAAGGTGCGCATCGCCCCCCAGAACGGTGGAGCCCACAAGGTCGGTTCGTGTCGTGCCGGCGTCGATCCAAAGATGTCGGTGGTGAATCCCCACTTCGAATCCCACGATGTGGACAATCTATGGATTTGCGACGGGAGCGTCATCCCCAGGGTGAGCACGGGTAACTCGGGGACACCACAGGCTTCAGTGAGCGTCTTCGCCGCCCAGCGCATCATCGAGAGGCACTTCAGCTAGACTGCTTTTCCAGCGCCCTCCCAGCCGGCTGATTTATTTAGCCCGGATTATGCATGACCCGGGCCAGACTACTTGGCAAAGAGCAGTGCTTTTTGCTTTACTGTCGTGACCACCACTTCGCGCTCCAGCTGGGCTAATTTCCGCTTCTCTTTCAGCTTCTGGGCGTTACGAGCCAGTACGGCTTCCAACTCAGGATCCGAATTCCCCCCTTCACCCTTGGCCCTGAGAAGAGCATAGGCGTGGGGCAAGCCGTTGGAACTGCTCATTTCAAACCCACCTCTCGTGGCGAGGAAGCTTTGCTTGATCCGTTGAAGGATGCCCATGGTCCCTCCTAAATCAGTCTTCCAATGTGAGACGACTCAACCTCTCCCACCCATATTAGATGCTCTATGTGTGACGAAATCGTGTCACAAACTTGTTAAACCACCACTTATTAAGGGGTTAGAGGAGGAGAATAAAGGGAAAGAGGTATTCTTAGAGAGAATAGAGAATTAATCTTCGGCCTCTGTTTCCTCATCATCTGGGTACAGGATTTCCATCAGTCGGATCAGCTTGGACTCAATCTGCTGGGAGGATTCCCTGAACTCAATGCCAAAGGAAGCCGGCTGATCGTTGTCAGCGATCTGCCTCACTTGGGCCCGAAAACGGATCTCTTCCTGGCTCACCTGCAACACCACAACGACAGGAGCGCCTTCTTCGGGGAGACGGCCTGCACGCATGATCAGAGCACCGCCATGGGAAAGATTCTTCACTTCTGCCGGGAACACCTCCTCTTCCCAAGTAACCGAACAGGGAATGGAAGCTTTCAAGCGGAGAAATCGCCGATTTTCCTGAGTATCCATGCTATTACCATAATCTCATATTCCGCTGCAGTTGAGGGATCTGCCCGATCGTGAGTTTCCGGAAAGCTCCGAACCAGACAGAGCCCTATGCTAATTTTACAAGATGTCAAATCAAAAAGAGTCTTTCATCGACTTCTGGGAAGATTGGAACGAGGAATGGCGTATCGTCTCTAAAGCGGTCGTCAGCCCGGCTACCCTGGCGGTCTCGATCAGTGCCGTTATCTTGGGTTGGGTCGCCATCAACCAACACGACGGCCTTCTACTGGCAGCGATTTTCACTTTGGGAACCTCGGTAGCAGCCGGGATCCTGGGGGCAGTGATCTGGGATCGGAGAATCCGATTGACAGGACGGAGCGTCCTCGTGGACAAGGGAAAATCGGCGATACGCAGTCTGAAGCTCCTCTGGAGGAATCTCAATGCCTGCCAGGGGCGCGTCACCACTTATCTGGATCGACGGAAAACAGGTGTCAGCGGGGACATCGTCAATACCTGGCTGGAAGAGGAGATTCAGAGACTGGCCACCCTCCAGGAAGAAGCTCTGAATGCCATCTCCAACTGGACCGACATCATCCCGGAAGCAGATGTCACTGCCCAACTGGCCCCCTACCGAGAACTTCAAGCGTCCGTGTTGACCCTCAAATCGGCCAAGGAAGAGCTGGAAGCCGACTTGAAGAGAGTCAGTGGGGTGGATACCGAACGAGCGTTGGAGTTGAACCGGCAGTTCAGGAGACGAGAAGCCGAACTGGAAGAAGTGAATAAACGGCTCGCCGCTGAAGCCGTACGACTGGGCACTTCCGTTCTAAGCGGCTTATCCGATCCCCCTGCTTCGATGGTGAAAACCGGGCTCGATCCCTTTCACTCCTCTGAAATCCATCTCGGCCTGGACAATGTCAAGATCATGGACCTGAGCGAACGGTGCGAGCAGTGTGGGGAGAAATTCACCACGGATCAGATCGGCCAATCCAGGTGCCCAACCTGCCTCCAGATCGCGGTTTCCGTTAAAAGCCTTTAGAAACATTCAGTTACAAAGATTATAGCAACGACCCCGAACCAGGTTTAGTGTCTCGTCCCATGACTACACTGACCTTTGTGGCGAGCGATGTTTAAGATTGACGCAAATTGACAAAACCTGCCCTGAAGTGACCTTTTGTGTCAGAATTCAGCTTTCTCCCCTCTTCGATCCGATTATCGAACTGCCTGAAGAACATTCATAACTCAAGTCCGCTGAGTAAGATAGCTCCAAACCTCCATTCTTGGTACAGAACGTGCTTTAGAGCCGGTATGTCACGTCACACCAATCGAGGAAGAACAGGCTCAAGAGCGCTGCTCTCAGCAGCAACCCTGCTCACCATGGACAAGATCAAAATGGAACAGCGTGACCGGAAACTTCGCGAGAAGGTTGAGGAACTGGCCAAGACTTCACTTGAGCTCTATCAGCAGTTCGACAATCCGTCTCAAGATCAGACGGACACTCCTCAACTTACCAAGAGATGGCACGAACTGGCTCACGCCATTCGAAGACTCTCGCACTAGCTCCGGTTACCTGGCTCCGTTTTGTATTGCTCTGGATCAAGCAGGTAAGGCTATGGCAAGGTACGCTCTTCATCAGTAAGGACTTCTGTCCCCAGTACCGTGTCTCTCCAGTGACGAGCGCCCGGAATGAGCTCAAGCGGAATGGAACCTTTTTTACTGGAAGGCTCCGACTTTACAAGCCAGGGGAACCGGTCGTTCCATATTGTCTACGGATACGTTGAGGAGGCCGGGGGTACCCGCTTGCGGGTCGCGCAGTCGGTGCAGCACGCCGGATGATTTCTTCACTGCGCTCAGATGAAGGCGGCGGCGCTGCAGTAGAGAACTTATGAATCATCCGGGCTAGGTCAGGGATTCGGCTTACGCGACCTGTGTTTCGGTCTGCGATTCGTCCTGTGTTGCAGCGGTAGGTTCGGCCTTTGGTGCAGCTTGTGCTTTAGCCTTGGATCCGGTGGACTCCCCTTGAACGACTTGACGGCGTTGGCGGGAAGCCTCCACGAGCTCCTGCAACAATACGTTCGTTTCACCTTGAGCACTGGCGATGGTGTCCATCATGACCCTAACGCTCAAGAACACGGTTCCGATCAAGAACAACATCAAGCCCTCGATATCCTGGGTGGCGCGGGAGCTGAAAAAGATTACAAAACCCAGGCCACCGGACAGCAAACCTGATATGAGAAAGATATTTTTCATGAATGCCTCCAAACTTACTGACTTTCGAGGTTCAGAATAACCAACGTCTGGAGAGAGTGTTGTGATGGCGCTCACACACCCAGTTGTGCCGTTTTCTGGCGAATCTGTGGGGTTGGCGGTAAAAATGACTTGGGGCGGGATCCTGGCTAGCCCGGATCATGCATAGGTTCTGGTGACGAAACGCCGACCTGACAAGGAGCGAGTGACAGTTCGAGGAGTCCTGGCTAACTCAGAGATTCACCACGTAACTTGTCCAGATCGTCTCGGTCAAAAAGAAGACGAAAGTCCATTCTCACGCTGGGGATGGTTTTTCTCCAAGCCCAGGTGTAAATTGCACTCTGTCTCACCCCTAAATATTTAGCGGCTTCCTCAACAGTCAGTAGCTCCCTCGCTGCATCCCACAGAACGGCCATGCGAGTACCTCCCTCTCTAGCTCAATCGGTCCGTGCCTTCTTGAGCGATGTTTTTTAACACAGACGGGTGACGCAAATTTCTTAAAAAAGGATGCGCCATCTCTGGAGAGGGTCCCAAGCCGGGACGCTGGGACCTCTAAAGCTATTTAAACCCTTGAACATGAAACCTTTAGCTTCAATAACACTCTTATCGAGAAGTAACCCGTATTATGGCTAGTCCGGGCTAGCACCGTCCCTTGATATCCTGGTGTCTGCTATGGAAGTCGCTAAATCCTTTTGGGGCCAAAGCACATTCCTCTGGCTCGCCCCTCTGGCCTTGTCTCTGGGTCTAGCCGGTTGCGGTCGTTCTCAACCGCCTCCCGATATCCGTCCTCCCATCGAGGCCGGCACCCCACAGCCAGATTCCACAGACGAGGAGGGGAGCGCCGGCCTCTTTCACATCGTAGAACCGGGGCAAACCCTGTACTGGATCTCACGACAATACGGCGTGCCTATCGAGGAACTCATCCGGGTGAATCACCTTAGCAAGCCTGACGAATTGTACGTCGACCAGAGGATTTTCGTCCCAGGAGCTCGAGGACTAACCTGGTCCTGGCCCGTTCCAGGAGGTGAAATTCTTTCCTACTTCGGGGAACGCCGCAGTGGCCATCGCCACACCGGTGTGGATATCCGCGGAAAGAAAGGCCAGGAGGTGCTGGCCGTACGCTCCGGCCGTGTGCTTTACAGCTCATCCATGCGCGACTATGGAAGGACCGTCATCCTGGATCATGGCGACGGGCTGCGCTCCCTCTACGCTCATAACTCAAAACTGCTGGTTCAAAAGGGCCAGCAGGTCTACCGAGGCCAGGCCATCGCCCGGGTAGGGCGAACGGGCAACGCCACCACCGAACACTGCCACTTCGAAATCCGCAGGGGTGAAGTTCCGGTCGACCCTCTTCCCTACCTACGACAGTAAACTGGAAGCCTCTGAGATGAGCCGACCTGAGAAAGAGGGACGATCACGACCGGGAATTTGTCCCAAGCCCGGACTCTGCATCATCCGGGCTTGAATACTCTGTTCCGTGATTCTGGTGTAAAATAAGGTCATGGACCTGAGTGAGTTTCAAGATCTGCCTGACGAGGCCCGGGTGTGGGTTCACTGCTTTGAACAGGAGTTAAGCGAGCAACAACAGGAAACCATCCAGAGAGGACTGGCGGAGTTCCTGCCTCAATGGGTTTCCCACGGTACTCCGGTGCAAGCAGCCTTCACGATTTTGTCCGGGCACTTTGTGGTGACGGCCGCTTACTCCCAGGAGGGGGTTTCGGGCTGCTCGATGGATAGTCTCCTGCGCAATTTCAAGACCTTCAAAACGATCTACGGGTTGGACGGTCTCAAGGGCGGTCTTCTCTTCTATCGCGACAAGAAAGGGACGATTCAGGCGGTGGATCAGCTCAAGTTTCAGGATCTCATGGAATCGAAAGAAATCACTTCCGAGACCCAGGTCTTTCAAACCCTCCTGCGCAAGCTGGGGCAGCTGCGCGCCGGTGAGTTTGAAACCCCTTTTGAAAAATCCTGGCTCTCCAGGACTTTCTCTCTCCCCGCCCATAAAGGGTAGGGGTTAGCCGGTGGCTGACCCGAACCGAATTCGCGGCACATCTTCGCCAGTGTGGCTTCGGTAATGCCATCCGAGCTGTTCGGGCGAGCCACCGGCTCGCCCCTACGTCGCTTCTCAAATCAACTATCGCAAACACTGTAGTAAAACGGCGTAGGTACTGGAGCGTGATCCCGGTCTGTGGTCTGCGGTCTGTGGTACGCCGAAAAGAAAAAAGGGCGGCCCTCGCGGGTCGCCCTTTTTTTTGGGGTCTGCGAACTTAGCTCGTCTTACTGGCCCAGGGGGTTCGAGCCGTGTCACCAGCGCTTCCAGCGGTGTTGTAGCGGATAACACCCGACTCATCAGAGAAGAAATAGCGAGTGCCCGTGGAACCCGCGTGAAGAGGCGCCGCAGTGATGGTAAAACCGTTGCTGCCACCTGTACTGGCATACGCATAGCCGTCCTTGGTACCCGATCCCAACACGCTGTCAATCAGCTTGGCAGTCTCGAGGGCGTCAGAGCGGCCGCGTACGTTCCTGCCCCCACCGTAGCAGAGTAAGTGATGTGTGAAGTCACGACGTTACGGATTGCACTGATCGCGGAAGCTTCATTGGCTGCAGCCTTGGACTGCAAAAGATTGGGCACGGCGATAGCCGCGATAATGCCAATGATGGCAACGACGATGAGCAACTCAATTAACGAAAACCCTTTGTTGTTTTTCATAATCTTAAATTCCTTTCACCGGCCCTTAATGCAAACGCGGTGCCAAACTTTTCCAGGACCCGGATATCTCTTGTAAACATATTATTTAACTATAGTTATCGGTTTAATAGGCGTTCGCGTGCATTCCTCAAAAAGCCGATTTTCGGCACAATGCATCGAACCGAAATGACGTAGAGGGGCAAGTTTACCCTATCCGGACATGGCCAAGACGTGAGGTCGGCAAGCACAACGTCAGAATTTCTGAGCACCTGTAAACCCCAGCGGGTCCATTCTTTTGGATCATCCAGGCTGTGTTTGCTGGGGTCGAGTCACGGAAGGTCCCGGATGGCTTTGCAAAGAACCTTAGTACTCCCTTTCATAAATACGGTGACGTTTGCGGATGGGGCTTGCGAGGCGAGGTCGCGAAGAGAGGAGGAGTCGATGCAGGGACATCGACGACGACGAGAGACAAAGAGATCGCCCGCAACCCCCATCCGCCCGAAGGGTTGGGGCGGGACGGGCCCATATTTTTGTTACTTCTCCTCGCCGATGTCCCTGCATCGACTCGTCGTCGCGCCTCGATCTGGGCTCCGTCGCGCTCCCAACAAACGTCACCGTATTTATGAAAGTGAGTACTGAGGCTACTGCTCCTAAGCCGGGACTATGAATAATCCCGGCTAGTCTACTTCCAGGTGCTTTTGCGAAATCGGCGAAAGTCCACCTTACAATTGTGATTGGACAAGAAAGCCAGAAACCTTTTGTAGTCCCGGTCAGGGAGGTTGAAATACTCGACGACTCGACGATATTTGCCGTTGCAAGCACTGAGTCCAGTCGAGATGATCTCCCGAACTTCATCCCGGGACAAATCCCGCTTCAGGAAGGGATCACGGACCGCACGCCAAAAACCCACACGGCCGCCGACGAGATCTTCCACAATGGACTCAGCTGGGGTCAATGTCTGCCGGCCCTCTACCGGCTGCGCATCCAGTCTCCAGGTGATATCCTCCATCGAAATCATGCTCTCCTCGGTAAAATGATAGGCACTCTCGATGATGTTCTCCAATTCGCGCACGTTTCCCGGAAAAGCATAACCGCTCAACAGGGAAATAGCCTGATCAGTCATCCCTTTCTCTTGACCGGTTCGGCGGTTGAGACCC
>PVMK01134915.1_pt1 | contig 12702 bp, 11 predicted proteins | sample 1853481 | NCBI WGS metagenome assembly PVMK01 (sample SAMN08533507, study PRJNA380276) | Marine sediment metagenome, whole genome shotgun sequencing project.
TCTCGCCGACGGCGAAGATCCCGTAACCCACCGCATCCAAGACCGCGTCCGCGGTGCGCAACACGATCGAGTCGGGTCCGTTCTGGAAGTCGAAGTTTTCGATCAAGTGCGCACCTGCCACAGAGCTCGTGCCATCTCCGACGTCATCGGCCAACAGCCAGATGCCGTCTGCAGGAAACACACCCGAAAGCGCGATGGTGGGGCCGGCCGCTCCGTTGGAACCGTTGATCCCCTCGAGGAACAGGCCGTCGAGGGAACTTCCAGGGACACCGTAGAGTTCGACGAACGAAAATCCGTTGTCGGATCCGACGGCGTCGTAGAGGACTTCCGAGATCAGCGTGGCGGCGCTTGCGCCCTGTGGTGCAAACGCAAGCAGGAGCGTGACAGTCCATTGGAATACGCGATGCATTTGAGTTCTCCAGTTCGTGAGTGGAGGGACCGGAGTCATGGGGTGGTGTCCGAGAGTTGTCGCCCGAACCAGCCGCCCGTCCAAGCGTCGATACCCGCGGCGAGTTGCGCGGCGCGCAGCTGATATTCGCTCGCGGCCGGGGAGTCGGGCTGCAACGCGAACGCCGCAATCACGCGACGCCGCTCGAAATAGAGCTGGGTGATCTCGTCGAGCACGTCGTCGCGCAACTCGATGATCTCACGCGCCTCGCGCGAAACGTCGATCTCCTCGGGGTGGTAGGCGATCTCACCGAGGTCCCAGCTCACGAAGAGCTGAAGCTCTAGATCGTGGTTGCGATCGTAATCGCGGTCGTAGAGGCGGCGCAGCTCGCCCGAGATGAAGGCTTCGTCGTAGTCGGAGCGCTTCCTGCGATCGCGGTCACGGGTGGCGCGAAACGAGAGGATCGGCAGCCAGCCACGACGCGAGACCCCGCGACGCAGTGCCGCGATCCGGCCCCGGATCGAGGCTCAGGTAGCGGAGTGCGGCGCGGTGGACGCTGTGAACATCGGGTTCACTCGGGTCGAGGACGGGTTGCGCGACTTCCGCCGCTGCGGAGAAATCGGATGCGAGCTGTTCGACTTCTGCTGCATCGGAGACATCGGTAGCAGTCCGCGCGACCGCGAGCCCGGTATCGGTCGCCGCGTAGAGCGCCCCCTCCCCGGTTTCGAGATCGAAGATCGCGTCGGATCCCGAATTGTTGTGGGCGCGGCGCCAGGGCCCGCGCAGGCTCGGAGCAACGAGCAGGCCGCGATCCGTTGCGAGCCAGTAGCGGTCGAGCGCCGCGGCGAGCCGCAATGCGGACGCACCGGGAGGCAGCGTCGGCCGCAGCTGCTCCCAGTCCGCATCGGCCTCCTCGCGAACGACCAGGTCGGATTCGAAGACGACCGCCACCTCTACGTCGCCGACGTCGAGCGCGATGTCGATCGGCGGGCGCTGGCCGGACGCGAACGGGATTTCGACGCGAACCGGCGTCGATGACGCGGCGCGACCCGCGTCCACGCGAATCTCGCTGCGCCAGAGTTCACCGCGAATCGCAATCCAAGCTTCGACGAAGCCCTCGCGCTGCGCGAGTGCAATCGCCGTCACAGATCCAGATGGCAATTCCTCCGAGAGCCGTTGCCAGTGCGCCCCATCCGGAGACACGAAGGCGCCCGCTTCGGTCGCAGCCGCGACCACCCCATTGGCGACCGCAACGCGCGTGACCGCCCTCGCGTCGGGCCCGGGTCCCGGCGCAATCGACTCGACGCGCCCATCGGAAGAGATCCGATAGAGACCCAGATCCGTAGCGGCGAGCAGCGCGGTCGCATGCTCGGTGTCATCACCAAAGAACGCGAGATCCCGAACCTCTCCGCGCAGCGCAACGCGGCGCATCGGGTTTCCGGGAAATCCGAACACCACGCCGCGCGCATCTCCCACTGCGAGGCGACCGGCGCGATCGAGCGCAAGCGCGATCACGACCTTGTCGGCTTCCCCGACGTCAACCGAGCGCCATTTCAACTCGACGGGCGGCGGCGCAGCGGGCTCGCCGGCGGTGGCGGTGGCCGCGGCGACTTCCGCCTCCCCCAACAACACGAGCGCCAAAGCAGCAATTGCGCTGGTGACTCCGCGACGACATCGAAGGGCTACGAAATGCATGGCGGGCCGCATTGAGCAAGATGCGTGCCCATCGCATTCGATCCCGGCGAGCCGCGCGCAACGCTGCGCACGATCTTCGAACCCGCCGCGATCGCAAAGCTTTCGACCGGCTCCTTCGGATCGAAGGCGAGACCCCGCGCACGCTGGCCACCCGAACGTGACCGAACGGACTCACCCTCGGACCGATCAGCCAGTCACATACGAGCGGCCCCGGTCGCTCCTGCCAAACGATCCGGATCCGTCCAACTCGAACCCCCAAAACCCAGTCGCCTGTCGACACCGCACAATGGGGATCGTGTATCGATTCGATACAAAGGCCCAAATTGGTGCAATTCAAGAAGAAGGCTTGATTCGAGCCCAAATCACCCGACAATTCTGAGGGAAACCCAACTACCCTACTGTTTCGCTTCTCAGCGATACACTTCCTTACGGTGACCAATCTTCACAACATCAATGAGAAGCCGCGCGTCGTCGATCGCGTATACGATTCGGTAGCGGCCCTGGCGAACGCGGTATCGGTCACCTTGACCAGCGAGCTTTTCGCAACCGCGCGGCGGAGGTTTCGTCGCGAGCGCTGAGATCTTCCTTGCGATCCGCTGGCGCTCTCTCTTTGGTACGACAGCTTCGAGTTCCTTGATCGCTGACGTTCGTATCTTGACGCTAAATTTCGCCACGTCGCTTCAGCTGCTTCAGCACATCCTCGAACTTGTAGCGACGCTCCCGCGAGCGCTCCCCGAATGCCTCCAGATCGGCGGCATCCTCAGAAAGGCTCTCCCGCACGGCTTCATTTACCAGTTCCGACACAGAGCGGTCTGTTTCGGCTGCCTTTAACCGAAGTGCGCGGTGCAGATTGACGTCGAAATACACTGTGACTCTCTTGGGTTCTCCCATAGCAACGAGATTAACGATTTAACGTTATAACGCCAACAACCAGATTTGTCGCCCCACAAGGCACTGCAGCCATCGAACAGCCTCGTCCAATCGTTCCGTGGTAGAATCTAGCGGCAAGCGCTGCTGTCTCAGAGCCAACGGTTTGCCCTGCTCGGTGCCGCTGAGCGCCCATATGGTTAGGCGATATGGACGAAGAAATCGCTGCAGAACCCTGGTGCGCCTTCGGGGAATTCGATTCCCAGCTGGCCGCAGAAGTGATCCGAAGCTTGCTCGAAGCTGAGGATGTCGATTGTGGTATCGATTCAGCGCGGCTCGAGTTGGGTATCCCTGCTAAATTCGTCCTCTCGGTACCTCGCTCGAAGCTTCACCGAGCGCGCTGGATCGTCGAGCAATCCGTTCTCACCGATCGCGAACTCGAATTCCTCGCGACCGGCACATGGACTCACGAAGATTGATTTTCGGGCCGGGCGGCAAGCGCCCGCACAACGACGTGGAGGAAAAAGAATGACCGGACAGGGTTCGGGTGGGAATGTACTGGCGGCGCTGTGCAGCTTAATCGTTCCCGGACTCGGGCAACTTCTTCAGGGCCGCCTTGGCATGGCCATCGTTCAGTTCGTGCTCGCTTTCGCCTTGTGGTTCGTACTCCTTGGGTGGGCGATCCATCTCTGGTCGGTAATCGATGCTGCGAAATTCAAACTACCCCAGGCGTGATTGAATCATCAATTCTTGCCATTTCGCATCGACTTCGAAACGCATTCTTCGCTAGGGCGTCGGACCGTGCAAGGGGATAGCCACAGCAATTGATGGCCTTCTGCGTCTCTATTTGATCTCCACAACAGTTCGGTACATCTTGTATTTTTTCTTGGGATCTACTGGGGGCTCTTCATAGGCCACGAACAAAAGATTCACTCCCAGATCATTTACGCCTTCGAAATACTTCTCCATAAGTGGAGCCATTTGATTGGCCTCTTCCATAACGAGATCGGCCTGGGAATTTGGGTACTTCGAAACATATTGAAACGTCGGGATGATCTGGCCTGGCAAATCGTTGACCGTCGTTGCGTCTAGCCCATATATCGATGGCTTTGAATCGAGTTCTTGCACAACCATCGGCTCGCTGAGCTTCGAAGCGACCGATTTGTACATTGCTCCATAAAAATCGTTCACCTGACCTTCCAGGTCTTTCCATTCGAACACTCGAGAGGGGCGAAACAGTCCCGATACCGCCTTCATCGTCAGATAAGCAGCAACGTCGCCAGATTTTTCCCTGACTTTCTTGGCTTCTTCAAACCAATCGGGCCCCCGCTTACCACTCCAACCAAAACTCGCGACATCGAAATTGTGAATCTTCCAGCCATCTTCATACTCCCCCCATACGATTGTATAGAGAGCCTCCGTTTGGCTGACTTCGCTCGTAAACAAAGAAACGTACGCGTTCTTGGTATCGGTATTTTGATAGACGAAGTAAGACCCGGGCTCATCTGACAGTGCATGAGCCGACGGCACGATATTTCCTGTTTCGGTGCCTGCCAGGCCTGTCACGTAGTGGTCATGAAAGTTTTTGAACGTGGCCGATTCAATCAGGCTCCCCATCTTGTCTCTGGCGGCGGGAAGCGCACTTTTGATTTCTTCGAATCCCGGTTTTCGACCAAAGAAACTCAAGACGACGTCATATTCTTCGTCTCTCAATGCATTCAACACCATGAGACTATTCATCTGCATCTGTGACCTGAGAACCGGGTCGATTTCGTCGTCATACAGGATATGAATGGTCGCGATGAAGGGGCGAAATAACACCAAAGCAACGACCACAAGCCCCAAAAGAATCAACGCAATCTTTTTCTTAGTCATCATTCCCACCTCGAGACATCGACCAACTATGCCAATTGATCTTCGACACCAAGAGGGCCGGATTTCAAAGCCAGACACTACCAAAGGTCGAATCGAATTCCGCGGAGCCCGGTCAACCGCAGCGCCTCGGGCGACTGGTCGAGGCAAACAATGGCAGTGGATCCATGAGACCCGAAGCCGTGGAGGGAGGGCGCCCCAAAATAACGGTACAAACTCGGCTGACGGGGAGCGCAGCTACAACGCCTTGTTGGGCTGTGCCGGATCAAGATAGACTCTTCGCCATGACGCGCGAAATTGAATATCCCGACGCGATGATTGCCATGCTGGAGATCATTTGGGGTGCTGGATTCATGGCGCCTGGTGGAGAAGGCAACATCGCCAATCTCGTCGAAGGACTGGAGGTTCGAAATCAGCGGATTCTTGATATCGGTTGCGGAATCGGTGGCCCCGCGTTTGTTCTTGCTGAGAAGTACGGCGCATATGTTGTGGGTACCGACATAGAGTCTGAACTTATAGAGCGGGCACGACTACGCGCGAAGGAACTCGAGATTAACTCCCGTTGCGAATTTCTATTGGTGGAACCAGGCCCGATGACATTCCCTGACGAGTCATTCGATGTTGTTCTGAGTACGGGTGTCGTCATGCAGATCGAAGACAAGCAACAGATATTCGAAGAGGCCCTGCGCGTGCTGAAGCCCGGCGGCGTGCTCACCTCCTATGACTGGATGAAGCCTGAAGGCGAATATAGCGACGACATGCGGTATTGGTTCAAGATGGAGCGATTGACCTACGCGATGAAGACGTTTGCGGAATATGAAGCGTTACTTCGGGATGTGGGGTTCACGGAAATCCAATTGTCGGATCGCTCCGATTGGTATCGAGAGAAAGTGAGAGATGAATACGAGAAGATCAGAACGGAACTCTATCCACGCATGGTGGAGAGCCTGGGCAAAGAAGAAGCCGACCACTTTGTAGAAAACTGGCGTGCGATGAAGGTGATATGTGAGAACGGAGACGTTCGCCAGGGATATTATCGTGCGCGAAAGGATGGATAGGCGATTGAAGCTGGGTTTTCGGCAACGTCCGATAGCCTAGGATCCTGTTGAATAGAGAGTCAGTCCGAGGGGGGGGCAACGGGTTCAAACTTGGCCGACGGTTCACAGGTCCCGTCTCATCGTACAGCGTTGCCGTAGTTCACTATGATTGGCGCGATGCTTGACACGGAGGAATCGTGGGATTACGCGATTGTCTGAGAAATCCAATTAACAGCTTGCTCTTCCTCGTAGTAGGCCTGTCAACCAGTTGTGCTCTCCTGGATTCGCCAGTCGAACCTGCGATCTCGGAGGAGCCCTTGGCAGCGGCGCGCAGTAGAGAACAGATGCCGATCAACGATGACGGCATCCGCGTAGAACTTGACGTTCCCGCGCCCATGCGCGATGGGGTTCGCTTGTTCGCCGACGTCTACCTCCCCGATGCGCCCGGCCCCTTCCCCGTCATCCTGACACGCATGCCCTACGACAAGCAAAGCGCCTACGGGATGATGCCGGCTCTCGGTCGCTTCTGGGCACAGCACGGCTACGCGTACGTCGCACAAGATGTACGCGGTCGCTTCAAGTCGGAAGGCGTCTTCGGTCGTGTGGACGAGATCAGCGATGGCTATGACACGATTGATTGGGTCTCCAAGCAACCTTGGTGCAATGGCAACGTCGGCGTTACGGGCGAATCGTATTACGGCTACACGACCTGGGCTGCCGGAGTGGGCCAGCATCCGAACCTCAAGAGCATCGCGCCCGTTGACATCACACCGGATCTCTATGAGCGGCGTTTTGTGAACGGTGTGTTTCGGTTGCACGCACAAGGCGGTTGGGCGCTGGACATGAACGGCCGCGACGAACAGGATGTGGAAGCGATCGATTGGTGGCACCTGCCGTTGATCACCCTGGGCGATGCGGCCGGCCTTGGAGATTCGATCTTTACCAGCTGGATCCACAAATCGGTGCGCAGCGAGTTTTGGAATGAGCGCAGCTTCCACCATCGCTACGATCGGATCCGCGTCCCCGCACTCTACATCGGTGGCTGGTACGACAATTACGCGAACGGAACCATCGCCGGCTGGCAGGGCGTGCGCGAGCAGAGCCCGAGCCCGGAGGCGAGGCAAAAGCAATGGATCGTGATGGGCCCGTGGGATCATGAAGACGTATCGACGCAATTCTTCGATCCGCCTGAACCTCTCACGAAGATCGGACGCATCGACATCGGCACCGGCGCCGCCACGACCTACAGTGAAACGCTACTGGCCTTCTTCGATTACACGCTCAAGGGCGCCGATAACGGATACGACAAGACGCCCCCGGTGCGGATTTTTGTGATCGGGGACAACGAATGGCGCTACGAACAAGAGTGGCCCCTGGCCAGGACGCAACCCACCCCATACTACTTTCACAGCGATGGCGCCGCGCAGTCAGCGGGCGCTGGCGGCTCGCTCGACATCACTCCGCCGGACAACCGAACGGGCCGGCTCCAGCAAGACAGCTACGAATACGACCCCGCGGATCCAGTCGTATACTCGATCGACCAAGACCCCTGGTCACGAGCCATTGCGATCACGGACCGGAGCTCGATCGCCAACCGATCGGACGTGTTGACCTACGACACGCTTCCACTCTCCGAAGCAACAGAGCTCACGGGACCCGTAACCGTCACCCTCTTCGCCGCTTCGACAGCGCCGGACACGGATTTCACTGCCACCCTGGTGGATGTATATCCAGACGGCTACGCGCAACTGATTCAGGAAGGAATTCTACGCGCGAGTTTCCGCGCATCGGATACGCAGCCGACACCCATCGAGCCGGGTCAGATTTATCAATATGAGATCGACCTCTGGGCGACGAGCTATGTCGTCCAACCCGGACATCGGATTCGCGTCGAGATCTCGAGTTCCAACTTCCCGCGCTTTGCGCGCAACCTCAACACGGGCAATCCATTCGGAATGAGTGACGAGATCGCCGTCGCGACGCAAACCATCTATCACAGCACTGATCACCCATCGCACATCACGCTGCCGGTCATCCCGCGCTGACGAAGAATCAACGGACCACGTGGTATTCTGGCAGAAAACGATCTTGTTCCAGGCGCTAATAGTTGGCGCTGTTAGTGCGGCTGAGCGCTCATGCGTTAGGTACAAGGCAGCAGAGCGAGGTTGGCGGTCGCTAAGGATCTACATTTCGTTGCCCTCCAAAACATGTATCTAGCGGCCCCAATCAATGAGTTCTACCGCCCGAGAATTGAAGTCTGCGATTCGCAAACCACGATCGAAATTGATGTGTCGGAGAAGCTCTTCCATTCTGCTGGTTCCGTACATGGATGACCTAACCTGAAATATCTGGTTCAGATCTCCTTAGGTGGCTTTTTACCACTCGAAGAGCCTGACTCTGCGATCTTCAAAAGAGATATCCAACCGAAGCTCAAAACGGTTTCGTTGCTGGAAACGATGCGGGCAACGGGGTTGTCGCGAACCTATTGCGGGATGATTCGGCGGGGAGTGCAGGTTCCGCATCCGCGGCATTGGGAGACGCTACGTGGACTGGTTAGATCACCAGATCGCTGAGGGAAGTCAACGGATCCGCCTGTAAGCCATCAGCCTCCTGGCGCTATTCGAAACACTTGATCTTGGTGCTCTCGACGTAGTCTGCAGTGCCGGGCGCCGACCCCGTGCTCGTGATCGTACCGAGGCTGAAGTCCGGCTTCGGCGGAGGTACCACCCCGTTCTCGCAGTTCAAGGGGCCTTGGAAGAAGACGTCTCTCTTCAGGTTCTTTGTCACGCCGTGTTCGCACACGACCGTCTTGGCGCTGTCGACGAGGACGTTACCGCGGTCGTCTTCCATCTTGAGGTTGATTCGCGTTGGTGCCGAGAATTCTCCGGGATCGCAAATCGCACCCGGAGCATCGACGGCGTCGAAGGTCATGACCATCGTCCGAATGCGATCCGAACCCTTCCCGCCCGTGCTCACATTTTGCAAGACGACTTGATTCGGGTTGATGTTCTGCACCTCGCAGAGGCAGTCTGCGGGGGGCCCGACAATCGCGAGAGAATGAGTGGCACCCACCGCGATGTCGGTCGCGATCCCCAAAATGCCGTTGACGGCGTCGGGGGGCGTCGTCCGGCCGAAGTCGTCCCAGCCCCAGCAGACGACTTTGCCCGTGCCCGCCTGGATCGCGCAGCTGTAGCGGTAGCCCGCCGCGATGTGGGTCGCGGTGCCCGAAACACCGTTGACGGCGTCGGGAGGCGTCGCCTGGCCGTAGTCGTCCCAGCCCCAGCAGATGACATTGCCCGTGCCCGCCTGGATCGCGCAGCTGTGCTGGGAGCCCGCCGCGATGTCGGTCGCGGTCCCCCAAACACCGTTCACGGCGTCGGGGGGGGTCGCCCGACCCACGCCGTCGTAGCCCCAGCAGACGACGTTGCCCGTACCCGCCTGGATCGCGCAGCTGTGGTAGTCGCCCGCAGCGATGGCGGTCGCGGTGCCCGAAACGCCGTTGACGGCGTCGGGGGGCGTCGCCCGATCGGAGCGGTTATCGCCCCAGCACACCACATTGCCCGTGCCCGCCTGGATCGCGCAGCTGTGGCGCTCGCCCGCCGCGATGTCGATAGCGGTGCCCGAAACGCCGTTGACGGCGACGGGGGGCGTCGCCTGCCCATAGTCGTCGTTGCCCCAGCCGACAACCGGTCCGGGCAGCGGAGGCGGGGTCGGGATGGGTGTCGCGGTCGGGATGGGTGTCGCGGTCGGGATGGGCGTCGGCCCAGCCTGGGCGACAGCGGTCCAAACCGTGACGATAAGCGCGAGAATTACGAGGGACCCTACGACGGAACGGCGGATCGTTGCGTTCAACACGGTGCTACTACTCATGTACCAAACTCAAACGAGGCATTCCGCCCCATGTCGTGACCGCCGACTCTGTTTTTTCCCATAACACGGGCTCTCGGGGAAGATGTCAAGTTTATTCTGAAACTCTTTTGCGTGTCATATATGTGCTCTCAAGAATCTTTTTTTGACACATATAGTAATGACGCTCAACAAAACACCACGGTGTACCGCCTGAAGCTCCAGCCAGAATGGATTCTGGTAACGGGCGAGGGTTCCTGGCGTCTCTGTTCAGGCTACAGCGAGCCACCCTGAGCCACCCGAAAGCGGTACAAATCGGCTTCTTTACTCTATACCCGCGGCTTGCTTGACGGGGTCGAGGGTGTCGAGAACAATCGTCGGTCATGGGACTGCTGGACCGGATTCGAATGCCGAAGTGCGGCGCCACGTTGGTGGTGCTGGTCGGGTTTGCGCTCTCGGCCGCCCTATCCTCTATGGCGATCGGAGCGCAGCAGAGCGAGAGCGAACTCTATCGCTGGTTGGATCGTCATGGGGTGGTCCGGTACACGACTGATCTCGGACGCATTCCAAAATCGCGTAGGAATACGGTGGTTCGGGTGGTCCCGCACTCGATTCCGACTTCGACGACGAGTGTCGCCCCGCCCGCGCCTGTGGCGCCCCTACCGGGTTTGGTACCGGCAGCGGACGCGGATCCCTTCAGTGCGCCGGGTCAGGTACTCAATGTTGCTCCACAGGCCTCCGCACCTGTTACCAGCTCGTGGCCCGAGCTCGATGCGCGCATCGCGGAACTCGAGATGCTCGTTGCGAAGGACGAGGAGACCATCAAGCAGATGGTCTCGACGCCGCAGGTTGGGGACCACGACGAGCTGATCGATTCGGAAGAGCTGCGCGAGATTGGTGCGCGCCTGCCCGTCCTTCAGGGTGAACTCGCGGAGCTGAAGCGCTGGCGCGACGATCCGGACACGCGTTAGGTCGAGGCACCACCGTGGCCGATCAAACCCTCTCGACTCCGATCGTCAGCCTTTGCGGCGGTGTCGGCGCTGCGCGTTTCTTGCGCGGGCTCGTCCGCGCGGTCGAGCCCAGCGAAATCACTGCGATCGTCAACACCGGCGACGACCGCATCTTCTACGGCGTCCACGTCTCGCCCGATCTCGACATCGTGACCTACACGCTCGCGGGCCGGGTGGATGCGCGCAAAGGCTACGGGCTCGAGGGTGACAGCTACGAGATGGTCGACGGATTGGGCGCGCTGGGTCACGAGAGCTGGTTTCGGCTCGGCGATCGCGACTTCGCGAACAGCCAGCACCGAACGCTGCGGTTGCGCGAGAGTGTGGGCCTCGGTCGCGTCACAGATGAACTCCGGGAACGCTACGGGGTCGCGACACGGATCCTGCCGATGTCGGAAGATCCGTGCGCGACGATCGTCGAACTCGAAGGCGGGCGCCGCGTGCACTTCGAGGAGTACCTCGCGCGCGACGGCGCACCCGACGAAGTCACCGGGGTCGATCTGGGCGATGCCCAGCGTGCGCGACCCGGCCCCGGCGTGATCGACGCGCTTCGCGGCGCGCAGACGATCCTGATCTGCCCGAGCAACCCGATCGTCTCGATCGGGCCGATCCTCGCGATGCCCGAGGTTCGAGACGTCATGAAGCGATCGCGCGCGCCAATCGTCGCGATCTCTCCAATCGTTGGCGGCGCTCCCGTCAAAGGCCCGGCGGATCGGCTGATGCGCGGCGTCGGTGTCGGGGTCTCGGCACGCGGGGTGGCCGAGATTTACCGGGTATTGTTCGACGCTCGCATCATCGACGAGCGCGACACCAATCTCGCCGCAGACATCGAGGCGATGGGAATCCGAACGCAGGTGCTCGACACGATCATGGGCGATGTCGCGACCGCGCAGCAGCTCGCCGAAGCCGCGCTCTCGCTCGCTGCGTCACTGCGATGATCGGCGCCGTCGTCCCGGTCAAGACACTGCCGTCCTCGAAGTCGCGCCTGCGGCCCTGGCTCGACGGCGCGTCAGTAGAGCGCCTGTCGATCGCGATGTTGAGCGACATCCTCGAAACCCTGCAGCGCGTGCGCGCACTCGACCGCATTGCGGTCGCGACACCCGATCCTCGCCTGACGGAAGTCGCGCACAAAATGGGCGCCGAGGTGCTCAGCGCTTCGGTAGCCGGTTTGAATCCGTCCATCGAAGCCGCCTGCGCGGTACTCGCGCCAACCGCAGACGACTCGGCGCTGGTCGTGCTCGGCGATGTGGCGGGCGCACAGGCTACAGACATCGAGGCACTGCTCGACGCGGGGGCTCGGTGCGGCGTCGCACTCGCACCGTCGAACGACGGCGGAACGTCGGCACTACTGCGCACACCGCGCGACATCATCTCCGCCGCCTTCGGCCCCAACAGCGCGCACGCCCATCGGGAACTCGCAGCGAGCGCGGGGGTTTCATTCGAAGAGCTAGCGCTGCCGTCTCTCGCAATCGACATCGACGAACGCGCCGATCTCGAGAAGTTCGCGAGCAGTGCACTCACAGGCGCACGAACCCGCGCGCTGCTGCGCGAACTGTTGCCCGAGTTCGCAACGTGAGCGGCGCGCCGCAGCCGATTCGCCTGACCGCGCTGCCGGGAATTCCGGCCGTGCAACCCGGCGCCGATCTACCCGCGCTGATTCGCACAGCCGCACAGCGCGCGTCGATCCCGTTGCAGGCGGGCGCTCTGGTGGTGTGTCAGAAGATCGTCTCGAAAGCCGAGGGAAGAGTCGTCGCACTATCGAACGTGACGCCCTCCGCCGAGGCCGAAAAACTCGCAGCCGAAGACGGGCGCGATCCCCGCCAGCTGGAGTTGGTGCTGCGCGAAACCGCACGCATCGTACGGCGCGGCCACGGCGTGACGATTTCAGAAACCAAGCACGGCTTCGTCTGCGCGAACGCGGGCGTCGATCTCTCCAATGCACCAGCAGTCGACACCGCCGTCCTGCTCCCGCTCGATCCCGACGCGTCCG